>Ga0184631_10000350_pt1 | contig 10455 bp, 16 predicted proteins | sample PLM4_90_b1_FD_133160 | JGI IMG/M metagenome (GOLD analysis project Ga0184631, IMG submission 133160) | Groundwater sediment microbial communities from an aquifer in East River, Colorado, USA - PLM4_90_b1 | ecosystem: Environmental > Terrestrial > Soil > Riparian zone | place: USA: East River... | reverse complement strand
TTTAAAATATAATAAATTATTAAAATAAAAAAATCAAGCCGTTAACGACCTGAAAATAAGGTATTTTAAGTGAAAAAATTTCTAAACTATCTGCTCTTTTTAACAATGATAAAGCTTAAAATAAGAGCAATGCTAAAAAATATGGCTCCTCCAAAGCAAGGCGTTAGGAATGGATTAGCCGCGCCAGCCGTACAACCTATCGTACAGGAGGTGTTACTCAGCCAGCTCGTAAGTTCTTTAGCAAAATTAACCCACGCAAAAATAGTACCGCAAAACAGAACTATGAATTGTGCTAAAATAACCTTTTTCATAAATTACTCTCTTTTAGTTTTGATATTGATTTTTCTTCCAATTCTTTAATCTTCTTTTTCAGTTCAACCATCTGGAGCTCCCGGCCCACCGCTATTCTGTTAAATTTTTCCAGCTCTTCATTCCTTTTTTTTAATTCTTCTTCTATTTTTTTTCGTTCGGTGATGTCGCGAACAATTCCTAAAACTAAATTTTGTCCGCCGAGTTTTACTGCTCTTCCGGTTATTTCTACTGCTATTTTAGTCCCATCTCTTCTATTTAAGACAAACTCATCGAGTTCGGTAATTCTACCCAGGGCATGCTCGGCTAAACGTTTGGCAATTTTCGGTATTTGGTCTAAAGATACTAAATTCAATTTAAGCATGCTTTTCCCTACCAGTTCCTCTTTTTTGTAGCCGATTATTTCTTCTGCTGCTTTATTACCGTCAATAAAAATACCGTTTAATTTGCTCAGAAAATAACCGTCCGGAGCGTCTTCAAAAACCATTCTAAATCTTTCCTCGGAACTTTTTAAATTAGCTTCTATTTTTTTAAGCTTAGAATTTTCCTCTTCCAATTTTTTTATTTTTTGCTCCAGCTCTTTAATTTTTTTATTGGTATCCATATTGTATTATTTAATTGTCTCTTAATCTTTTAAATATGTCAATTAAGATTTCTGGCTAAATAACTGAAAAGGCTGGTTACTAATTAAGAATTGCCTCTTAATTTTCACCAGCCAAGATTTGCCGAAGGACACCAGGTTCTTTCAAGAAAGATGCGTTATGGGAAGCGTCTTTCTCTACAAAGTTTACCCATTTTATCCATTCGACCGGATGAAATTCCTTCAACACTTTAGCGATCCGTTCTTCAGGGAAGATGCGGTCGCTTTTCGCGCTGATAAGGATGATTTCAACCCTCCCTTTTTTAAGGTCGTAGAGGGACGACTCAATTCTCGCCTGTGTTATCTCTGACAATTCCTGCCAGAGATGAGGGTTACACAGACAATTTTTTAAGAATTCCAACTCAACCCTGGTTAAAACTCTTAAAGGATTGAAGTTGAGATGTAAAGCGCAATTAAGCGCATGCATTTCTTCTTCAATCACCTGCCGAATAAATCGGCAGATTAATACTGCGACCGAGTCTTTCCCAATTAATCCCGCAGGATTAACGAGAATCAAACGACGTATTTGTAACTCTGTCGCAAGCTTCGTTGCAACAATAGCTCCCTCAGAGAAACCAACTAAGTCAATCTCTCCAAGGTTTTTTGTTTCGGCATAAACTGAACCCATCTTTTCTTGTATGGTGCCCTTTGGGTTGAAAAAGAGCACCGTTTTGCCTGATTTCTCAAGCGCCGATATTTCATCGGCATAGGCGGTTATCTCGCCAGCAAAGCCACCAATAATAACCACCAAATTCTTTTTGGTGCTCATTTGGCACCTCCTTTCTTGCCTATATTATAACACAGAAAGTATGTGTTTGTCAAGAAAACAGCCTTTTTTGGGTTAAAAGGCAGTGTATAATAACTATTAAAATTATTCTTGCTAAAATTATTTAAGCCTGTTTTTTATCTCATTCCAGTTGACGATGTTCCAAAATGCCTCAATAAACTTTGCTCTTTCGTTTTTATAATCAAGATAATAAGCATGCTCAAAAACGTCCAAAACCATTAAGATTTTAAAATTAGGATAAATATTGGTATTATGTTTTTCTATCTGCATTATTAGGGGTTTATTTATTTTTTTATCAAAAGTCAACGCCGTCCAGCCGGAGCCTTCGACTGAAGCCGCTGCCTGAGTGAATTCTTTTTTGAATCTTTCAAAACTGCCGAATTCTATATTCAAAATATCGGATAAAAAACCCACCGGCTCTCCTCCGCCGCCTTTTTCTTTTGGAGATAAATTCTCCCAAAATAATGAGTGAAGTATATGTCCTCCGATATTGAAAGATAATTCTTTCAGGACAGATTTCATATCCAAATCAAGGCCTTCTTTTCTGGCTTTTTCAATCTTTTCGAAAATCGCATTCGCCCCGTTAACATATGCCTGATGGTGTTTTTGATGATGAATTGTCAATTGCTGCTCCGAAATAAAGGGTTCTAAGCCCTTATAGTCGTAGGGTAACTGCGGTAAACTATAAAAATTATTTTTTTCCATATTATTTAAAAATTGATTTATTTCTCTTCCTCTAATTTTTTAGCATACCAAATCAGTTCGTTTAAAAACACCTCAACCCTCTTGGAATATGAATCGTCTTTTATTTGGCCTTCTTCATCAAATAAATTTTGAACTCCGGAAAAATACAACGCCTCCCTGATTGGAATCATATGGAGTTCAATAGCAACCTGCCGTAATTGTTCCACTGCCCTCGCTCCGCCCAAGCCTCCGGCAGAAACTCCGCAAAAGCCGACGGGTTTTGCGGTATATTCTTCATAAAGCATATCCAGCATCATTTTTAGCTCTCCGGGATAACCATGATTATATTCCGGCGAAACGATAATCAAAGCATCGGCTTTTTCAATTTTTCCGGCCAATTCTTTGGCCTGAGACGATTCGCCCGTGTTATCGGTTACTTCGGTTAAATAATCACGAACATCAAGAATTTCGCTTTCCAATCCTCTTTTTTCAACTTCTTTTAATATAAAATCAGCCACTTTTTCCGACTGGCGGTCTTCACGACCCGTCCCTAAAATAATCGGGATATACATAAACGAAAAGAAGTTATTACTCCGTTAATTCTTCAATCTCTTTTTTGCCAGCTTCCAATTCGTTTACCTGCTCTTTGTCCAAACGCAAAAGCATTTCCTGAAATTCCCCCATATGGGTTTTTTCCTCTTTAGCTATATCTAATAGGACTTTTTTAATACTTTCATCTTCGGTCAAATCCGCCATTTGCTCATAAAAACTGACCGCGTCCAATTCGGCTATCATACCCGCTCTTAATATTTCCTTGTTTATGTCTTCTTTTTTGACTTTTTCAAGATTTATTGGTAATTGAGAAAGCATATTTTTTCTTAAATTATCAATTACATCCGACCTTTTAAATTTTTGATTTTGGGTCTTTTCCGATCTCGCAATAATAATGTTCCGTAAAACGATTGACTTTCCAAATGGGACAATTAGAACAGATACAGCCTCTTTTTTCTATTACCAGATTGCTTTTTCCCCTCTCGCAATAAACTTTCGGATCTTTCTTTCCCGGGTAAGTCGGACATTTACGGCAAATGCAAAAAGGCGAAGCCAGGCTTAAGGCGAATCTTTTAAACAAATTGTTGTTTTTATTCATGTCTATATTTTAATATCTGCCGGTATTTGGTTTAAGATTTTTCTAAACGTTCCAATATCTTCTCAAGCAGTTCGGTTTGTTTCTCTAATCTCAAAATAATAGCTTCCGTTTCTCTTTCAGCCTTAATATTCACTTCAAAATCAGCTTCCGCCCTTGCTTCGGCGTGGCGTCCCTGGATGTTCTGACCAATCATAATCAGGGGCATCAATAAAATCTGAATCATATTGGATATAAAAAGCCAAAAAACAAAAGCGGGAAAAGGATCAAAACGCAAATCTTTCGGCCCGAAAGTATTCCATGCCAACCAAGATATCGTCCAGACGAAAATAACGATGAAAAACCCCATTGAGCCGATATGTTTTGTAATCCAGAGGGATAATTTTTCAAGAGTGCTGAGATGTTCTTTATGGTCCGCATTAACATTCCTTACTGGCTTTCGCATTCCTTTTAATTCCTGAAGAGTCGGGATGTTTGATTTATTTTCCATAACTTATAATCGTTTAAATCTAAACGATAATCGACCTCTGATTTCAATTTACCATAAATATTAAAAATTAGGGAGGATCAAAACCCCCTCAACTCCTTACTTCTTTTTCTTTTTTATTGTAATCTTCCATTTTTTCATACAAGCATCGTGTTCCTTTGAGCTTCCGCAACCGCCGTGCTTTTTATGCCATTTTTCGTGCTCTTTTTTGGTAACAACCAAACCTTTTTTGGATTTTTTAAGCATAATTTTTATTTTAACTTTGTAAGTTTATCTCTGACCTTTATTATTAATACGTAAATGGAAGCATTTTATTTCATTTTCCCAATAGAATCTTCGTCTCTCCGATAAGGTATTTTATTTTATTTTCCGGTACTTTTTCTTTTCGGGAAAATTTTTCAACGTCAATATTCAGAAGGTCTTTTGCCAACATTATTTTTTTTGAGGCAAAAATATTCGTTAAATAAGGATTCAAAGACGGCAGAATGGTAATCGGGTATAATTTTTTCGTTTCTATCAAGTATTCCAACCCTTCACCATTCGGATAATTCCAACCTAAAAGTTTCACTCCGACGCATTTTGAATAATTTATTGCTTCTTTTGTCAGTTTGGTATTTGTCACTAATAAGCTTTTTGTTTTGAATTTATTAGAAAATCTGTTAAAAAAATTACCGGCTTTAATGTCCAAAAACCTCGCGTAATTCGCAAGCGCATAATCCAAATGAGTTCTACCGGAAGGCAAATTATGGTATTTGCATTCTCCGATATAAAGTAGATTTTCCTTTTCGGCGATGAAATCTATCTCATATTTAGAGCAGGCACCGGGTATAATCTGATTGATTTTAACTTTATAGCCGTAATCACGCAGAATTCCTGCGATGTATTTTTCAAACGGAAAACCGGTGGGACCCAACTTCCTTATCCCCTCTTTAAGATTAAAGGCGATCGAGGCGCCGGGCGAAATACGATGGAGTTCTTTTTTAACTTTTTTAAAAATTTCCGCCGTGGTTATTCCGGAATAAATTTCTTTAGCGACGGTTCTGGCAATATTCCTTGCCAATAAATTAGACGCACCGGATTTTCTGGCGGATCTGTAAACTTTTTCAAAAGAAAAAGGCTCTTTCTCGCCTATTGCATTTATAACGTATACAAATCTTGCCATGTTATTTTCTTAAAATTAAATTCCCAAACTTTGAAATTGATTCAGATATTGTTGATAAATGGCAAAAATATTTTCAAAAAACAGCCAACTTAAATATAAAGACAATACGGTTAAAATTACGGTAACCCAGGCGATAATTCTTGCTTTGTCAGTACCCGACTTAAAGTATTTATAACTGTAATAAAGCCCGAATGGGGGTAAAAACAAACTTATCGCATATGCCTTTATTTGATTGCCCGCTGAAATTGAAGCAGATTTTGATCGCAGGTTTTTGCCGCACTGTGGACAAAAATAAAATTCAGGCCGTACTGCGGCTTTGCATTTGGGACAAATAGTCATTTGATCGTTTTGATTTTCCATTTAACGCAAAGGGCGATTTTTTAATTTTATTTTTTTTCTTCTTTTCCGCCGAAAGTTTCTCCCATTTTTTTTCCGAATTTTTGCATTCCCTCTCCAAATCTTTCCCATTTCTTCTCGTGCTGCTTTTTTTTGAATATAATGCCCAAACCGACGACAATCAACAGGCAAGGTCCGAAAATGGACCAGAAATCTCCGGTAATCAGACCTAAGTTCTGAAGCAGAAATACTACGCCGATTACTATAACAATTGAACCAAAAATCATGTTATTTTTAAAATTTTTATTAATATTGATATTGACCTTTAACTTATTTTACCGCATTTAATTTTTCTTCCAATTCTTTAATTCTCTTTTTCAATTCAACCATCTGGAGCTCCCGGCCCACCGCTATTCTGTTAAATTTTTCCAGATCTTCATTCCTTTTTTTTAATTCTTCTTCTATTTTTTTTCGTTCGGTGATATCACGAATAATCGCCACCACCCCGACGACTTTGCCCTCTTTTCTTAAAGGATTGCCCGAGATTTCTCCAAACATTTTTGTTCCATATTTAGTTGTTCCCTCCACCTCATAAGGAATTATTTCTTGACCAGCCATTGTCTTTACGAAATTAGCTATCATCTGAAACAAGCTTTTCGGTGTAAACATCGTCATAAGTTTCAAGCGCTTGTCGATAATTTCTTTTTCCGGATAGCCTCCCATTTCAATTAAGCTTTTATTTACTTGAGTAATTTTTCCCGTCTTATCCAATATGACTATTCCGTCTCGGACGCTGTTAAAAATAGAAAGCAGTTTTTCTTCCGATTCGTCTATTTTTATATTTTTCTCAATTTTTTTATCCTTCATATTGTTTTCTCATTTTACCAAAAAACCGCTTACTTGGCGAATAGTTCAAAATAAAAAGACGGCTGCTTTCAGCAACCGTCCCCGGCTTAGCTATGATTTAGTTGTTTTCTTAACTGCCCTTACCTGTCAAACTACCTTCACTGTTTGTGACTAAAACTCCCCCGCACAGTTGAAGACGCATGGCATTTACCTGGCCTTCCAATGTTCTAATTTGAGTTTTATGACCAGCCACTGTTGTTGAAAGAGCTTTGTTTGCTTGACACAAGGTTAACTTTTCCGTTTCGAGCCTTCCTTTTTCCTCTTCAAGAGCTTGGTTTTGTTTTGTCAGAAGAATAACCTGGTCCGTAAGACCTCCGATGAGGCTTTTCACGAATCCATCAAGAAGACCAACCTCTGTTAGTTTGCCCACCGCTGCGGTCGGGTCTTTAATGACCCTTTCGGCCCAGCCCGTCAGCGTCATAAGTTTGGCTTCGGTTTTTTTTGGCTGTTTTGCTTTAAGAAGGAGGTGTTTGACTAAACTTACTGAGACAATTATACCTGAATCGCGCAAATGAGCAGACAAAGAAGCTGTTAGGATTTTGGCAATCTCTTTACGTAATTTTCCCTCGCTTTTCAGTTTTATCGCTTGTGTCTGTAATTCTTCTTTGTGTTTCCTATAATCTGGGCAACGCTTGGCGTGGCTTGGGTACTTTATCTTTTCAATCATTTTTAGACAAAAACACGCCCTAAAGGTTGTCTTTCCTGCGTTTTCCATTATTTTCGTTTCCTCCCTTATTTTTATTTATTTTAAGGTCCAAAATTATATTAAAACAGATACAATATTTTGTCAATCTGAACCCTAAATCATATATTAAACCCTGAATCCCCCGCCAATGATATAAAGCTCTTTGCTTTTTTTGATCACTGCTTTTGGCCTGAATCTTTTCGCAAAATCAAAACAATTTTTCACTTTTTTAAAAAATTCATCGATTAATTCGCTTTCAAAAATCTTACAGATAAAATTGCCGCCGGGCAATAAAACCGACTTTGCTATTCCAAAAGATTTTTCTGCCAATTCCAAGGATTTTCCGTTATCTAATGATTCAATGCCCGAGGTTTTTGGTGATAAATCGGAAACCACCGATTCGAATCTGTCTTTAAAATCGGACTCTTCCAAATCCAAAACGTTTTTTTTGATGAAAACAATATTGGCTTTTTGAGGTATTTTTACTTCTTCAATATCAACGCCAATCACTTTTCCCCTATCGCCCACTTTTTGAGAAATATACAAAAGCCAGGAACCGGGCGCACAGCCCAAATCTAAAACAAGAGTTCCCTTTTTGATAATTTTGTATTTTTCATCTATCTCTTTCAGTTTATAGACCGATCTGGCAGGATATCCCTCTTTTTTCGCCAACATTGTAAAAAACTCATTTTTTCTGTCTTTTCTGTACATTATCTTCAAATTATCATTTTAAAACCAAAAAAACAAATTAAAAAACCTTCCGTAATGGAGGGTTTGGCGATCCGCCGGCTGGCGGATGGCGCTTCCCATTTGATCATATTTTATTTCTCTTTAAAACAAATGTTGTAAAATTCATTAAAAATTTCTTTGGGAGCGGCAATAATTTCTTCGTCAAAAATTGTAAATTCTTCTTTTTTCCAATTAGTAACCACCACTCCCATTTCTTTCAACATAATCAAAGAAGCTCCGGAATCCCAGGGATTTAACGAATTATGTACAGAACAAGTGAATTGCCCTGTTGCCGTCATAACTAAATCCAAAACAGCCGAACCCATAACCCTTAATGTCGCTACTTTTCCGATAAGTTGCTCCCATTTTTTGATTAACATTCTTGGCGTTTCACCATATGCCCATGAACTTCCTACAACCGCTTCTTTTAAAATAGGAGTTGGTCTTTTTTGTATTTTATTCCCATTAAGAAATAATCCCTTTCCGACTTCGGATTCATACAGGTCTTTATTAAAAATATCATATACGACTTCGCATTTCGGCTCACCGAATTCATAAGCCCCGATCGATATCGCAGCTTGAGGAATACCAGAAGCATAGTTTGTTGTCCCGTCTATCGGGTCAACGAGAAAAAGCAATTTAAAGCTTTTAAAATTATCTTTTGTAATTTCAGATGCGATTTCCTCGGAAAGAATCCGGCAATCCGGAAATTTAGCATTCAAACCGTTTATAATTATCTCTTCGCTTTTTTTATCAGCTATAGTAAGGATGTTTCCGATTTCTCCCTTTGATACGGAATCTAAATTTACCACTTCCCTTATTCCTGCGGCGGCATTACGTATAATTTCTTTTATTGTTTCTAACATATTATAAATATTTTGGATAGCAATTTTTACAAAAATGAAACTCAATCAATATTCCTTTCATTATAACCCACATATGATTGGCTTTATACATATTTATACCACAGTCGTCACAGGTGAATATTTTATAGATTGATTTTGTTTTCTCCGCCCAATTGCCGTAAATTTTCTCTAACTTTTTTTTAATATTTTTTGGGAATTTTGAAATAAATCCGGATTTTTTAACTTTTATTATCGGCTTTTTTATCTCAATTGAATTTGATTTAAATTTACTCTCGCATTTATTGCAAAAATGAACCGGCGTCTTATACCCGCCTGTCACAAGATAATGATGCCAGGCTTTTTTCATGTAATTCTGACAATTTGCACACCTAAACCCCCTGTATTCTACTTTTGGGCTTAAATTCCAGGTCTGTACTATTCTTAATAAAACTTTTTGACTATTCATATTTTTCATTCTACCAAAAAACTGCCTGATTGGCGATTATAACAAAAAACCAGCCAGTTGGCTGATTCCTTGTCCTAAATAAATCTTTATTTATAAACACTTACTTAGGATATAAGCGGGAAGGCGAAGCGCGTTGACTTCTTTACTCTTTACGAGTCCCGCTGCCTTTTGAAATAATCTATCTTGTCAGTTTTGCAAGATTTGCCTTTACGTCAATAGTAAAAAGGCTATTGGTATTATTCCAAACTCCAGTTTCATAAGGAATAACACCTGCGTCCCCCAAAGACATTTTGTCGTATCTTTGCGGACGCAGCCAGTTTTCATCGGCTGTTCCAAGATAAACTACATCAACCCACCAAACTTCTCTTCCGTTCAGTGTAGAAAGATACGGTTCACCGAGCACCTCTACCAATTCGTAGCTTGTTCCGTATCTGTCGCGATGAACCTCCAGGAAGCACCCCGGATGAACCGTAGCCACACCCTTAACCTGGACAAGCTCTGTAGTGGGCTCTCCAACGTAACGTTCGCCCGTGAAATATACAGTGAGAGCGCCGGCCAGGAAAGCAAGGAAAATGGTTGTTACGATCAGTACACCTTTGACAGCTTTGATAGATAATTTCATTATCTAATCTCCTCCCATTTTTAATTTTTATAGAAAGGGTAAAAAGATTTACCCAATCTTGCTATATCACAAATTATAGCATATATTTAGAAATTGTCAAGCAAACCAAAAAACCGCCTGATTGGCGATAAAAATTAAAAAAAGCGAGGGGCAAACGAATCAAACGATTCTCCCTCGCATTTTAACAAAAACCTAGTTTAATGAACCTCGTTTCATCAAGGTTATTGCTTGTATTTCGGTCTTGAATACAGTTGCTTGATCGGTGTCTCCGAACCAAATAATAAGGTTCCGACCAACGGTTAAGGCGCCGATACTTAACATTGTCATCCCAAGAGGAGCACCTGGATTGTAAGTGCAGGACCCACCGATTAGAACTTCAACTTTTTCTTCGGTGCATTTGCTTGACCATTTCCAGCCGGGCAAAAAGGCGCGAGCTGAATCATTAACGCCATCGCATTTCTCTTTGGCCGGCTTGATTATGACAAAATCAAGCAAATCCCTGGCCTCAACTCCTACCTTCACAAAAAGCTGATCTCCAGGAAGCAAATCCTTAAGCTTCACTGTCTTTTGTGAATCTCCCAGCATTTCAACGATTTCTTTAACTCCAGGACCAAGGTTTTCTGTACACATGATTCCCTCCTTAATGTTTC
>Ga0184631_10000349_pt1 | contig 10459 bp, 11 predicted proteins | sample PLM4_90_b1_FD_133160 | JGI IMG/M metagenome (GOLD analysis project Ga0184631, IMG submission 133160) | Groundwater sediment microbial communities from an aquifer in East River, Colorado, USA - PLM4_90_b1 | ecosystem: Environmental > Terrestrial > Soil > Riparian zone | place: USA: East River... | reverse complement strand
AGATTCAACTTCTTAGTTCATAAGAGATTTATCTTTTCCCAACGTTCTTCTGAACAGCGTCCCTAGGTGGTTGATACTATGGCTTGCCGCAAATTCAACAGAGCACTCTCAGAGGCAGTCGATTTCACATTTCTTTCTCTTGGGAAGTCGTGCCGGCAAGCCCTGTACTTCCATCTAAGAACTACTTTCTACATAAGAAAAAACCAAATTCCGAAGCAAATAGAGAAATTCGCCAAAGCCCTCAAATTCATATTCAAAGACGGCGCGCTTTTCCTCAACCGATTGATATTGGAAAAACTTTGCGACAATTTGAACATAAAATTCAGAGATGAGTACGCTTCCAACTTTGTTGATTCTATTTCGGAGATAAGAAAGATGTTCAATGAGAAAGAATCTCTACTAATAACCACAAACTTCAGTGAGATCGCAGTCACAGAAACCGCAAAAGGAGGTGAACGTACCTGAGCTACAAAGCAAACGTCTTGGTCGTTGACGACGACGAAGGCATAAGAAAAACACTTTTGAGAATTTTGGAGAAAGAAGGCTACGCAGTGGAATCTGTTGACAATGGCAAACAAGCTATCGAAGCCTCAAAGAAATGGTCTTTCAACATCGCATTGATTGACATTAAACTGCCAGATATGGAAGGAATCAAGCTTCTGGAAAAACTGAAAGACGCTGAACCAAAAATGGCCAAGATCATAATAACAGGATATCCGTCTCTGAAGAGCGCTATTGAAGCAGTAAACAGAGGCGCCGACGGGTATGTGCTGAAGCCATTTGACGTCAGCAAATTGCTAGCTATGATCGATAAACAGTTGAAGAAGCAAAGGGAATCATTGAAGCTATGCGAACGGAAGGTCACAGACTACATTGAGACGCGTGTGAAGCAAGTTGAGCTTCAAAAATGGCGGAAAAGGACGCGTTTTTCCTCTTGAACCTGAATGTTTAAAGCACTTGTTTCTGAGCTTCTGAGAAAATTGATGTGATTATCGCTTGTATGTGGTTTTTTGTGCCGCAAATTTGGTTCAAGAGTCTTTCCCCATCACATGTGAGCGTGTAAAGCCTTTTCCCCCTGTTGTCCGTTCCCTCTATGAGGTTTTGCCGTTCCAAGGAATACAGTAGCGAGTAAACTGTTCCAGGGCTAGGCAGCATGTGGAATCTCTTATGGAGGAATTTTATGACGTCGTATCCGCTGGTCGGACTGTTGCTTTTCAAGTGCTTGAGAATGATGATGTCGAGGAAGTTCTGTACAACTCTGCGGTTGAATATGTATGCTGTTTTTGATTCCAAAGCCGACACCTATTCGAAATCTATATATCTTCTAGAATATAACTCTATGTGGTTGTGACGTTACAGTCACACATGACATGCTTGTATATCGCTGGTGAGCAATATGAACCAAACCAAGATACATAAAAGCAGATTGCTCTTCGATCGATCAGCACAGAGATCAGAAAGTCGCAATTCCAGCACCGTTGCAGATCTTGATACCAGTCAAATTTCCAGAATTCTCATGGAGAACTTGAAAGACGCCGTAGTGATCGTTGACCTGAAAGGAAGAGGATTGTTTGCCAACAAAGCAGCCGAAAAGTTGTCGGGTTATACCCGAAAGGAGATGTTTGGCAATAGTGTCAGAGAACTAATTCTTCCGCAATACTGGCAACTTTGTGACCGACTCACACAACTAGCTCTCGGTGAAAGATCTGTTCCTTACTGTGAAATGGCAATGCGAAGAAAGAACGGGCAAATTATTGATGTTGAAACTGGTGGACAGCTCGTCAGAAGCAAGAATGGAAGTATCGTAGGGATACTCATTATAACAAGAGACATTTCCAGAACAAAGAAAGCTGAATCATCACTTAGGGAGAATGTAGAACGTTATCGAAACCTATTTGAGAGCTCTCCAAATTCGCTTTTGGAACTGGATTTTTCTCAAATCAAAAGCCATCTTGATGATCTGCGAGACTCTGGCATTCACGATTTTTCCTCGTATTTTGAGAAATATCCTAACGCAGTTTCTAATTGTGCGCGTATGATCAAAATAATAGACGTGAATAGAGCCGCTCTTAGGATGTATGCTGCTCGTAACAAAGAGGAGTTACAAAAAAACCTGCTACAGGTTCTATCAGACGAATCATACGCGGCATTCAAACAGGAGCTTATCGCCATTGCTGAAGGAAAAACAAAGTTTGAAAGCGAAGCTATTACGCAAACTCTGAAGGAAGAAAAGAATCGTATAGTGATAACGTGGACTACGGCTCCCGGATGTGAAAAGACATACTCGAGGATTTTTGTCTCAATAAAAAATGTGTCTAAATGCACAGAAATGGAAGACGCAATGAAACGTTCAGAGGAAAGATTCAAGAGTTTAGTTGAAAGCTCAGGATTTGGCGTTGCAATCGTTGACTTTGACGGCAGATTCACATTTGTCAATAAAGCCCTTTGCAGAGTGGTTGGTTATTCGCAAAAAGAAATTATTGGGAAAAACTTTTCAGACTTTTTACACAAAGAAGATGCGCCAAAGATGGCGTCTATTTTTCTCAACGCTTGGGCACATCCTGACGGAAAACCACGTCTCGAGTTCAGGGCTATTCACAAGAAAGGTCACGTTGTGCACATGTATTCAACGCCGACTCTTTACAGGATTAACGGAAAAATAGTTGGGTTTAGCGCGATTCTAGTGGACATTACTGAGAGAAGAAAGTTGGAAGAAAAACTGTCCACTCTAAACCTTTACGGCGGAAAACTGAACACAGCCGACAGTTTTGAAGAAATCTTCACACTGGTTCTTGACGCAATAGATAGAATACTAGGTTTTGGATACGCTGAAATAGACCTCAAAGATGAAGGTACACTCCGCGTTATGAGTCAACGTGGATACAAAGGATCAATATGCGCCTTGCGCTGGGATTCAGAAACAATCGGAATCGTAGGGAAAGCCGCAAAGCTGCGTAAGCCTATATTGGTTCCTGATGTGAGAGTTGATAAAGATTATCTTGCAGGCTATCCTGGCGCCTTGTCTGAACTTGCGGTTCCGATAATAAGTGAGAGTGAAGTTCTAGGAGTTTTGAACGTAGAAAGCACGGAGCTAAACGCGTTCGGCGAAAACGACATTGCTTTGCTCGAAATATTGGCTTCTCATACTGCGACTGCTCTCAGTAATCTACGAAGAAGAGAAAAGATCAAAGAAGCTTTGAGACATGCTAGAGAATCAGAGCAAAAATACCGAGACATTTTTGAGAACGCTCGAGACCTAATTCTAACTACAGACATCAACGGAAACATCACGTCAGCCAATAGGGTTCTTTCGGAAACAGGCTACGACAGAAGCGAAGTAATCGGTCAAAGTGTTTTCAACTTTGTCTCAGAAAAAAGCGTTCAAGATTTGCGCGATAGTTTCCAGAGACTTTTTGATAGAAATTCTGCAAAAGGTGAGCTTCGAATTAAGAGCAAAATAGGAACCGAAGCAATCGTTGAATACAATGGGAATACAATTACCCAAAATGGCGAGGTTGTTGGTTTTCAAGTGATTGTGAGAGATGTGACTCAGAGGAAGCAAATGGAGGAAAAGTTGAAGCAGTACTCTACCAACCTTGAGGAAATCGTTAGGAAAAGGACTGAAGAATTGCTAGAGTCTGAGAGGAAATACTCCACTCTGGTCGAAGAATTGAGTGATGGTGTCGCGATAATCCAGGATGAAGGCATCATTTTTATCAACAAAAGAGGTTTGAATCTGTTACAATATTCAAAAGATGAAGTTATTGGGACTCCTTTTGAAAAATTCGCAAATGAAACATATCGCAGACTTGTGAAAGAGAGATGCAAGCCTCGGATAAAACAGGGAAATGTTTCGCCAACTTATGAAGCCAATTTAGTGACAAAGAACGGCGAAGAACTTGTCACAGAAATCTGTGCAAAAACCATCCGTTATAAAGGTCGACCTGCCGTTCTCTGCGTGTTTAGAGACATACGCGAAAGAAAACAGGCTGAAGAGCAGCGTCTTAGACTAGAAAAAATGGCCACACTCGGCGAAGTGGCAACCATGGTGGCCCATGATCTGAGAAATCCTTTGACAGCAATAAGAAACGCCAGTTTCTACATAAGAAAAAACTGTCCGCATCAAACTGATGCGGGGTGTGTAGACGTTTTGGAGATGTTGAACATAATTGAGCAGGAAACCATTTTCGCTGACAACATAGTCAACGATCTTCTCGGCTTCACTGCAAAAGAATTGACGCAGAAACAAAAGCAAGACATAAACAAGTTACTGGAATCTTCCCTGAAAAGACTCAACATACCTGATGATATAGAAATCGAGAAAAACTTCTCAGAGGATGCGAGTGTAACTGTTAACAGCAAACAGATCGAAAGATTATTTGTAAATCTGCTAAGAAATGCTGTGCAAGCCATGTCCGAAGGCGGAAGATTGACCATTACTACGAAAAAAGAAGAAGATCACCTGACAGTGGCGATAGCAGATACTGGTGTGGGCGTACCTAAGGAGAACATGAGCAAGCTATTTCAACCATTATTCACCACAAAATCAAAAGGCATAGGATTAGGACTCGTCATCAGCAAAAGGATCGCAACCCAACATGCAGGAACAATCGACGTTGCAAGTGAAGTTGGTAAAGGCACCACATTTACTTTGAAGCTGCCTATCGCATCGGAGGCTGCAAGCAAATGATCGATCAAACCAAACCGCACGTGTTGATAGTTGATGATGATGAATCCATCTGCAAAACCCTTTCAGCAATACTCAATGCTGAAGGCTATCAGACAACAACTGCAAACACAGCAAAAGAGGCCATAGAAAAAACGGCAAATCAGTTTTTCAACATGATCTTGCTTGACATAAAACTGCCTGATATAGACGGCATTCAGTTGCTTGCCAAGCTGCAAGAGGTGTCCCCTCAGACCAAAAAAATCATTGTGACAGGATACCCCTCGTTAAAGAACGCGGTTGAAGCGCTCAATTTTGGTGCCGATTCGTACATAATGAAACCGATAGATCCTTCAGAATTATTGAAATCAATCAAAGCCAAGCTCGCTGTACAACAGACTGACGAGAAGATCACAAGAAGAAAACTGAGTGAGTGGGTTCACATGCAAAGCCTAAAAAGTGGATCAAATTTTCCAGCTTTTCTGGAGCAAACAGCGCGTGAGCTCACAGACTTCGGATTGACAAAAACGCAAGCGAAAATATTCGTTACACTGATCTCTCTGGGCGTTGCCTCCGCTTCAGAAATAGCTGCGCTCTCAAAGATCCGAAGAGAAGAAGTCTACAGAATAATTCCCGAGCTCGAGAAGCGAGGAATAATAACGCGAAAAATACAGACACCAAGAAAGTTCGCTGTAACTAATCCTGAAGCTGCCATAGAAATCCTAACCAAAACAAAGTTTGACGCTATGAAAGAAGAAATCAACAAAGTTGAGAGAAAACGAGCTGAAATAGTGTCAAGGCTCAGAACAATAGAATTGCCTGTCAAAAAGAGTGTAGCCTCGATTGAAGTGATCTCCCAAAGAAACCAAGTTTATGCAAGACTCACTGAAATAGCACAAAATGCCAAGAAATATCTGGACATAGCTGCAAAACTTGAAAACTTGATTCTCGTTTACTCCAATCGTTCCAGAAACCTTACAGATCACATTCTCAGGAAAGTGAAGATACGCATAATAACTGAAAGCCATGGCTATGAAGGCCTCGCAAAAGAACTCGTGACTGCATCAAAAACAAGCGGAAACCCCGTTGAACTCAGATTCGTGGAACGATTACCTTTCAGTCTCATAATAGCGGATGACGCTGAGGCAATGTGGGGCGAGGGACAACCGGCGACCGAAGACTTTCCTGTTTTTTGGGCAAATGATCCAATGCAAATCGCAATACTCAAAATGTCTTTCGAAAACCTCTGGAACGAGTCAGCAAACAAACGTTTCCCACGGAAAACCAAATGAGCACAAGACGTTTTAGCGTGCCAGTGAATCACCAAATTGTGAAATGTTAGATTCCTGAAGAATCTCTCTTCTCTTCACAATTTCATCAAAATCCACAAAATCGCCATTCACTATTTTGAGTCTAGCCTCAACGCGATTTTTCTGCACATCTATAACATTGTAGGAGTTGCAGAAGAACCCTCTGAGCTTCTCACATGACACGCTACCTGCATGTACCACAAGCATGTTCTCCATTTTCCATCTCCAAGGTCTGTGACGGTGCCCACAAAGCACCAGATTTGCTTCTGACTTCCCCAAGCTTCTCAGCACGTCGCCTGCATCCACTATCGTTATTTGATCTGCACCAGTATCTGGAACTGGTATGATGTGGTGATGTATTGCCACTATTCTGGTTCTATCCTTGTATTTTTCTAGAGTGTGTTCAAGCCATAGATTCTGCCTGTTGCCCACTTCACCATCGTCTCTATCTGGTCTGGCTGACCTGAGCACTATTATGGCTGCCTCACCAATTTCTGTTATCTGCGAGAACGGAAAAAATCTTTAAAAAGCAAATAACCTTGTGGAGCGGTAATCGTGGTTTCCGCTCACATATACAATCTTCCGTGTTTTCAGCTTCTTTAGAGCATTTGAGGCTGCCCTGAACTCTGAAATGTTTCCGTTCTCAGCCAAGTCGCCTGTTACTAGCACTGCATCAGGGTTCATTTCGTTGATTTCTTTAACTGCGATTTTGAAGCTTTCCCTGTTTAGCATCGGGCCGAAATGAATGTCTGAAATTTGGGCAATTAGCATTGCTGTTATTCTCTGCTGGAGAGTATCACGATATAGTCTGCCGTGTCAGCACACATGTCCGCAGCCTGCTCAATGAACTCGACTAAATCGTCGAATATGACCATGGCACCGCAGTTCATCTCTTCTCCATACTTCACGAATAAACCCTTAGTTTTGAAATAGTAGCCGTCGAGCTCATGTTCAATTTCGTTGACTTTCTCAGCGCCTGCAATGGCTTCTTGCGGGTTTACTGTTATTTTCTCGATGCTTCCTCGAAGAGCTGAGGCGCAACCTACGAGCAGTGTTGTCATGCGCACGGTGTTCTCAAAGAATTCTTTCGGAAGTTTGGCATCCGCCAGCATTTCAATGCATCTGGCAGCATCTTTAACGTGATCCGCAAGTGTGTCTAATCTTTTGACGAGGTGAAGTATGTCTTCACGGTAATCTGCGACCAACGCGGTTCCTTTTGACATTTCTTTGAAGACTTCCATTCGAAGTCTGTCCACTTCTTCCTCTGCCTTGAACAGGTTTTGGATATGCTGTGTAGCTTCTTTTCTCCGTCCTTCTGAAGTGCTTCGGATTGCTTGGTTGAGAAGGGTTACAGTGTCAAGAGCTTTTGTTATCTGTTCTTGCGCTATGTCAAGAGCTTTTGTTCTGCGTCTTTTTTCGAACCATGAAAAACTTTTTTTCTCCAAACCACTTGTCTCCTGTTCATATTATTCTTTTCAATTCATTTATAATATATAAATATTAAGACTCTTTTGTTTTCGATACAGCTGAAGAATATTGTTTCTATATAGTTCTCGTCACTCGTCTTCCTTTTCGCTTATCCAGTGGGCTTTCTGTTCGCCTTTTTCTGTAATGATCTGTTCTTTTTTGAAAATCAGAGCTTCTTTCTTGTATCTTTCCACGGCTTCCTCCAAAACTGGAAAAACATCTCTGCGATGTGAGCCTGCAACTAAAACATATACGAGGTCTTCACCTACGTCAAATTCTCCGAGCAAATGGTGAATTTGGACATCAACTATGCCTGGTCTTTTCCGCAAGTCACTGCATATGTTGGCCAAGACCTCGTTTGTCTTATCTTCATATGCTTCCAGCATCAGTCGTTGGACTTTTTCACCTTTTTCAGTGTTTCCACGCACAACGCCGACAAAAGTGGCGATGGCACCTGCCTTACGGAAACCGGTCTTCTTCTTCATTGCATCAATTGTATCTTGAAGAGAAAGCGCTCCCTTTTCATGAACTCCTGATTTGATAGGCATCAAAACCACCAATCTTGAGAAATGCCTCAACTATCGTTTTGTTAACGGTTTCTAATTAGCATGTTGCCAAGGTTCTCGAGGGTTCTATTGTATTCTGCTAATTTTTGATGCGCTTCCTTTACTGTTATCTGCACAAATTTGGCCTCATTATTCGGTCTAGCTTGTCCAAGCGTGCAAAGATCAGAGGTTATGGCCACCGCGATTTTTGGGTATCCGCCAGTCGTCTGCGCATCCTTCATTACTAGGATCGGTTTCCCGTTTTTGGGTATCTGAATTGCTCCACATAGGAGTGCGTCTGAAACGATGTCCGCTTTAGCTTTGTGCTCTATTGGTGGGCCTTCAAGGCGGTATCCCATGCGGTCTGATTCTGGCGTGACTTTATAGGGCTCAGACAAGAATGTCTTTAAACCTTTCTCTGTGAACATCTCTGCTTGTGGACCCAGAATCACATGTACGCATATGTTATGTTCAAATTGGGGCACAAGCTCTTCTGGCAACAAGTACTCAGCTTTCACAAAGGATGCGTCAGTCGTCTCAATTACGTCTCCTATTTTGAGCGGTCTGCCTTCTAATCCGCCAAATTTGCCACATACATAAGTTGATCTGCTGCCTAAAATCATGGGAACTTCCATTCCGCCTCTCACAGCCAGATACGCTCTGCATCCACTTTCCATTCTTCCAAACGATATGATGTCGCCTTCTTCTACTTCTATTGTCTGCCACATGGGAGCATCGTAGCCATTGATCATTGGAGAGCATTGCCCGCCGGCAACGGCTATCTGTGTTCTTGCTAACACTTGAAGTTCTGGTCCGATGAGTGTAGTTTCTATGCAAGCGCTGTTTGAGTCGTTTGAAACTAGACAATTTGCTGCCGTAAGTGAAAACTGATCCATGGCTCCGGAAACTGGTACACCATATCGGAGATAGCCATATCTTCCCCTATCTTGAATTGTTGTGAACATGCCCGGCTTGATTACTTGAAATACTTTCATCTACGCTTGCTCCTCAGAGGAGGCTTTGTATTCTGTTTCCGTGATCGGTTTGAATCTCACAGAGTCTCCAGGATTAAGAAGAGCTGGCGGTTCTTGTTTCAGATCAAACAGCTTGAGCGGCGTTCTGCCAATTATCCGCCATCCACCCGGGGCTTCACAGGGATAGATACCTGTCTGCTTCTCCGCGATTCCGACTGACCCTGCTGGCACCTTCAACCTTGGTGTTTCAAGACGTGGCGTCGCAATCTCGTTAGCAACCTCGCCTAAATATGGAAAACCTGCTACAAAACCTATCATGTAGACACGATACTCCTTCTCCGAATGCATCTTCACAACCTGCTTCTCAGTTAACCCGTGCCAGTCAGCGACACTATTAAGATCCAGCCCATATGCTCCCCCATAAACAACTGGAATTATGATTTTTCTTGCAGTTTTCGCATTCGGCTCTGTGCTTCTATTTGCGAGATTTTTAACCTCTGAAATCAACTGGTCATAATTTTTCTTTAGCGAATTGTAACGGATCAACAATGATCGATAAGTTGGTACTAGCTCGTCAACACCGTGAATCTTGGCCTCAGTAATGGCGTTTTGCAGCGCAAATACTCTTTGATTAATTTTTGAGTCTATTGTGTCGCCAAATTCGACAACGAGAGCGGCATCTCCAAACGGTAAGTAGCGTGGAAAAACTCGCGCATCACTGATCATGAAATTACCTTTTATACTCAAATGAAGTTGCCTACAGACTCAACTTTGACTTCTGCTTCAGCGAGCCCTCTTTTCAATGCCGCTGCAAGTTTCACGGCTGCAGGTGTATCACCGTGCACACAAATCGTCTGCACTTCATCTAGACTCAAGTCTTTACCGCCGATTGTCTTGACTTTCCTTGACTTCACAGCTTTGACAGCTCTTTCGACAACAATCCGCGCATCTTGGATAATCGACCCTGCTTGTTTTCTTGAAACCAAACTTCCATCTGAATTGTATGCCCTGTCTGCAAAGAACTCGTGCGCCACTTTAATGCCCGCTTTTAAGCAGGCTTTAGCCAGCTGTGATTTCGGCATCGCAAAAACTATCAACCTACTATCCAAAGCTTTGACCGCTTCCGCAATCGTTGAGGAAATATCTTCGTCTTCTGTTGCCATATTATATAGGGCTCCATGGGGTTTCACATGCTGAAGCTTCACATCCGATGCCTTGGCGAATCCTTGAAGTGCACCAACCTGGTAAACGATAGCTGTTTTCAACTCCTCCTGTGTCAACTGCATTTCTCTTCTCCCAAACCCCATCAGATCAGGGAGTCCTGGGTGTGCGCCGATAGCCACTTTGAATCTCTTTGCCAGCCTGACCGTTTTATCCATTGTCACAGGATCGCCTGCGTGAAATCCACATGCAATGTTTGCAGAAGTGATGTGGGGCATCATCTTTTCATCATCCCCAATCTTGAAATTTCCGAAGCTTTCGCCTAGATCGCAGTTT
>Ga0184631_10000348_pt1 | contig 10460 bp, 9 predicted proteins | sample PLM4_90_b1_FD_133160 | JGI IMG/M metagenome (GOLD analysis project Ga0184631, IMG submission 133160) | Groundwater sediment microbial communities from an aquifer in East River, Colorado, USA - PLM4_90_b1 | ecosystem: Environmental > Terrestrial > Soil > Riparian zone | place: USA: East River... | reverse complement strand
ATAGAGTCCGACAACCCCTGGTAGTGCCATTTTCTGTTACCCCAAGAGGTTATTACCGGGCGAGTTAGAAAGTTCCTGTTACCTGACAGTTGTCAGGATAATCATCTGTATAAGACCAGAATAAATAGGCTTGATGGCAAATCAGCAGCCCTCCGGTATCCCCAATCTATAAATTTGAAGCTCCGAATAGACCTTTAGGAGTACCCCCTTCGAGTTAGGCAAATATGACCATATCCCCCGTCATATTCAGTCTCCTTCTCCTAAAAGATTACCCGAACGGGTGTTGTTGGGCTACGACTGGTATGGCATATACTATTCGAGAAATGCCAGTACCCAGATGAAAAATCAGTTATTTGATATTGATATGGAATGATTACGACGAAAAGCCTGGTTATCGGTGGCGCAGGATTCATTTAGCCCTGCAAAAGTTGCTTGCCTCAGACGGAGTTGCCAGCGGCTAATACGGGGGAGTATTATGGACCTCCTGCTCATAATCGTCTCTTCACTGGTGCTAGTTCCTCTGTCCCTGCTATCCGCCGGACTGCTGCGTAGCATTCTGGGATTGCTATTTGTTATCTTCTTTCCCGGATATGCGCTCGTCGCAGCGCTGTTCCCTAAGAAAAGCAACCTCGACGGCGTTGAGCGCCTTGCTCTTAGCTTTGCTCTGAGCATCGCTGTAGTTCCTCTTATAGGGCTGATTCTGAACTACACCCCATGGGGCATCAGGCTGGAATCTATAGTGCTCTCCATACTGTGTTTCATCTTGATTATGGCTGCGCTGGCTCTCTACCGCCGGAGGAGCTTAGCGGCTGAGGAGCGCTTTGAACTAAACTTCAGAGCTAGCCTCTCACAGCTTGCCTTAAGCATGAAAGGCCAGAAGCTTTGGGAAGGACTGCTTGCCGTGCTGCTGTTGATAGCCATCTGCGGGGCTATAGGAACGATGGCTTATCTGGCTAACTCTCCTAAGGTTGGAGAGAAGTTTACCGAGTTTTACATCCTGGGGCCGGAGGGCAAGGCCGAAAACTACCCCCGGGAGATCACCCTGGGAAACGAAGGCAAAGTAATCGTAGGGATAGTGAATCACGAAAACGAGACGATGGCATATGGTGTAGAGATAGACATTGATGGAGACAAGGTTGCAGATGTTGAGTCTATTCCCCTTGATAACGAAGCGAAATGGGAACAAGAAGTCAACTTCGCGCCGGCCAGAACAGGGCCAGCTCAGAAGGTAGAGTTCTTGCTTTATAAAGGACAAGGTTCTGAGCCTTACCAGAGGCTGTATTTCTGGGTTGATGTCAAGGAAGTATCATAGAGAGCTTCTCTTAACATACATGGGGAATTGTAATGGAAGAAAATAGACTAGAAATGAGCCATCCAGTAAGAAAGAGGTCACCGTCTATGGCCTCCCATAAACTTGCCAAAGAGTGGGCCATAAAAAATCCTTATAGGTGGCTCGGTTTTAGCCTGACCCTGGTTGGCGCCATCATATCGCCGGTGTTCTATTTCATCGTGGGCTCGTCTCCCCTTTCGGCCCTGGGGATATCCTTTATTATGCTCGGACTGACCTGCATCGCCCTGGCCAACACCAGACCGCCTATATCCCCGGAGGCTAGTCAGACAATGTTTCAAACCGGAATCGAGAACATCGCAGCCTTGCTGGAGGAATTGGGCCTCAGCGGAAAGGCTATCTACCTCCCCCGCTCCCTGAGAGATGGCCGCTCCCAGGCGCTCGTCCCCCTGCGCCAAAATGGAGCTTCTGTCAGGATAAGTGGCAAGGTTGCCGGCAGGCTCATAGTGAGATACGGTCACCAACCTGAGGATCTGGGCATCGCTGTTACCACTCCTGGCTCAGTTTGCGTGGAAGCGCTGGAGGTTGAACTTGGTTCCAGCGCAGATGGTATTGCGGCTGCCCTGACTCACGTCCTGGTGGGAATGCTCGACATAGCCAGCTCGGTTTCAGTGAACGTCATTGATAGCAAAGTAAATATTGAGGTGTCAAACCCCAAGCTAAGTTATGAGAATATATGGTTTTACCGGTCTCTGGGCAGTCCTTTGGCTTCGATAGCGGCTACCGTTGCCAGTGAGGTCTTCGACAAACCCGTGACGGTAGCCCTTGAACGAAACCTCGGTAGCAAAAGCATAATAGAGCTAGAGGTATTGTCTTGAGAATATATAACAGGTACATACTAACATTGGCCGTGCTTTTCACCGCAATCAACGTAATCATGATTGCCCTGGGCCAGACAAGCCTCGACGTCTATTTTGCGGTTCTCGCCATAGCCTCTTTGGTGGTCTCACTACTCTATGTCCATTTCAGCCCCGGAGCAAGGAGAACCCTCAATGCCGTAGCTGTTGCATTCTTTGCCGGATTTTTAGTAGTCGTGGCCCTCAAGGTGATAGATATACTCTACGGGGCATAATTATCTATGTATCTTAAGCAATTGCTCGCTAAGTTTGTCCTGGTTTTACTCTTACTCCTGGTATTGCCCGGCGGCATCATAATGGCCGCTGACAACGGTATGGAGCAACATGAGAACCCCGACCTCGCCACGCAGGACTTCAATGGTGTTGCGATTCTGAGTTACTACACTATGCTTCTAGACGAGGTCATAGCCAAAGCCCCCACTGAGGTTGAATCGCTTCTAGACAAGAGACCCTTCGCCAACATCCCAGAAGATTTAGAGGAATCCCTTGAGACCTTTGGGAATGCCAGTGTCGACATCTCCTGGCTCATCTCTGATATCGAAGCTGAAATAGACAATTTGAATTTGCTGACCAGGCAGTTCCTGCTGGAAGAAGCGAAGGCACAACGCCAGCAGACCCAAGACAAACTTGCCCGTGCGTTCGGGCTTTTGCCTGCAATAGAGGAGTCGGCTGCCACTGCATCAGAGGAACTGGGTGTACCCTTATCCGAGAGTGGCAGCTCATTAAGAATAGCTTATGAAGAACTGCAAAATAGAATCGACCAGCTTCACAAGCTATTAGCACTTTTCCAGTCACTCTTGAATACTCTACCTGAAGGCTCCCAACAAGTACTACTCCCGACACACATTACTCTGGCAATAGAATCAAATACCGTATTTGTGGGAGATTGGGTCGATTTCAAAGGCAGGCTGACCTGCGCGGATTCTGGCCTCCCCAGGCGTGAAGTGGTGCTGTTGCTCAATGGTGTTCCTTATTTAAACTGTCTCACGGGTTCGGACGGTTCATATCAGGGGCGGTTGCAGATACCTTACAACTATGTCCCCAGCCTGACCCTTCAAGCTCTATATTACCCGCGGGACACTGATATAGGAGTTTACCTGGCATCAAAGAGCACGTCTGTCAATATCCAGGTGCTTTTCTACTCAGCGACGCTCCATCTACAGAGCCAGAGCAAGTCATACCCCGGGTTGGATAGTATCTTGTATGGCCGCTTTGACTATGGTGATCAGCCAATTCTTGCTGCTAGAGATATTGAAATATATCTAGACAGGAAGCTGGTATCCCGAGTCAACGTGGGTGAGAGCTTTGAGCAGAAGATATCTTTGGGAAATGAAACAGCTTTGGGTGAACATAGCCTTCTTGTAGTCGCGCCAGCTCAGAATAGATATGCCCCTGTTTACTCCGAGACCACTTTAAATGTGGTCAAGGCTATGCCCATTATCGATGTCAGCCCGCCCAAGATAGCCATAATGCCCTTCGCATTTAATCTGAAGGGGCGTATATATTCAGAGCTTGGGCCCTTGAAAGGTGCTACTGTAAAAGCGACTTTCAGTAGCCGTGAGGCACAGGCCATAACCTCTCAAGACGGCAGCTTCACTCTCAAGCTGGAAACCGGCATGAACTTCAGCCTGGTCGGTTCTCGTGCGCTCAGTATCGAAGCCAACCCAACGGAGGCCTGGGACTCTCCGGCCAGCATATCTTTTGCCATAGTAGCCATCAACCCTATTCTTATCGGCCTTTTATCCCTGGCAATAGTTGCCATTATCGTAACCCTGGTCAATCGGCTCCGGGGCAAATCACGCAGACCTATCTTCGGAGCGATTGGGGCAACTCCAGGAGTGCTGGCTGCGAAACCGGCCAACGAAGTGGGCACTCAGGGTAGCTTTCATACCTCCTCTCAAATGGGAGATAACGACCTCAGAAAGCTTATTTTCGAGCTTTACCGCAGGCTCCTCGGATTGATACAAGATTTTACCAGTATAGGGCTCAAGCCAAATCTAACACTCAGGGAATTCGCCAGCCAATGCGCCCCCTTACTTGGGCCGGCCCAGAAATATCTGAATCAATTCACCAGCCTTATTGAAAGACTCCTGTACTCCAAACATTCCCCGGAACCAGCCGACCTGGAGAAAGGGCTGGAATTAGGTGGAATGATAGAGGGATCGCTAAAACATGACCGTACGTAACCTGACTGCGTCTGTCTTAGCCATCGTAGTCATCATATCACTGGTTAGCGTTTGGTTTTACCCATCCATCCAAGACTTCATGCGAACCAACCCTTTCTGGAATGGCCTGAGGGACTTTTCCAGAGAATTTGATGTCACATGGACAGATTCGCTGTCAGACATATCACAGAACCCGGAAAACAAAGCTCTGATAGCGATCCCTTACACTCCATATAACCAGAGCGATCTTGAGGAGATCGACAGATTTGTGCAAGACGGCGGACTCTTGTTCCTGCTGGATGATTACGGTTACGGCAATACCTTGCTGGAGCAGATGGGGCTCCAGGCTAGATTCAGCGGGCGTCCTCTGCTCGACCCTCTATTCTGCTACAAGAATCAATGGCTGCCTCGTGTCACAGATTTCAGTCCCGCGCTTGCTGAAGCAGGAATACAGGCGATAGCCTTGAACCACGGCACCGCACTATTGGGGGTGGATGAGGATCAAGTTCTGGCCTGGTCTTCAGAGTCAAGCTTCCTTGACCTGAACAACGACGGAGGTATCGAGAGCGATGAGCCGCGCGGCCCCTTCCCTGTAGCTACTGTGTCTAGGTTCGGCAACGGCACCATCTTGCTGTTGTCAGACCCGAGCATATTGATAAACAGCATGGTGGATAAGGACAATAACGACAGCTTTGTAGAGTATCTGATGAAAAACTATGGACAAAGCCGTCAGATACTTACCGACGTATCGCATTTGCCCAAGGCTCCTCTGGATGAGTCCAAACAAAGGCTGAGCCAGACCAGGGAGCGTGTCGCCCACCCCTATTCGGTAGTGACAATGTTAGGGATAGTTGTGCTTCTGGTACTGAGACCGTGGCCAAGGAAGGAGGCAGGTTGAACGAAAACAATGATATCATCAAATTGCCACACAGGATATTAGAAGAGCTATCCAAGGTAATCATAGGCAAGGACGAGGTGAAGCGAATCCTGATCCTGGCTCTCATCGCCGGTGGTCATGTCCTCATCGAAGGCTTACCTGGCACAGCCAAGACCAAGTTAGCTTCCAGCATCTCCCGGATAACCGGCTGCGAGTTCAAAAGGATTCAGTTCACACCTGATATGATGCCTGCCGACATAACCGGCTTTTTCCTATACTCCCCCAGCAGCGAGCCGCGCTTCATCACAGGCCCCATATTCACGAACATGGTGCTGGCCGATGAACTCAATCGAACCACGCCGAGAACTCAGTCAGCACTGCTGGAGGCAATGCAGGAGTCTCAGGTTACTATCGAAAGGAGAACCTATGACCTGCCCAGACCATTTATGGTGATAGCTACGCAGATAGAGTCAGGTGCAGAGGGGACTTATCCTTTGACAGATGTACAGGTAGACCGTTTCATGTTGAGAGCCCGTACTCAATATGCCTCCGCTGCGGAAGAGAAGCTAATAGTGAGCAAAATAGATTACTTAGATGAGCCGGACATTGTTGCCGTAGCCGACGCTGTAAACATCTTGAAGCTGCAGAAGCGAGTAAAAGATGTCTACGTCGCAGAGGGAATTATCGAGTACATCGTTTCTATAGTAGACAAGCTTCGACAGGACCCCGATGTGCTTTCGGCCCCCAGCAGCAGAGCGGCAATCGCCCTTTTCAAATGCGCTCGAGCCTTGGCATTGCTTGAGCAGCGCGATTTCGTAATCCCTGACGATGTGAAACAGCTAGTTGGTCCTGCCATAGAACATCGTATCAAAATCAAGCCCGAAGCAGAGATGGATGGCATAAGCTCTAAGGACATCATAGGTAGAGTAATGGAGCAGATACCTGTACCCAGGATAGAGGCATGATGAGTTCAAGGCAGCTTAGCATCCGACTGCTGATCAGACTCTATGTCGTGCTCAGCCTGAGCGCAGCCGCTGTTCTTTCGCCACTCACCTTTTCCTCTATCCCCTTGTTGTTTCTGGCCGTATTCCTTTACTTCGGGTTTAGGCCTCCTCAGCCCAAGGTCGCCTTCTCCCTTCACTTATTTCTCTTTCTTGCCATGCCTTTAATATTCGAATCGATAATAGGTCTGGAATCGTCACCCCTGGTTTCCTTGCCTCTCTTAGGTTTGTTGGATTCTGACCTGCAGCGCATGGCCTCTGTCCACCGTTTTCAGGATTCGAGATTCAAGAGGCAACCTAGCAAGCTCTTGTTAAATCTAGCTCTTGTCATAGTCATCTCACTTGCCCTCTCTGCTTTTCTGGGGAAGGTGAACCTGCTGATTGCCTGCGCCCTCCTGGCCGGTTATCTCATCTTTCTTATTGCCCGCATCTTTGCGGCCACACCACCGCTGCCCATCGAGGCTTCCAAAGCCCAATACAGAGTAATAGCGGGCCACGAGATGAGCTTCACAGTGTCCCTTCTAAGCAGATTTAAGCTGGCAGGCTGGATAAATCTGACTTCCTCATATGAGTGGGTCAAGCTGAAGACATATAAATTCTCCCTATATCAAGGCTCGGTTGAGTTGAATGTAACTCTCATCCCCCCACTGGCCGGGCCTTCCTCAGTGTGCTCGACCTGCTTTATCCTGGACCGGTGGGGTCTAATGCAGCAGAAACTCGAACTGGAACTGGCTGAACTGCTTGTTATCCCCAGGGCAAAATATGCCGCCTGGCTGGCCAGAAGATACCTCGAAACAACGAGGGCAGGAGCCGTTACACCGATGGCTTCTACCATGGGTACCTTCAGGGCATCGGCAGTTTCCAGAAGGGGTATAGAGTATTACGGGACAAAGCTCTACGAGCCGGGTGATAACTTGCGCAGCATAGATTGGAAACACTCGATGAAATTCGACGAGTTGGTAGTGAAGGAGTTTGACAACACTCAAGCCTCTTCTGCAGCGATGCTATTAAATCTGACCGTAGACAATCAGGACGAGGCTGATCAGCTAATCTACGCTTGGCTAACCACCTCTATCACCCTGGCCCAGGAGGGCATCCCTACTATGCTGGCAGTATATAACCACGATGATGTGTTGGAAGTAACTGGGCTCCTCGACCCCAGGCGGTTGGTACTGAGGTCATTGGCGCTATCGTGGGATATCGTGACCTGGGCCAGACCCCAGAGATATCTTCAATCGCCCGATCCTGTCAGGCTCAGGGCTGATATCAACAGACTCAAGGCGGTGGGGCTACAATCAGTGACAAAGCTGATCGAGTTGCTCGACATAGAGTTCAGGGCCCTGCGTGACTGTGCAACTTCCAACCCAGCTACCAGAGCTCTGAACAGGGTACTGAACAAAACCGGTAGCTGCCCCACGGTACTCTTCATCTCCGCGGGTAATCACGATGAAGAAGCATTGCTGATGGCAAAACTAAGGTTAAACGCTCGTAAGCATCATTTTGCAGATATACCGCTTAATGGAAATTCCGCGATAATGCGTAAAACGCTTAATAGCTCAACATGCGCTGGGTCTTCTCGGACCTAATCAACTGTTCGCCATACTCCCGCGATCTTACTGAGCGGAAACAAGATATATACCAGGGCGAACCTCAGACAGATAGCTATTCTCTAACTGTGTATACTCTTGACTCCCGGGTAAACGGGTGTACAGCACCGAAACGCGCTGTTGCTTTAGCCACTCGATGTCAATATTGCCAGTGGCGATTACCCCCCGTACCTGATCCGCCCACTCTGAACGCAAAGGGGCTGAAACCGCTCCAGGGACAGTGTTTCCCGGGCCTGCAATAGGGGGGTAAGCCCAGGCTAAGCTTGGTTCCATCATGACTACTTTATGCTCTGGTATGGTATGTTGGCCAAGCCAGACGAAATCAGCGTACACCTGGTCATCTATCATGTGGTAATAGCCAGCGTACTGCTCTCGTTCCTTGTTGACCAGTCCTGTCGTCATAGCTGCTGCGATAACCGCTATGCCCACAAAGATTATAACGGCATGCAGCAAATCCGGGCGTAGATGCGGCAGCAGATTCGATGCTTTCTTCATGAGTGCAGGAGCAGACCGGAAATAATATGCGACCCCATAACCTGCCAGGATTGCCATGAACAGCCCGAGATACAACCAGCCTCGTTCGTACATGATCTCGGGGCCAAGTTGATATCGCGGATACACAACGTTGAGGAATAATAGCAGAAGCCCTACAAATACGGGTATAATATAAGTCCGGAGGCCATACCGGCGACTCAATACGAATGCTAAGACACCGCAAAGGAAGAGGGCCACAGCGATGACTCCAAAGGCCTTAAAAAAACCGGCGTTGAATCCCAGGTAATCGACCATCTTCAGTGTCTCACCACCGGCCACTGACTCCTGCAGCACGGTTTTGCTGAGGGAAGGCAGCCATATACCAATTACTATGATGGGAATCAGCATTCTAATCACAATCGCACCTGTGAGGTTTCCTGCCGCGCGGTATCGCCGGACTGCTAGAGCTTCTATTACAAAGGCTGCCAGGTAAAGCACCACGAGGGCTGTAACGATGCCCTCAGCCGGTGGATAAACTAAGAGTGTTCCGCCGACGAGGATCAACAATAACCAGAGTGATTGTCCCCTGCCCTCTGACCCTAGCCTGTGCAGTACCAGGAGTGTCGCCGGTACGAAGATCATCGCCGCTGAAACTGGCACAAGGAACGTGGGACCGAGCGTACGTATGGAAGTGGGTATTAGCAGCACGAATAGCGCAGCAGCCCACCCATACCCGTCGCGCCGGCCCAGGGCGTATACCATGAAGACCAGCAATGCCATAAGTATTCCAGGGGCCAGTCGATACAGTCCCATCCAGGAAAGGCCGGTAGTTGCTTTGAGGGTTCCTAAGACTAGATGGAATCCCATCTCGTGGTGGTAGCTTATCGTACCTGGCCCGTAAGCGTTCGGATACTGAAGGGAGCCCTCATCAAGAGTGCTTTGGGCAAACCCCATGGCAAACCATTCATCGACATGGAGCGGATACTTGTAATTCCAATGAGGACCCATGCCCACCCAAAAGGCAAGGAGTAGTATAGCCATGATGCCAGCAACCCGAAGCAAAAGAGCGTGTCTTGTATATACATCCTGCGCAGAGCTGAATAGACTGCGTGATTCCCGCTGTGGCACTTCTCCGCTAATCCCCTCACTCTGCCAAGCTTGCGGTGAAGCATCATCAATCATGGGTGCTCCTTCAGTCCTCGCCCACTATCTGCCCCATTGTTGACGATATTGAACCGGGCGCTTTCAGCCTTCTTAACAGTTTCGGGACAACTACAAGAGCTATCAGGGCATGGGTCGTAAGCCATCCCACACCTGCCCCGTATATACCCAGATGGGGAATCAGGATATAGCTGAGTATCAAAGTGCCAAGAGCCACGCTTACTGACATGAGAATAATATCCTTCAGCTTCTTTTCCACACGAACTACGCTAACATAGAGGTAGTTCAGACTGGCAGGGAGCATTCCTACGGCGAGGATCCAGAGAAGCTCCTTCCCTTCAGCGGAATATTCACCGCCGAATAGAAGCAGGAGCTTGTCTCCCAAAGCTATGAGAATGACCATGGCGGGGAATAAAAGCAAAACCGTGAATTTCAGAGCTTTTCTAATGTAGCTTCCCAGGCTCTCCTTAATATGTGAGCCCTCAGCGAAAAGAGAGGTAGCACTGGCATTTAAAGTGGCCAGAACCAGGATTGATATTGTCCAGGCCACAAAAAAATAAGCATTAGCTTCAGCTCCCAGTAAATTCAACATTAACAAGGGCAAAATCCAGGTAGGTAGGCTCCACAACGTCTCAGACAAATAATTAGTAAAGGAGAAGCCCAATAGCTCCTTGTCGAAATGTTTCCAGGAAAAGGGAAAGAGGAAATAGCCGCGAAGAATTCGAGGAAGGAAAATAAGGAGGCAGACTGCCAACGATACAACGGCTGCAAGTCCCCACGAGGCAAATATGCCAAACGTTCTAAACGCCGAGGCGAATCCAACAGCCAAGGCTATTTTTGCGAGAGAGGCAACAATGGCATTTGCTGACGTAAAGCTCGCCCGTCGGAACGCCACAAATGATTGGATTGCAATCATGCCCAGTGTAGAGGCGCAAATAAAGACAATAGATGAAGCTAAAAATAAGTGGTT
>Ga0184631_10000347_pt1 | contig 10466 bp, 8 predicted proteins | sample PLM4_90_b1_FD_133160 | JGI IMG/M metagenome (GOLD analysis project Ga0184631, IMG submission 133160) | Groundwater sediment microbial communities from an aquifer in East River, Colorado, USA - PLM4_90_b1 | ecosystem: Environmental > Terrestrial > Soil > Riparian zone | place: USA: East River... | reverse complement strand
GACGCTCGTTTCCGTATCCACAACTACGAACGCAGGCGCTGACCCGAAATGGTTATATACTTTGCTATCAATACCCTCATCATGGTGGACGGGAAAACATACTCTCATGCGGTAACCTCCTTGAACTGGTGCGTAACGTACTACACGCCCGGACATCTGCCGGGCGAACAGGGATAATGCTGTTTGTGGGGAACAGACGATGTGCCTGTTATGTCTTCACCTTGTCCCCGAACACTTCCTTCACCTTGTCGAAAAACCCTTTCGTGATCGGTGTTGCATTCTCGCCGCTCAGGCGGTCGAACTCCTGGAGCAGTTCTTTCTGTTTTGCCGTAAGCTTGGTCGGCACCTCGACGATGAGCCGGCAAAGCTGGTCGCCGCTGCCGGAGCCCCGAAGATTCGGAAATCCCTTTCCGCGCAACCTGGATACATGGCCTGGCTGGGTACCGGCGGAAATCCTGAGCTTCGAACTCCCGGTGAGCGTCGGCACTTCGATCTCCGTACCGAGCGCCGCCTGGACAATGCTGATCGGCACTTCACAGATGATATCCTGGCCTTCCCGCTTGAACAGCGGATGCTCCTCCACCATAAGATAGACGTAGAGGTCGCCTGGCGGTCCGCCAAACGAACCGATCTCGCCTTCGCCGGTCAGACGAATGGTGTTGCCTGTCTCCACGCCGGCCGGAATCTTGACCGACAACGTACGGTCCCGTTCAACACGTTTCCTGCCCTTGCACACGGGACAGGGGTCGGTGATCGTCTTGCCCTCGCCTCCACAGCGGGAACAGGTACGACTGACGCTGAAGAACCCCTGCTGCATGCGAATCTGGCCCGCTCCCTTGCATACCGTACAGGTCACGATGCCGTCCTTGGATTTCGTCCCCAGTCCATCGCAATCAGGACAGCGCTCCCAGCGCGGGACCCGGATCTTGGTCGTCGTTCCGAAGGCCGCTTCTTCGAAGCTGATCTTAAGATTGTACCGGAGGTCGTCACCGGCCGTCGCCCGGGACCTGCCGCGGCCGCCGCCGAAAAACTCCTCGAAGATATCTCCGAAGATGTCGCCCATGCCGGCGCCGGCGCCGAAGCCGCCGGGGCCCGCCCCCGAAGCACCCGGTGCCGTGCCGTACTGGTCATAGTACGCCCGCTTCTGGGCATCTGACAAGACCGAATACGCCTCGCTGACTTCCTTGAACTTTTCTTCAGAGGCCTTGTCCCCGGGGTTTTTGTCAGGGTGGTGCTCGTGGGCAAGCTTCCGGTAAGCGCGTTTGAGATCGGCATCGGTCGCGTTCCTGTGTACCCCGAGCAGTTCGTAATAATCCTTGGCCATATCGTCCTTTGTCTAGGAAATAAATTGCGGCAATATACGTTCTTCACACAAAAAAGAGGACAGCAGGTATTTTTTCTCCCCCGCTATCCTCTTGAAAGTGATATCTGTTATTTCTTGTCCTTATCTACTTCCTCAAACTCCGCATCAACGACCTTTTCGTCCGGCTTCTTGGCCTCTCCGCCCGGAGCTTCTCCGGAGGCAGCGCCTGCGCCTGCCTGGTCCTTTCCCATCTTGGAGTAGACCTCCTCGGCAAGCTTGTGCGATGCTTTGGAAAGCTCTGCCACGGCCTTTTTGATGGCCTCGACGTCGGTGCCATCCTTCACGCTCTTGGCCTGCTCAAGCGCCTTCTGGATCTCGGCTCGTTCCGCATCGGTGAGCTTGGAGCCGTAGTCGGCCACGGATTTTTCAACCGAATAGATGAGCGTGTCAATCTCGTTCTTCGCCTCGGCCACTTCCCTCTTTTTCTTATCCTCAGCAGAATGGGCCTCCGCCTCCTTCACCGCCTTCTCGATCTCGTCCTTGCTCAGACCGCTTGATGCCGTGATCTTAATGGACTGCTCCCTGCCGGTGCCGAGGTCCTTGGCCATGACGTGCACAATACCGTTTGCGTCGATATCGAAGGTAACCTCGACCTGCGGGATGCCGCGCGGCGCCGGCGGGATGCCGACGAGTTCGAAGCGGCCCATGGTCTTGTTGTCCGACGCCATCTCGCGCTCGCCCTGAAGCACGTGGATCGAGACCGCGGTCTGGTTGTCCGACGCCGTGGAAAATACCTGGCTCTTCTTGGTCGGGATCGTGGTGTTGCGCTCGATGAGCCGGGTGGTCACGCTGCCCAGGGTTTCGATGCCCAGGGACAGCGGGGTTACGTCAAGGAGCAGGACGTCCTTCACCTGGCCGGTGAGGACCGCGCCCTGAATCGCGGCACCGATGGCGACCACCTCGTCCGGATTCACTCCGCGGTGCGGCTCTTTCTTGAAGAATTCTTTTACCGCTGCGATCACCTTGGGCGTGCGTGTCTGGCCGCCGACGAGGACCGCTTCATTGATCTGTTCCACCGTCTTCCCTGCGTCGGTAAGCGCCTTCTTGCACGGCTCAATGCTCTTTTTGATGAGATCGTCGACGATCTGTTCGAATTTCGCGCGTGAAAACTTAAAGAGCAGGTGCTTGGGCCCGCTTGCATCCGCAGTGATAAAGGGAAGGTTGATCTCCGTCTCCATGACCGTGGACAGCTCGCACTTGGCTTTTTCCGCAGCCTCCTTGAGCCGCTGGAGCGCCATCTTGTCCTTGCTGAGATCGATTCCCTGGTCCTTCTTGAACTCGTCGGCCAGCCACCTGATGATGCGATCATCGAAGTCGTCTCCGCCCAGGAACGTGTCTCCGTTCGTGGACTTCACCTCGAAGACGCCCTCACCGAGCTCGAGGATCGAGATATCGAAGGTGCCGCCGCCCAAGTCGTACACCGCAATGGTCTCGTCCTTCTTCTTATCGAGACCATAGGCGAGTGAAGCTGCCGTAGGCTCGTTGATGATCCGGAGCACATTCAGCCCTGCGATCAGTCCCGCATCCTTTGTGGCCTGCCGCTGGCTGTCATTAAAATACGCGGGTACCGTGATGACCGCATCGGTCACCTTCTCGCCCAGGTAATCCTCGGCGGTCTGCCTCATCTTCTGCAGGATCATGGCTGAAACCTCAGCCGGGCTGTAGACCTTGCCGCGGATCTCCACGTGGGCGTCGCCGTTGTCCGCTTTCACGATCTTGTAGGGCAGGTGTTTCTTCGCCTCGCTGACTTCCGTCGTATCGTATTTTCTGCCGATAAGACGCTTGATCGAATATATCGTGTTGTCCGGATTCGTGATCGATTGCCGTTTTGCGATCTGGCCCACGAGCCGCTCTCCGCTCTCGGTAATGGCAACAACAGACGGCGTGGTCCGGCTCCCTTCGGAGTTCGGGATCACGACCGGCTCGCCGCCTTCCACGATCGCGACACATGAGTTCGTCGTACCCAGGTCAATTCCTATAACTTTTCCCATAATAACCTCCTTGAATTTTCACTGTCGAAAAAGATAAAACGCAAAATCGGAGATGCACCCTTGTTTCAATGCCCCGATTCCGCGGTCACTCGTTCATTGCTTCATGATTCATCGATACGTTCTTCTCGATGCTCACCATCCTGCTTCTTCGATACTCCCACCTTCGCATGGCGCAGCACCTTCTCGTGATACAGATACCCGTCCTGCATCACCTGCACTACCGTGTTCTCCGGAACCTCGTCGGTAACTACCTGCATCATCGCGTCGTGCTGTGCCGGATCGAAGGGCTCTCCCGCGGCGCCAAACTGCTTGACACCGAACTTTTCAAGCGCCTCGCGGAGTTGTTTGTACACCAGCTCCACACCCTCGCGCATGCCCTGCGCGGTCTCACCCGACTCTTCCGCATGCTTGAGCGCAAGCCCCAGATGATCGACTACGGTAAGAAGCTCCAGTGCAAACTGCTCATTTGCGTATTTGCGGAAATCAGCCGCGTCACGCTGCATTCGCTTGCGATAATTCTCAAAATCGGCATATGTCCGGAGGTACTTTTCATTCGCCTCCGCGGCCTCTCTGGTCTTTTGTTCGAGTTCCCGTGAAAGCTTCTCGAGCTGCGGGCCCGGCGCCGCAGGCTGTGCTTCCTGCTCATCGACGTCCTCTTCCCGTATGTCGTTAAACTCGCTCGTCATCGTTCAATACCCCTCTGAAACCGTTCTCCCAAAAGCTTCGACAGCATCTTTGATGTATAGTCAACCACCTGAATAGCCTGTTTATATTGCATCCGCGTGGGGCCGATCACCCCGAGCGTGCCCACGACGTTCGCGCCCGCCTTGTAGCTGCTCACGACCATGCTGCAGCCCTGCATCTCGAAGTAAGAGTTCTCGGACCCGATGAAGACCTTGATGCCGTCCGCCGCCACGCTCCGGTCAAGGACCCGGAGCAGCTTGTATTTGTCCTCAAAGGCTTTGAACAGCGCCCTCATCTTTTCAACAGTCGCAAACTCGGGGTTCTCGAACATCGAGGACGCCCCTCCTATATACACTTTCTCGTTCTCACGGTCCTGGACCTCCTGGCTGGCCCTGCAGGTCTCGTCCATAAGCTGAACAAAGACGAGCTTCTCTTCCCGCATCTTCTCGATCAGCCGCTGTCTGATCTCTGTCAGCGTCCAGCGCTCAAGCTCGTCAACGAGGTAGGCGCTGAACTGGTTCAGGTCCTGCTGCCGGATGCTTTCATCGAGTTCGATCAGCTTGTTCTGAACGATCCCCGTTTCGGTCACAAAGATGATGAGCACCTGGCTTCCGCGCAAGCGCACAAACTCGATATGCCGGTACTTTGCCTCGGGCTCGGATGGTGCAACCACCACCCCGGCGCATTGCGAGAGCGACGCAAGGAACCGGCTCGCCTCCTCCATGAGTTCATGGAGGTCATCGCCGTGCAGCGGCGGGGCCTGCCGGAATTGGTCTCCGAAGTCGTCCGCATCCTTTTCAATACTGATCAGGCTATCGATATAATACCGGTATCCGAGGTCCGTGGGGATCCTGCCGGCAGAGGTGTGTGGATGTGTCAGATACCCCATCTCCTCAAGCTCTGCCATGATATTCCGGAGCGTTGCGGAGCTGACGCCGAAATCGTATCTCTTGACCAGCACCGTTGAGCCGATCGGCGCACCACTGGCAATGTAACTGTCAATGACAGCCTGCAAAACCCTCTTATTTCTTTCATGCAACTCCATACAGAATCTTCCATTTCATGATCTCAACAAGCGCTTGTTAGCACTCGCCATGATAGAGTGCTAACAATTTAACACATGACCTGTTTTGTGTCAAGCGGTTATTTTTTGCTTCGTTATATGAAGCAGTTCAGATTCCTCCCTTTTTCATGCCGAAAAGCCGGCAAAAAAATCCCGCATACATTGCGGGATTCAATGGCCCTGTTAAAGATCAGGGCAGGTAAAACAGGCTTTCCAAGCGCTCCTTAAGCAGCTTTCTTCGCTTCGGTCTCGATCAGCTTTTTCTCTTCCTTCGGAGCCTCGATTTCGACCTTCCTCGCCTTGGTAACAGCCGGCGCGGGCATCGTGATCTCGAGGATACCGTTCGTGAATTTCGCCTTCAGTTCATCGGTCTTGACACCCTCAGGCAGGACAAAACGCCGCTCAAATGAGCCATAGTCGATCTCCCGGTAGGTGTAATTCTCTTCCTTTGTGGCTTTCTCCGCCTTCCGGGCACCCTTAATGACAAGTTCCCGATCGGCGATACTGACATCCACGTCCTTGACATCTATACCGGGAAGTTCCGCCCTGAATACAAGCTGACCTTCTTTTGTATAGCTTTCTACTGAAGGCATCCACAGCGCCCTCCGTTCAGTCGGTATATCCGCTCCGAGGAAGCGGTCAAACAACCCGTCCATCTCATGCTGCATTGAACGGAGCTCTTCAAATGGATCCCACCGCGTCATCATCCGGAAAGGATCCCAACGAGTCAGGCTTTTCATAGAAATCCCTCCTTTTTTTTCGATCTCCACATCGGGCATCTTCGTAGTACCGGCCTCGTCTCACATCTCTTTACTCGCCGCGGCTGATGCTCCTATCCGATACCCGATATCCAATTCTGTGGAGATCTTAATTTCATGCATACAGCACACTCTTTCGTGACCGCCTTTCACCTCCTCATGAACGGTCTCTCTATTGATATTTATATCATATCACCCCATTAGCACTCTGTCAAGTAGAGTGCCAATTAACGTAACATATTGTTTATATAAAAATATTCTGGAGTCATGATGAAGTGTCAAGATAAAGCCATATCGATCGAATGCTGTCCAATCATTCGAAGATTCGACAATACCAGGGTCCTCCATCCGCTGAATCCCATGTCCCCGGACATCGTTCCAAATATAGACTGGAGTATCGGATTGTCGGGGTGGTGATGGAGAATGAGGTATAAGCAACCTTTCAGGTAGAATTGTCAATGTAAGGAAACAATCCTTTATCTCATATCGCGCATTATCCTTTGCGCGGCCTAAAGCAAGATTCAACGGGCTGTTTCTCAAATGACTTCCCGAGAACGGTCAAGTGCCTTGATGCGAAAAGAGTCCTAAGCTAACGACGGGAAAATACCGGTTCTTTCTCGGAGGAATATGTAAACTGAGCAATCCGAAAGACTTTACCACTGTTCTTTGAACAGCGAGCAACCGTACCACAGCTGCTTTCTTCGGTTTGGAAGCATACGCTATCAACACTTGCATATTCTGGATGGCACAGGTCAGATAATCCTGAATCCGCATTCGCCAGATGCCTCGCCGGGCGTGCCTGATCAAAGCCATATCGGGTGCACCTGGCAAAGGAACGCTCCATCAGGTGCTGTCTGGATTTGATGTCGTATTGTGCATTGGCTGATCGACTTATTGCACGCATGCGCTCCTGGCCATCCTGCCGGAGATGACGCCTGATCGTTCTGCCGTACTTGTTTTTCGTGCATTACTCTCTGAGCCGACACGCTGCGCATACTTTTCTGGGCGCTGCGTAATCCCGGCTTTGTCTGGCTAATATGCATCGACTTGAGCTGGACACCTGCCTGACACGTATAGGAGTCTGTCGCAGAATCGTAAAGAAAATGGACATAACCAATTGATTTTAAATAGAAGTAAAAGCCGCGCGCATCTTATAAAACCATTTTTAATTGTCTTGACATTTAATATACGTGTTGTTATATTTATACCGAACAAAGGAATTATTTAATAATACGCTCAGAGGAGACAGGACATGCATTATAGCGTAAACATGGAAAACAATCGGTCGCAACAGAACCAATCGCAAGATTCTTCAGCGACTGTTGCCGCTTTTTTTATCCCCCGTTTATGGATGATAATGATTCCTCTTGCTGTTCCTTTTTTAATTATTTCATTTAACTATTTCTTAGCGCTAGAAAGAACGGGGGCTCTTGGGGCCTTTATTGCTGACACGCTTATGCCGGCAACTAACATAGCATACGTTGCGTTAATATTCATAATGAAAAACCGCAAAAAATTAGCAAAGAAATCACCTTTTGAATAAGCCGGTTATTGCTCTTAAATATAGCGTTAAAACATTTAATCTGATAAATGCTGTCGGACATGCTCGATATAATTTCGATATATAAAATTTTGATGTTATGTCTTTAAAGAATAGTTTTGATTTATTAATTAAAGATGCAAATCGGCTTAAACCATTGTTGCAGAAATCGATTGATAATATTTTCACGAGATGTATATACTAAATTATTTGGGCCGCCGAAGTAAAAATATATTTATCAATTCACTTTACATGAGTAGAGCGGATCCACGAAGCTGAACTACCATAACCGTTCTAAGAAAGACGAACATGAAACCTACTGAAAAGATGCGATTGCAGATGATTGATTGTGGCCAGCCTACAGATGGAACAGACCGTATCAAGTCCCTCCCTAAAATGGGATCACTGTCGGGCGACCGCGTGCCATTGTTTTACCGCGCTTCATCTCTCGATCTCGACAGATGCCCCTCAGCTCTCATCATCCGGGATGTCGAGGTTGGATTACCGGATTTGCTCCGGTTTCTTGTCAAGACCGGTCAAAGGGAATCCTTGGAGGCATTGGTGGACTCTTGTGTCAACTACATAGGACTGGATACGGAGTCTGTCAATTCCGGCGTGTTGATCTCTCAGCTCTACCGGAATCTGTCCCGGGAAGATGATGCCGAAGGCTATATCGTTTCGAGCGCGCTTTTTGCGCGAATCCAAGATCCGCGGGTTGCATGTCTCCCCACACGGCAGTTTTTGGTGGAGATTGCCCGGCGTTACCTGGATAGCACATCTTACCTTGCTCCCGTTATCCATCGATATGCGGAGGACGCAACAGTCATCAGTCGCATGGCGAAGACCGACAGTGTGCTCCTTTTCTTGAGGGACGCATTGCTTTTCTGGCCATCGTTGCGGGTATTGCAGAACGGAAAGGATTCTGTTCCGTTGAATTTTCTCGTGTATACTCGCCCATTGCGTGACCAGGGGAAATCGCCGCTGCTGTTTCATGAATACCGGGATGGACAGATGCGTTTCGAGAGGTTGCTGGCTCTCGGACAAGCGCTCATCCTGGATGTGGGACTTTACGGTACGTTGATTGCGGATATGTATCAGAAAGGTTATTTCTCTACGACCAACACGGTGTTTTTCTTCGGTAGTCGGAACCCCCATCTGCCAGGGTTTCTCAATCATCAACTGGAGGAGAGAAAACAGGCTCGCCAGCAGGTGGACCCGCAAATGGTTGTTCGTTACGTGGATACAATTGAATGTCTTTTAAAACCATTCCAGCTGCACATGGGAAATGATGGTCTGGTTAAAATGGAGATGGCAGATCCCATCTCATTGATATGTTCAGTAGCGTTCATGTGGTCTCTGGGCCGTTTTTCCAACGCGGTCCATGATCAACATGGTAAAAATGGGACACTCTCCGGATTTGGCATCCCGCGGCCGTCCGCGAACTCCTGGTATCTCCCGAGACCGATTCCAGCGTGGAGCAAAGCCGGGGAATTCATCAATGAATGGTCTGTAGAAAAAATCACTCCGATGGAACAATTCGCCGAATGGTCGAAATATAAGAAGAATAATGGGACAAGAAACCAGTGAAATTCAACCAAGCCATAGAAAAGGCCAACCAGGACGGCCGTTTGGGATTGATCATCTATGTTGTACCAAACTATCCCAATCCGTCTCAATTCGAGAGCATACTCTCCCAACTGGAATCATGTGGCTTCGTCTCGATTATTGAGACGACGATTCCAACGAGCGAGGGTTTCTCTGAGCATGCCAACGATACCATAAGAAATGCCCACATTGAGGCCTGCCGCCACACAGCCGCCGCACCCGGACGCCGACCGAACAAACCGACACTGTGTGTATTGTATCGGGGGACGGTAGAAAAATCATCCTTCGAGCAGGTCCTCATCGATAACAAGGGAGCGTGGGAAGGGCTCATTCTCGAATGGTCAGAGAAGAATGAAGCCCCTTATGTCGAAACAGCCAACCGCCATGGTTTGGAGCTTGTACAGTGTGTCGGGCCGTGGATGTCTGAGCAGAGGATTCGAGAGATCCTCTCACTTGCCATACCTAAGCCGCTCGTATATCTGATGTCGGCCCCCTTGACGGGAGCAAAGTTGTTCGGCAATGACGAGCTGAAGAAATGTATCGAAACCACCAAGTCGATATGCCCTTCAGCAAAGATTGCTGCAGGGTTTGGAATTCGCAACGCAGAGGACATCAAAACCCTTTCCGTGATCGAGGGGCTCGACGCAGTGATTATCGGCACTGCTTTTTTGGAAACGATGGGCCGAGGCCCTCAAGACGTTGCTGAATTCTTGCGTTCACTCGAGGCCGCGATAATCCGATGACCAGCGACAAAGTAATTGCAACATGAAGCTATTAGACCGATCCCATAAGTCGATCAGAATCAAGCTCTGCGAGTTTGAATGCCTGGATGCGGCCTACGAAGCGTGCTCGTTGGGCGTAGATGCGCTCGGTTTTCACATTTTCAAACACCAGAATGTCGAGAAAAAGATCACGAAGTTTCAGGAGATCTTCGGATATCTGCCTCAGACAGTCGACAAGGTATTGTTGACCGACGTGGCTTTTAGTGTTCTTTGCGATGTAATCCTGCCCAAGTTGCGAATGGACACCATCCAGCTCTATCCGGATTGGCCTGTAGATCAAATACGACTGCTGCGCCAACAAGCCCCGGACACTCTAAAGATCCTCAAAGTGATGTCGGCCTGTCCCGAAGAGAACTTCAGCCCGGACGATGGGGTGTTTTTACGTACCTATGAACCCGTGGTTGACGGCATCCTTCTCGATAGCCATAGAGTTGGGGGCACAGGCAAGGTGGGTGATTGGAAGCATTGCGGAGAAATCGTCAAAAGAACACTGCTCCCGGTTTTCTTGGCAGGTGGTTTGAATGCTGAGAACGTCTTGGACGCTATTAGGATCGTGCGACCGTTTGGTGTTGATGTAGAATCTGGTGTCAGTGACCGGATACCGGGCGGTCCTCTTGTGAAAAACATGGAAAAGTGTCGCAGCTTTGTGGCTGCGGTGCGTAATGCTGAACGTACTCTCG
>Ga0184631_10000346_pt1 | contig 10468 bp, 7 predicted proteins | sample PLM4_90_b1_FD_133160 | JGI IMG/M metagenome (GOLD analysis project Ga0184631, IMG submission 133160) | Groundwater sediment microbial communities from an aquifer in East River, Colorado, USA - PLM4_90_b1 | ecosystem: Environmental > Terrestrial > Soil > Riparian zone | place: USA: East River... | reverse complement strand
GCGCATGGACGTTGCCGCCCGCCTGGAGCAGGCGCTTCTGCGGAAGAAAACCCTCGAAACAGGGCTGAATGAACGCAAGAACAGGCTCGCGGGCCAGAACGCCCGGCTTCGCTCCCTCCTTGAACTGGAGCAAAGCCTTGAAGGGTACCAGAAGGGCGTACGGACCGTCATGTCCGCGCGCAAGGAAGCTTCCTCGTCAGACCGCCTCGGGACAATCCACGGCCTTGTTGCGGACATGATCGAGACGGAACCGAAGTACGAAGTGGCGATCGAAGCCGTGCTCGGCGACCGGCTCCAGTACGTTGTCGTCGACTCCCAGGCCGATTCGCTCAAAGCCATCGACTTCCTCAAGACCGAAAGCGGCGGCCGGAGCACCTTTGTGCCCAGAACGACCCGCGAGGTAAAGTCGGAGCCGTTCGTAAAGAACGGCCATGCCGGCGTCATCGGTTCGGCTTTAAACATCGTGCGTTATAAAGACAGCAATAGCGGCGTGGCCCAATATCTGCTCGGCGACGTCGTGGTCGTGGACACCATGGACACGGCCCTCTACCTGTGGCAGAAGAACGGCTTTGACAAGACCGTGGTCACCCTTTCGGGAGAGATCGTTGATCCCTGGGGGGCCGTCACCGGCGGGGCCGTCGAAGTCACGGGCGCCGGCATGCTCACCAAGCGCAGGGAGATCAAGGACCTGGAGCATGAACTGGCCGAACTCGGGACCCAGGTCGCGGCACTCGAAGCGGAGCTGGTTTCCGTCGAGGCATCGATCGCTTCGGATACCAGGATCGAGGCCGAGCTTGCTCAGCAGATCCATCGCATGGAGCTCGAATCCGTTAACAGCGAGAAGGACTGCACGAGCATCAGGGAAGATATGGGCCGGGCAACGGACCGCGCGAAAGCGCTTGAAGCCGGAGCAGCCGAGCGCGCATCACTGAGGCAGGAACTGAAAAGCGGCATGGAACAGGCGACGGAAGTCCTCCGCGGCCTGGAGGCGGGACATTCAAGCGCCCAGGCGAACATCGAAGCGATCCAAACCGAGCTGACCTATAAGAAAGAAGGCCTCGACACGGCTCGCTCGGCGATCACGGAACTTAAAATGGAGATCGCCGCGCTCCAGGAAAAACAGGCGGCAGCGGACAGGAACCTTTCAACCCTTGTCCGAACGGAAGCGGAGCTGGAGGAACGGATCGCAAAACGGGAAGCCGAAATCACCGGCATCGCCGCAAAACTTACGGAGCTCGAAGCCGCCATCAGTTCGGCCGAGATCGAGATCAAAGGACATATCGAGACCCTCGAAGCCGAACGCCGGGTGCTCGTCACCAAACAGGAAGCCCATATGGTCACTTCCCAGATGCTTCAAGCCGCCGAAGAGCAGGCGCGTCAGTCGCATCACGACATCGAGGCGGCGCAGAAGCGGCTTTCGGCCAACGAAATCAAACGCACTGAGCTGCGCATGAAAATCGAGCATCTGAAAGACTCCATCTGGAGTTCCTATCACACCGAGCTGGAGGCCGTTGTTCAGGAACTGGGCCAGTTCGAAATCAATCTTGAGGAGTCGAAAACCCAGGTCGAGGAACTGCGCCAGAAGATCGATCAGATGGGCCCCATCAATGTCGATGCGCTCCAGGAATACAACGAGCTGAAGGAGCGCTACGACCTCCTGAGCACGCAGCAGAATGATATCAATGAGTCCATTGCGAACCTCAAGGCCACCATTGCCAAGCTTGACGGAGAAACCAAGGAACTCTTCAGCGAGGCGTTCAACGCCATCCATGAGAAGTTCAAGGAGGTATTCGCCCTCCTGTTCGAGGGAGGCAAGGCCGAACTCGTTCTCCTCGACGAAACGAACATCCTTGAGTCGGGCATCGAGATCATCGCCCAGCCCCGGGGCAAGAAGTTCCAGAGCATCACACTGCTCTCGGGCGGTGAGCGGGCGCTGACGGCCATTGCCCTCCTCTTTGCCGCCTTCCTGGTCAAGCCGACGCCGTTCTGCATGCTTGACGAGGTCGACGCGCCGCTCGATGAGGCGAATGTCACGCGCTTCATCCGCCTCATCAGGGAGATGAGCAACCACTCCCAGTTCATCACGATCACTCACAACAAGCGGACCATGGAGATGGCTGACGCGCTCTACGGCATCACCATGGAAGAGCCGGGCTGCTCGCGCGTGGTTTCGGTCAAGCTTCGCGAGCCGGCGCTGGTTTAACTGCAGTTCGGAGTACCGAGTTCGCAGTTCAGAGTACACTAAAAAGAGCTATACCATTTACATTCGTTGCACAAACAACTCTGAACTTTGAACACTGAACTGTTTTTTTCATTCCGTACTTTGAACTGTCCATTCGCCGATCCCTATGCTATTCTCCTCCCCATGTTTTCTCATATCCGCGCACTAACCGGAAAGGCGGCAGTAGCAGTCTGCTGCTTTTCTCTTTTTTTCACCATACCCATGACTGTTCCCCTCTCTGCATTCGCCGGGCAGGATGAAGCTGAACAACATCAGAATTCAGCCGGTCCGGCGGAGGAGTTCCAATGGATCAAGCTCGTGTTCGAACCTGACGCGTACTACACGGACCTCGACCTTATCCTCTCCCTGACCAAAGCCCCGATTCCCCAACTCGGAGAAATGACCGAGCCGGAGATCTACCGGACACTGCTCTCCCGCGCCGCCCTCTTTCCGCAATTTTTCATACTTGAGGCAAGCGTCAGTCCGATGCCGTATTTCGGGACCTACCTGAAGAAGCAAGACCGCGATTTCCACGACAGCGCGGAGAAATCAGGCGATTTCAACTGGGTCAAAGCGCTCACCGCCGGCTTCGAAGAACCTTACGCCGTCTCACTCCTGGCAGGCAACGTCGTGAACTTTTATGTTCCCGACAGCCGGGACATCAAGGGGATCGGATACAGCGGTTACCTGGTCAGTGCGGGCAATTATCACATCAAGGACAATGAACTGGTCAAAGACAACTGGTGGGAGCTTGAATGGAAGATCAAGGGAGACCGGAAATCGCCGGTCAAGAAATTGAACTGGAGTTTCCGGGTCGGGGCTAAGGTGCATGGCAATCCCGACATTACGGACATCATTTATCTCGGATTCAGGAGAAGCAGGGTGGATTATAAACCGGAGGGCTCGTCCCTTTTCAATAACAGCGGGTTTGAGTACACCTTTGATATGGACCGCCGCACCTTCAGGTCCATTCGCCATTACTTCTTCGTGGATAAAAAATGGCCGCTGGAAAACAGGCAGATAGCGTTCTCGCTGGCAACCGGTTTTGTTTGGGAATCGGCCAAAATATTCCGGCGCACTGGCCGCGGGCAGGGATAGGGACAATTTTCAGCTCATTTTCCGGCCGAATATCGAATTTTGAGGATGGCGGAAACCTGAAAACGGCAGTTGGACGCAAATAAACGCAGATTTTCGCAGATAAAACCAGATATTCAGATGAAAAGAACCTTCACCGCAAAGGTGAGTCTTCTTTAATATCAAAGGAGTTTTTTATCTGTCTTTATCCGCAGTTACCAGATTTTATCTGCGTCCAAATGCTCTTTCCAGGCTTATCAGAAGTTAATCCGATATTTCCGTGTCCACATGCTCTTCTTAGGATCATTATTTCTCGCCTCCCGGGGAGAGGATGATCTGCTCCCGGGTTATGGTATCGGGATCAATCGCACCCACATCATACCCCCCGGGTGTCTCGCCGAAAGAATCCAGTTTTGAGCGCACCATCGCTTCGCTGCCCTCGCCACAGACGATCGCCCGTATCAGCCCCCCCTCCTTCACCACGACAATGCGTCGGTCAGGCGCGGCCGCACGCTCCTGCGATGATCCTTCCCAATTCCTGAGTTCGTTCTGAAGGCTTTTGTCCAGTGTTGTCCTGACAATCCTCCCGCTGTGGTACAGTTCCTGCTCCCCGATCGCCGACACCAGGATCTGCTCCAACGCATGATAATAGAACGGTTTGCCAGTCCCCTTCGCAAGAGCGGAGAGGTCGATCCTGTTTGAGCCTTCCTGGCGAAGGTTCAGAGAGGACTGCAGTGCGGCGGCATATTCATCCTGGGTGATGAGTTTCGCCTGCTGCATGTTGAACAGCACCCGTTCCTGCCGTGCTCTGGCTCGATGCAATTTTTCATAGGGATTATAGTAACGGGGATTCGGCAGCATGCCGGCGAGAAGGGCCGCCTCTGCCGTCGTAAGCTCTGCAGCGTGTTTGTCGAAGTAGAAACGGCTGGCAGCCTCTATCCCGTAGATATTCTCTCCCCACTCGACCTCGTTCAGGTAGATCTCAAGGATCCGGTGTTTCGAGATAATCTCTTCCGCTTTTCGGGCCAAAACATATTCCCGCACTTTGCGGGTTATGGTCTTTTCCTTGGAAAGGAACACGTTTTTAATCATTTGCTGCGTGATCGTGCTGCCGCCACGGGCAAATTTTCGTTTGCCCACGTCATGCATCAGGGCGTCCCGTGTTGCCTTAAAATTCACGCCATGGTGCTCAAAAAAAGTATCATCTTCCGCGATTACAACTGCATTGACGACGATATCGGGAAGGCCGGCTATGGGGACCCATATCCGGAACTTGCGGTCATAGTACTGCGTCAGGAGACTGCCGTCCCTGGCAAGCACATCAGCCGCCGCAGCAGGGCGATAGTGTTTCAGGACGGAAACATCCGGCAGATTGGAGAGAACCCGCAGGAACCACAGGCTCAGGATGAGGACACACAGCGCGAGCGCGCCCAGTCCGGCAAAAAGGTACTTTTTCATGATAGAGCTATTTGCTCTCCTCATCTGGTTGTTTGTGAGAACTATCTTCGCCCCTCTTACAGAGGGGGCCTGGTTCTGCGCTTCAACCCAAGCCGAGGCCCCTGTTGAACCTGTTGACGAGGAGCAGCACAACGATCAGGATAAGGGCAGATGTGACGAAATCCGACATAGATGACTCCTCTCATAGCACTTCATGTTCAGGCAGGGCATGCTGCATGAATGAGCACGATATCTATTGAGCGGCAATAATATCCCGCAGAAGCTGAACATTCGATGGGTCAGACCAGTCTCTCGGCCCGATCGCCTTATATCGCACCTTTCCCTGGCGGTCCACGATATAGGTCTCCGGAAATTTAAACGTTCCATAGAGGCTGGCGATCCGGTGACCGGGGTCCAGGAGCATGGGAACGTTCAACCTGTTTTTTTGAACAAAAGGGACCACCGCCTCCACACCACCCTCGTCCACGCTGATGGCAAGCATCTCGAAGTCCTTGCCCATCAGAGAGCTGTAGAGCTTGTCGAGTGTCGGGATCTCCTCGACACAGGGCGGACACCAGGTTGCCCAGAAGTGGACCATCACCACCTTGCCGCGAAGATCCGACAGGCTGATGAATCTCCGCCCCGGCGTCTGCAAACGGAACTCCGGTGCCTGGTCTCCGCTTGCAATGATCTTATTGCCGCCCTGCCTGTCCTTGACAAGATACCCTGCGATGAACAGGACGATGATCAGGCCAAAAATCGCCAGAAAAGCGATCTTTTTATTGTTTCCGCTTTGTTTTTTCATATCTTTTCTCCGTGCTCCGCTCAACCCCCTGGCATTACCCGTAGTGCAATGGCGCACATTATACGATTAATTTTTTACGGTATCAAGGTAAATGTGTCGCTGTGACGCTGACCAAGACTCTCCTCCCTTCTTTATTTTCAAAGAATAAAAACGCCCTGAATAAGACGAGGATAAACCATTTTTCCATTTGAAAATCCGGGTTAGTTTGCTATAATGACCGCATGATCCTCGAAATCAAGCTGCACGGGAAAGCCAACGAAAAACTGGATTATTTTGTCACGATCACCGGTGCTGACTTGAGCAGCAGATACTGCTACGAATCGCTTTCCGACGGTGACCGGTTCTTTTCCGGAAGGAATGAGTTTGTCATCTCCGAGAACGGCATCAGCTACACCGGGACTGGCGGCAGCCTCTGCGAGTATATGTTCGGTGTGGACCTGCCGCTCAAGGACCTTCTGCGTAAAGATGTGTCCAATCGCCTGGTCATGTACGGCGCCTTTTACGATAAGACCGACAACATCACGTTCACAAACACGACGTCCAGCAAAGAGTCCTTCGACCATGTGTTTCTTACGGGCAATGCCGTTTCAAACTACTATTTTTTTGTTCATACCTCGAGCAAAGGGGACATCAAGGAGCTCCAACGAGACCTCCTTAAGAACATCGGCAAACAGTTGAAGCGGAGCACGACGGTGGGCGTATCCGACGACACCCGTCTCTGCAGGGAAATCTTTGAAGCACTGGGAGATGCCAAAGCCCTTGTTTTTCTTTTTCGGTTGCAAAACCGCCATAACGAGGAATATTTCCACACCTTCAACAAGCTGTATGCGGAACAGAAAATGCTTTCCCCTGAGGCCCACACCGACCTGGACAACCTGGCAAAACAGTATAATATCATTCCCTACCAGCAGGAACGCATCAAAATCGACGGCATGTACAAGCTTCACGAAAATAAGAAAATCGTCGACGAATACAAGGACATTCTCATTACCGTGTCGGAAAAGGGCCAGGTGAACCCCTCGGAACTGGCAAAACTCTCACGTCTCCGAACCCTGAGCCTCCGTCTCAACATCCCGCATACACTTTTCGACACCCTCGACGAACTCTTGCTCAAGGACACGCAAATCGTAGAGGTTGAGGAACCCGACTACGTGCGGGACACCCGCGCGATCTTCGAGGGATTGTTTTTCAGAACCGATAACATCAGGGGACATCTTTCCCAGGAGGACCTCGTCAAGCTTGTGAAGGCGAAGCAAAAATCCACCGCCGTCAGGGACCAGGCGTTTGAGGGCCTTCTGCTCGATACGGTCCGAGCCTGCGACGAGCACGCACGGGACACAAACGATATGGCCGTGCTCGAATCCATGAGTTCCATCCTGACCTACTTCGACCGGTTCGACAGCGCCGCGTCCACGATCAACAACCTTGCGTTCATGGAGGGTTCGACGTTGAGCGAGGACAACATCCGGAGCCTCTCGGGCAATAAAGAAATCTTCGACCAGATCGAAGCGGACCTGTTCCGAGAGATATTCATCGACCCGTTGCGGGGAAACCGTTACCTCACGCGCTACGGCCGCAAAAAAGTCGATCTTCTTTTCCAGGGGCTTATGCGGATCAAGTCCGGCGACACGACCTACCGGGAGCTTGCCGCATCAATCGCCACGATCAACGAGGAGGACAAGCTCTATACCGCCATTCACCGCTATATCAAGGACCGGTTTAAAAGCATCTACTCGGAATTGAACTCCAAGGAAGATCAGGAGATCTTCATCCAGGACCTGAATCGGGAGATCCAGTCCAAGAACATCGTGCAGAGCCCGGTGCCCCACAGCGTGTTCGAGGAAATCATCCTCGACATCAGAAAAGAGTCTTTCTACCTCAACAACCTCCTGCCGCACATTATCGTGTCCAGGGACAATCGGGTGCGCGAAGACTTCCTCATGAACAGCGGCCTCGACAGGTTTTACGTTGAGGAGCTTGAAAAAGATTACTTTGATATGAACAAGATCGAGAACAACATCCTCGAGGAAATAAGAAGATAACTGCGATGAGAGCCCGCATATTGGACAGGTATATTTTTTTCGAGATGCTGCCTCCTTTTTTCCTCAGCATGTCGGTGCTCACTCTCGTGCTTTTTCTGCAAAAGCTGTTCCGTCTTGCCGATTTGGTAGTCTCGAAAGGCGCCTCGCTGGCATCGACCATCAAGGTGCTGGCCTATGTCGTGCCGAGCTTTCTCGTCATTACCATTCCCATGTCGCTGGTCGTCGCCGCACTCACAACCTTTGCGAGCTTAAGCGCCGGATCCGAGATAACAGCCATGAAGTCATCCCGCATCAGCCTTTACCGCATGATCCGTCCGGTCATGTTTTTTGCCATAATCGCCTTTGCCGTTAGCGCGGTAACGTCACTCGTCCTGGTCCCCGGCGCCAACACCGCGCTCAAGGCGCACCTGTTCAATATGGTGAAATCCCAGGCCACGGTCGGCATCGAGCCCGGAGTGTTCAGCAGTACGTTTGACGGCATGGTGATATATGTCGACAAGATGGAATCCCTCGACAACATGGAAGGCGTTTTTATCTCCGATGAGCGTTCCGTGAAGGAGCCTTATGTTATTCTGGCCAAGCGGGGAAAGCTCATAGCTGATCAACAGTCGCTGAACGTCACGCTTGCCCTGCGAGAAGGCTCAATCCACACAACGCCCCGGGATGAAAAGACCTACACACAAATGGGTTTTGACGCCGCGCGGCTTTATCTGAATATGAACGACTCGTTTGCCCGGAAAGGCGCACCGGGGAAGGGATATGAAGACATGGGCAGCATGGAACTGGTTCGGGAGATCAAACGTCTCCGGAACGATAAACAGCCGACCTACTCAATAGAAACGGAATTGCACAAGCGGATCTCTATCCCTTTTGCCTGCCTCATCCTTGGTTTGATCGGAGCGCCGCTCGGCATCCGGCGGAGTCGCTCGGGGAAGTCCGCCGGTGTGGCGATCGCTCTTCTGGTATTCCTTGTCTACTACATCATCCTTGGCTCTGCGACCAATCTCGCCGAGACCGGAACATTGCGGCCCGCCCTGGCATACTGGGTGCCAAACTGCATCATGACCGTTGGGGCTGTGATCTTCGTTGCCATAAAAGGACATGAGGTCGACTTCATGATTTACCACCGCATCAGCCTGCTGTTCTATACTTTAAAATCGAGGATGAAAAGGACCGCATAACCGCGTTCATCCCTTTCTCAATAATGAAATGACGATTATCAGCAAACATATTTTCAAGGAATTCATCTCTCTCGTTACAGGAGCGCTGATCGGAATTCTCGTTGTTTATCTTTGCGTCGAGTTCCTTCAGAAGTCGGACAAGCTCATTAAGCTCAAGGCGCCTATCGTCCAAGTGGCCAAATATTTTCTCTACAGCATCCCCGGCATGATCTCAATGTCGCTCCCCATGGCCACGCTCATCGCCGCGGTCCTTGCCCTCGGCAACCTTTCGCGCCACAACGAGATCATCGCAATGCGCGCGAGCGGTTTGAGCCTTGCCAAAATCATCACTCCGCTGCTTGCGGGCGGCATGCTCATCTCCGTCATCGGGTTCATTAATAACGAGATCATCATGCCGATCTACAGCTCTCGGGCTAATTACATCAAAAACGTGGAAATAGAGAAGAAACAGCGGCGGGTCATGTTTCAGCAGTCCAAGTTATGGCTCCGGGGCCCGGACAACAGCATTGCCAATATAGAGCTTGTCGCCCCAAATCGCAGGGAGATGCTCGGACTGAACGTTTACAAATTGACGCCGGATTACAGCGTTCGAGAGCGGATCAAGGCGGGCAGCCTCGTATGGGAAAACGGCGCGTGGAGGCTGAAGCACAGCCTGACGTTTACCAAGCTCGGCGATACCATGCGCTCCCGGCCATCAGACGATGAGATTTTCAATATCGTCGAAAGCCCCGACGATCTCGGCATGATTGTCAAAAACTCCGAGGAAATGAACTTTACGGAAATGTGGGACTACGTAAAGAGACTCAAGACAAGCGGTTATAAAGCCGCGCAGTATGAGGTCGACCTTCACAGCAAGCTGGCATTTCCGCTCTCCAGTTTGCTCATGGTCATGATATCCATCCCCTTCTCAATCCATAAGGTCCGCAGCGGCGGGGCCGCCAAGGGCTTTGCGATCGCTGTCGCAATCGCTTTTTTCTACTGGACGCTGGCGAGCGTAGGAACTTCGCTCGGCAGGTCTGGATTTCTCCCGCCGTCGATTGCGGCATGGTTCGCAAACATCCTGTTTTCCGCAGCGGCCATCATCGTGCTGATCCGAATGCAGAAAACGATATGACCGGATGACCGAATTAAAACCGTAACCAGGCCCAATCACGGATTTTGAGGGGTAGTCGCACTTATGGGCAGCATGTTTTTTTCACAACACATTCTCGTTTCGCTGAGCGATGAGGGGAAGATCAGGCTTGAAGGAAATATCGTTACCATTCTTTCCGGCGATAAACCGTCGTTCGAGCTCGAACCGGCATTTCGCTTCATCAGGACTGCCGATGGCGGCCCCGATCCCCACAACCTCATCGGCCGGATAGAATACGAAAAGACCCTCAAGGCCAGGAACGCGGAAATCTATATGAACTCCGTGATCTACCAGGAGACCGCCTATGAGGTGGAAACCGGCTTTATCGGCGAAAAGAAGGAGCTCATCGAGAGACTTTCGGACACCGACCTCCTCTCGCGGTTCCTGCTTGAGAACCTTTTCTGACATCATGGGCAATAAAATCGTAAAAATCCTCTTTGGCCTTGCGCTCATCCCGTTCAGCCTCGGCTTTGCCTGGCAGCTTGCGGCAACCGTTTTTTCCGTCCACTACCAAGCCGGCGCACCCTATTACTTTCTCGCGGGCGGATGCGCATACCTGATAATTCATTTTCTTTT
>Ga0184631_10000345_pt1 | contig 10470 bp, 11 predicted proteins | sample PLM4_90_b1_FD_133160 | JGI IMG/M metagenome (GOLD analysis project Ga0184631, IMG submission 133160) | Groundwater sediment microbial communities from an aquifer in East River, Colorado, USA - PLM4_90_b1 | ecosystem: Environmental > Terrestrial > Soil > Riparian zone | place: USA: East River... | reverse complement strand
GCAGAAATCTACCGAATATCCCGTTCTGCGGACGGGCATAGTGTAAGGAAAAACCTTCAATTATAAAAACGCATATATTACAGACAATAAATCTGTTTACTCCCGGTGTGCTCCTTTTTTTCTGAAGGGAAAATCATACAGAAATGGGGGACGAAAATGCTGCCATTTTCAAAAATACCCTGTGAAATAATAATGTTCATTTAGTGGCACGCAATTTGCCAGCGATAGCCACGATATGATCCATGGAAAAGTGGATATCCCTAAAAGAAGAGGAGATTGATATGCGGAAGTTTTATCAAACTAAGCTGCCAGGCGCAGCGAGGGAGGACAGATTTATGAAAAAACTGATCAAGCGAACGGTTATTGCAATCAACATACTCTGCCTGCTGACCTTTGGTCTCATGCTCACGAGCTGCGGCGGTGGCGGCAGCCAGGGCGTTTCGTCCGAGGTCGTAAGCGGTGTTGCCGCCGTAGGTGCTCCCCTGGCCGGCCAGGTAAAACTCAAGGATTCAGCGAACCCGGACCGGGAAAAGACGACCGTTATAGGCAGCGACGGCTCATTTGCGGTTGACGTCTCTGACATGAAAGGGCCTTTCATCCTGCAGGCCGTGGGAAGCGTAAACGGAAAGAACCACACGATGTACTCCTTTGCCGAGAAGCTGGGCACTGCCAACGTAAATCCGCTCTCGAGTGCGGCGTTGGCTATCGCTGCTGAAGTCGATGATCCAGCAGAGGTCTATGAACATCCTGACCCGGCCATGATCGAGAAAATCAAGACCCGCTTACCGGAAGCTGTCGCCGAACTCATGGAGGAGCTCAAACCCCTGCTCCTTCTCTATAGCGCTGATAAAACAGATCCGATCACGGGTGATTGCAGAGCCAACCATGAAGGCCTTGACGGCGTGTTCGACAACGTGACGATCACCCTGTCCAACGGGATACTCACGGTTGTCAATACCGCCACCGGCGCCGTCATTTTCACCGGAAATCTTTCAGACATCAAAGGCGGGCAATTTACCGATAACGATGATGACCTGCCGAAACCTCCTTCATTTCCTGCTGCTCCGGCCGGGGTAACGGCAACCGGCGAGGCCGGCCAGGTGATCGTCACCTGGGATGCGGTCAGCAATGCGACCTCGTACAACATTTATTGGTCGACAACCTCTGGAGTCACCACTGCCAGCGGGACTAATAAGATTACCGGGGCCGCGAGTCCCTATGTCCATACCGGACTTGCTGCAGAAACCGTGTATTATTACATTGTAACAGCGGTGAATAGCGCCGGTGAAGGCGCTTCATCAGCACAGGTTTCGGCGACCACCGGCAGCACGCCGCCACCCGCGGCCGTTCCCACCGCGCCGACTGGGGTAATTGCCACCGGCGGCACCAACCAGGTGACCGTCTCCTGGTCGGCAGTTTCCGGCGCAGCGTCGTACAATCTTTACTGGTCGACCAGTTCCGGGGTCACGACCTCTGGGACCCAGATTAGCGGGGTAACGAGTCCCGCCGTGCATACCGGGTTGACTGACAGCACCCCGTACTATTACATCGTCACGGCGGTAAACAGCGCCGGCGAGAGCGCCGCTTCGGCGCAGGCTACAGCGACGACCGACGCGCCAATTCCTGTTATAGACGGTGCAGCACTTTATGGCACCACCTGCCAGGGCTGTCACGGTCCCTTGGCTACGCCCACAAGACCCATCTCGAGTAAGACCGTCCAGGGCATCACGAATGCCGGTATGGATTGGGGCCTGTCGGATGTGCAGTTGCAGGCAATCATTAATGTTCTGCCTTAAAACAGGCTGAGACATATAAGGATAAAAAGGGGCTCCCGCAAGGAGCCCCTTTTTTTATGGCCCGAGTAGTAGCAGTGTAAGGCTGGTAACGGCAGGATCGCTCTTTATACCGAGGAGCCGGATCTCCGGTAATTCATGACAGCGCGGAAAAGGATTGATAGGATCACCAAGAACCCGCCCAAAAGCGCCCAGGGGCCGATTCGTTCCCCTACGAAAAAAAACGCCCAAAGGGGATTCAGAACTGGTTCAAGCACAGGTATGAGAATGCCCTCCATGGCCGTCACCTTCTTGATGGCCATGGCATAGAATACATAGGACAGCCCCAGTTGGAACACGCCAAGGAACGCAAGTCCGATCCAGTCCGTTCCGACAGGCGAGGATTCAACCATCCAGGGCAGGCAGATAAAGGTGGTCAACAGGTTGCCTAGAATGGCGGAACCTGCGGGTGATGCGTCCTTTTGCTTGCGCATGAAGAGAACGAGGGTAGCGAAGGTGAATCCGGAGATGACAGCCAGAATATTGCCGGTCAGCCCACCGGAGCTCAATTTATCGAGAAAAAACAGCGACATGCCGCAAAGTACGGCCGCAATGGCCGCCCAGTCAAACCACCTTATCTTTTCATTGAGCAACCACCCGGAAAGCAGGGCCACGTAAACCGGCGCGGTATATTGCAGAAGAATGGCGTTGCCCGCGGTGGTAAGCTTGGTGGCGTAAACGAAGAGAATGACCGTAGCCGCATAACTGACCCCGCCGATAAGCTGGGCAGCCGAAAAATTGACGACCTGCCTGCCGAAACAGACGAGCAGAACCGGCAGGGCGATGGCGCTCCTGAACCCGGCAACGGCCAGGGGAGGCAGGGAGACCCATTTGATGAGCACACCGCCCAGGCTCCAGAGCACGGCCGTGGCCACAAGAAGAAGAACCGCTTGTGTCCGTTTACCGATGGCCACGATCTTTATTCCTGTTCATAGGCCTTCTTTTTGAGCTTGACGTTTTCCGGGTAATACCTTTTTATTCATATGCACTCCACACCCTCCGAAAGACCCGCCGGGGTCCAGTCCAGGCTTGCCGCTTCCTCGAAAGGCAGGGCGCGGAAGCACGCCACTTTCATCAGCTTTGGCTGCCTGAATGCAACGCTCAGAGCAGCCACATATCCCTTTGTAGGCTGAATCAGGGCAAACCGACATCCTTCGGGGTGTTGCAGATCCTTTCCGGAGAGTGTAATCCGGCAGGGTCTCTCCTCCGACAGATGAAACGCAAAGGAATCCAGGGGAAGCGAGAGGCCTCGGCCCAGCGCCTTCAGGAAGGATTCCTTCAGGGTCCAATAATAGAAGAAATGCGACAATCTCTCCGGCGCCATTTTCCTTAAATGCGCCGCCTCACCCGGCGAGAAAAAACGGCGGCTCAGCTTCAGCGCTTCCACGGGACGATTCACCATCTCCACATCAACGCCGATATCGGCCGTCCGTGTCACCGCGAAAACCGAAAGACCCGTCGTATGCGACAGGCTGAATTGCAAAGGAACGGGCTCCGTTTCCGGATCGAGAGAAGGTTTCCCATGGGGATTCCTTACGAACCGCCATTCTTCCGGAGAGCGAGGCCGATAACGGGAAAGGACCGTCCTGCGCAGGAGGTGGCTCAGTAAAAAAAGATGGCGGTCCTTAGCATGGCGCAGCCGCTCCACCCGGGCGATCTCGCCGGGATCGAGAACTTTACGGGCCGCAGAAGGGAAATGTGGATCTTCAAAATCCCCGGCAAAAGCAAACCAGAGGTGAATTTCATCATCAGGCAGGCAGTGCAATGGATTTTCTCCAAGAAAATGCGAAGAAACCCACTGCGTCATGACTGGCCTTTTTTGCCTCCGTTAACCATCTCCTTGAGTTCCTTCCCCACTTTGAAATAGGGCAATTTTTTCGATCCGACCTCGACGCGTTGCCCGGTCTTCGGATTCTTTCCCAGATAAGGAGGATACTCCCGGACAGTAAAACTTCCGAATCCCCTGATTTCAATCCTCTCTCTTTTCCGGAGCGCATTCGTAAATCCACCAAAGACCAGATTCACGATCTCGGAGGCCTCTTTTCCCCGGAGACTTTCTTTTTCGGACAGTGCTGAGATTAAGTCGGACTTTTTCATGATCTTCTCCTAATGTTCTATCGGCATAAAAATCCACAACAGGATATAAAGGAGCAATCCTGTCCCCACGCAAAAAAAGAGCAGTGAAAATATCACCCGCCATACCCAGGAGGGTAACGACGTATGCTTCCCCAGACCTCCGCAGACACCGCCGAGCCAGCGGTCATCCTCCGCTCTGGAAAGTCTCTGGAGCCAGTTCTGAGCAGGCATATTCCTCCTCCTTATTCTTATCCGGGCGTCTGCACCGGAAAAGCCTGCCAATCCCCCCGCTCCTGAGGGCGGGGCTTGCGGTACGCGCTCCCATTAAAGGCCGACCACGGCTTCGCCATCAGGCTTCCGGTCAAAAGCAATGTCTCTCTTTTATACATAAATATCCGCTACTGCAAATCATTTTAATACATTTTATAAATTTCCCTGAAAAAGTTGCCGGACAAACCGGCCATCGCGTCCGTACACGACAAAACGCACCCGGATGCCCGCCCGTCGCACAAAAGGTTTCCGGATGGGCGGGCAAGAAGAAAAAGTGATAGAAATTTACAGGGAGAAAGTGGTATCCTGCCACCGGTTTTTAACGAGGCATGATTTAACCCATGAGGAGGTTTCAATGAACAACTTTTTCAGCAAGAGGCCGCTGCTTCTTTTTTTCTTTCTGACCGGCCTGATCCTGCTCGGCCCGTACGGCGACAGCCGCGTCTCCGCCATCGACCGGAAAACCTACCAGAATCTCAAGACCTTCACCGAAATTCTGGACAGGGTGGAGAAGGAATATGTGGAACCGGTGGATTCCGATAAATTGATGCAGGGGGCGATCAATGGGCTGATGAAATCCCTCGATCCCCACAGCAGCTTCATGACCGCAGAGATGTACAAGGAGCTCGAGGTGGAGACCCGCGGGAGCTTCGGCGGGATCGGAATCGAGATCACCATCCTGAAGGATGTCCTTACCGTCGTCTCTCCAATAGAAGATACCCCCGCCTACAACGCCGGGGTCAAGGCGGGCGATCAGATCATCCGGATCGACGGCAAGTCGACCAAAGACATCACCATCATGGAGGCGGTCAGCAAACTCCGCGGTCCCAAGGATACGACGGTGACGATCACCATCATGCGCGAGGGGATGGCCAAACCGAAGGATATCCCGATCATCCGCAGTATCATAAAGATCAGGAGCATCAAGTCAAAGATCTTCGACGACCATGTCGGATATATCCGGATCTCCTCGTTTCAGGAACGGACGGGGGACGACCTGAAAAAGGCCCTCCGGGAGATCGAGGCGAAGGGCAGCCCCCTGAAGGGCATCGTGGTTGATATGAGGAACAACCCGGGCGGTCTCCTGAACCAGTCCGTGGAGGTGTCGGACGCCTTTTTGAAGAGGGGTGTCATCGTCTCCACGCGGGGCAGATCCAAGAGCATGGAGAGCAAATCCACGGCAAAGGATGACGGTGACGAACCGACCTGCCCGCTGGTCGTCCTCGTCAACGAGGGGACTGCCAGCGCCGCGGAGATCGTCTCCGGCGCCCTGCAGGACAACGGACGGGCGCTGGTCCTGGGAACCCAGACTTTCGGCAAAGGGTCCGTGCAGACGGTGATCCCCCTGGAGGACGGCGCGGCCATGAAGCTCACGACGGCAAAATACTATACGCCCAAGGGGCGATCCATCCAGGCGGAGGGGATCACCCCCGACATCATCGTGAAGCTCGTTAAGCCGCCCGAAGAGAAGGAGAGTGCGGAAAATCGTCTGCTCCGGGAGAAAGATCTGCAGGGTCATATCAAATCCCCCAATGAGAACGACGCCAACCCGGAGGAAGCGAAGAAAGAGCCGGATGATCTGGCCAAAGACAATCAGTTGAAGAATGCGATCGATATCATCCGGAGCTGGGATATCCTGAAAAAGAACCTGAAGGATTGACTTGGCGCCGTATAAACACGGAATGTATGAAATTTTTCAAACGTGGGAAGGGATTTCCGGTTCTGGCCGTGATCATCACCGCCGTCCTGATCGCGGCGGTGTTCCTTTTCATCGAACGGATAAAACTCCCCGACGATTCCGCCACCCGCAAAGGCCGGAAAATGGCGCCGCCGAAAAAGGCGTTGAAACAAAAAACGCCGGAGCGAAGGCCGCCGGTGGCGGAACGGAGGGAACAGCAAATCGCCGTCATCATCGATGACATCGGCTACGATCTGGGCGCCGCGGAGGAACTGGCGCTGATCAGGGCGCCCATCGCCTTCGCCGTTCTCCCCCACACCCCCCATGCGGCGGAGGCGGCCGAGATTCTTCATGCGGCCGGCAAGGAGATCCTCCTCCACCTCCCGATGGAACCCCGTTCCTACCCGGGAGAAAATCCCGGCGCCGGGGCGTTGTTGGCAGATATGGACGAAAAGGAGATCCGGAGACAGATAGCCTTGGACCTGGCGGCTGTCCCTTATGTCTCCGGGGTGAATAACCACATGGGCTCCCGGTTCATGGAGGATGATATCCGGCTTTCCGTCGTCATGGATGAGCTTAAGAAAAGGGGCCTCTTCTTTGTGGACAGCCGGACCGCTTCCGATTCCCGGGGAAAGGAGGCGGCTGCCAAGGCCCGCGTCCGTTTCGCCGTACGTTCCGTCTTCATCGACCATACGCGGGGTTATGCCGCCGCCCTTGCGAATCTCACCCGCCTGCCCCGGCAGGGAGGGGAAGGGGGGGAGCCGCTGCTGATGATCGGCCACCCCCATCCCGAAACAGTGCGGGCCCTCAAGGAGGTCCTGCCCATCTGGCAGGAGGAGGGGGTGCGGATGATCCCCCTCTCGGCTTATCTCAGCGCGTCCGGCGGAAAAGAGAAAGAGAATTTTCTCGTAAAAACTCGTTGAGCTGTGAAGCTCCCCGACCTTGAGGGCAGGGCTTGCGGGTGATGGCTCCCGGTTAAATTTGCAACAGGAAGGATACCTTATATATGATGCGGACCGTTTTCCGGAAAACAGGCTGGCTGTTTATTCTGATCCTCACCCTTTGGGGGTGCGCCGCCGTCTCCGCCAGGGAGAAGGCCGCCCCGCCGCCGCCGGTTCCGGCCGGCATGCCGAACAGCGCCTCCTTTCACTACTCCCTCGGCGTCTTCCATGCCCTACAGGAAGACATGGGGGAAGCGATCCGGGAGATGGAAGAGGCCCGGCGCCTCGATCCCTCCTCCCCCTATCTGGCGAAGGAACTCGCCTCCCTTTACGCGGGCAAGGGAGACATGGCGAAGGCCGTAGCGATCTGTAAAAAGACGCTGGAAGAACATCCTGACGACATCGATGCCCGCCTCCTCCTCGGCGGACTCTACCTCAACCAGAAGGACTACTCCAACGCCGTGAGAGAATACCGGAGGGTGATCGAATTGGATCCGGGAAACACAACCGCCTATTTCTATCTCGGGACGAGCCATGCCGACCTGAAGCAGTTCGACGAGGCCGTCGCCGCGTTTAAGGAACTCATCCGGATCGATCCGGATCACTTCATGGGAAACTACTACCTGGCCAGGATCCTTTCCGATCTGAAGCGTTACGATGAGGCAGAAGCGGGATTCAAAAAGATGCTGATCCTCAGACCTCAGTTCGAATCGGCCCTGATCGATCTCGCCAACCTGTATGAAAAGCAGAAAAAGATCCCCGAGGCGATCAAGGTCTACCGGAATTTCATCGATCTATTCCCCACTCGTCTCCAGGCCCGGATCAAGTTGGGAGAACTTTTTCTTCAGGAACAGCGCTACGACGAGGCGGAAAGCGAGTTCCGGGAGGTCCTGAAACTCGACAGGGCCAACCGGGAGGTGCGGCTGACGCTGGGGCTCATTGACCTGGAGAGAGGCCGGCATGAGAAGGCCATCGAGACCTTCGCCGCCCTGCTGCAGGAATACCCGACCGAATACCGGCTCATGTACCTCCTCGGCACGACCTATGAGGAGATCGGGAACGAGGAGAAGGCCATGGAAACCTTGCGAGGGGTCTCCCCTGCGTCGGAGCACTTCGCCAACGCCCAGATCCGCATCGGGATGATTCTAAAGAAACAAAAGAGGGTGAACGAGGCCGTCGATTCCCTCCTCATCGCCATCCGGAAGAAGAAGGATGCGCCGGGGCTCTACGCCTATCTCGCCGACCTTTACGGGGATCAGAAGGGATTCAAGGCCGCGGAAGAGATTATCCGGGAGGGGCTGCAGAACAACCCCGGCAGCGTCGACCTCCACTACAGCCTCGGGGTTCTCTTCGAAAAGGCCGGCCGGTTTGAGGAGAGCATACAGGCGATGCGGACGGTTCTCAAGCTCGAATCGGATCACGCGGAGGCCCTCAATTTCATCGGGTACCTGTACGCTGACAAGGGGATCAACCTGGATGAGGCTGAACAGATGATCAAAAAGGCCCTCCAGCTGAAGCCGGGAAATGGATACATCATCGATTCGCTCGGGTGGGTCTACTTCCGGCAGAACAAGTTTCAGGAGGCCATCCGGTATCTGAAAGAGGCGGCGGAAGCCCTGCCGCAGGATGCGGCGATCCTCGAGCACCTGGGGGATGTCTATGCCCGGTCCGGACAGATACCGGAGGCCATCGAGGCCTACGGGCACGCCATCAGATTTAATCCCGAAAGCGAATCCCTGAAGAAGAAGCTCGCCGATCTGATCCGGGAGAAGGCCCCCTCCCCCTGATTTCTCCCCGTCGGTCCGGGCATGTGAAGCGTCCCACCCTGAAGGCGGGACTTGCGGGATGCGCTCCCGCTCAAGAAACCATGAGAAAAAAGGGCTCCGCACATTACGGTCTTCCGTACCGCATCCTGACGCTGCTTTTGATTTCGGCCCTCGGTCTTGCCCTCTCCGGATGCGCCGGCAGCAGGTTCGCCGCCCGCCCCGCACCTTATGATTCACCGGAAGCCGCCCTCCGGGCGCTTGCAGCGCCCTTGTCTGCAGGTCAAACTGTCACCGCCACGGCCCGCATCCTGATCAACAGCAATGGCGAGAAGTATCCCCTGAAGGTCGCGCTGATGATCAGAGAACCCGCGCACCTCCGTGTTGAATCCATTCCCGTCATGGGCCCGCCCAATTTCTTTCTGTCGATCGTCGGCGGCGAACTCCGCGTCTTTCTTCCCGGAAGAGGGGGAGGAATCTTTTACACCGGCCGGGCCACGCCGCAAAACCTCTCCCGATTCTTTCCCGTCGTTCTGCCGGCCGAGGAGATGCTTCCCCTCCTGATGGGCCTTCCCCCGGATGATGGGAAAACGCCGTTTTCATTGAGCGGTGAATGGGAAGCGGGACATTACCGCATCGACCGGTGCGCGGCGGGAAGGAAAGTCCGCTCCCTGTGGATCGATCCGGCCGGAAATTTCATCACCCGGATCCGGACGTTCGAGGAAGGAGAAACCATCGCCTACACCGCCGATTTCTCCGAGCATACCCGGCTGGGAAAGGGTTTCCTGCCGCAGCGCCTGGTGATCAGCGGGGAGGCCATGCCCGAGCTGACCATCCGCTACACGGATCTTCGGCAGATCGTCGCTGACCCGGACTCGTTCGCGCTGCCGGTTCCGGAAGGGATCGTTCCCACTTTTCTCGATTAGGAATTGACGACCTCGTAAAAAGTCTTAAAAAGTCGCGAAAATGGGACGGCTTCGTAAAAAGTCCGCAGGCAAGGCGCGCAAATCATGAGGAATGAGGTGTACTATGGCGTACGCCGCAATGACGAAGGATGAAGCGCAACGCAGCATCCGGACTTTTTACGTAGCCGTCAGGTATTGACCCATAGAGGCAGGTTAAGGGGCCTCAGGCGGGGGATGGTTGGAACGTTCTATTTGATTTCCAGGAGTTTCGTGCGCGCGATCCGCGCCTGACTCGTATTGGGAAAATCCTTGACAACCTGCTGCAGGAGCAGTTTGGCGCTCGCCTTATCCCCTAATTTCAGGAAGGAGAGCCCCTGCTTCAGGAGGGCGTAGGGAACCTTGTTCCCCTCCGGAAAGTTCTTGCTCACCTTGTCGTATTCGACGATGGCCTTTTCGTAATTCTTATCGAAGTAATAGCACTCGCCGATCCAGAACTGGGCATTGTCGGAAAATTCGGTATCCGGATACAGTTTGAGGAAATTTTCAAATCCTTCCCGTGCTTTGTCATACTTCCCCTGCTTGAAGAGGTCATAGGCCGCCGCGTAGAGGGATTCCTTGTCCGTCTTCCCCTTGGCCGCCGCTTCCTTGGCGGGCGCTGGCGGTTTCCCGCCCTTTTCTACAGCCGGCGCGGCCGTTTCTTCCTTCTTGCCGATCTCGAGAAAATTTTCGATGAAGTTGATCTTGAATATCAGGCTGTCCAGTTTCTCCCGGAGACCTTTCTCCTCTTCCTCCCGCTTGCTCGCCCTGGCGGCGGAGGCGGCGATTTCCCTGCGAAGCTCGTCCCGGAGGCCGTCGGCAATCCCCCTGCTCTGCTGGAGCTGTTCCCTGATCTCGGTCATCTCGGCCCGGACTTCCGCCTGGCTGCTGCGCAGCGCTTTAAGGGCCTCGTTGGTTTTCTCGATCTCGCCGCGGAGCCCGGTAATCTCGTCCTTCAGGGGCGCAATT
>Ga0184631_10000344_pt1 | contig 10477 bp, 13 predicted proteins | sample PLM4_90_b1_FD_133160 | JGI IMG/M metagenome (GOLD analysis project Ga0184631, IMG submission 133160) | Groundwater sediment microbial communities from an aquifer in East River, Colorado, USA - PLM4_90_b1 | ecosystem: Environmental > Terrestrial > Soil > Riparian zone | place: USA: East River... | reverse complement strand
TTAATAGTACAAAATGAAAGGAGGTTGCTATGATTCCTTATGCGGTTTCACTTGTTCCTGCCGAGGATTTGGAACTTTTCAAAAAAATCGAGCGGATTATTCAGGAAATGCCCGATATAGATTTTGGAGAGCAAAAGTATAAAAATGGGAAAAAAGTTCTTGTCTCCTGTCATATGATTATTAGGGCATTGGCGAGATTTTTCCACTAAAACCTCATGATGGTTTCTGCGGTTTTTGCGATCACTCATGGTTTACAACCGAGTCAAAAAATATCATTGACGCTTATCCCGTGGGTATTATAGGGGGGCCCATACTTATTCCGAAAAAGTGTGGTCATCCGTTTGTGCCGCTTTATAAAGAAAAATCCCTTTCCGTTGTTAAGGGAGTTCGTTTCAAGAAAAACGTGGACATTGTTGCGGAAGCCGTAAGACAAACGATGGTAAGGCTCGGAATTAGTTAATAAAAAGGAGGAAGAAATTGTCTTATTATCCCAGAACAACCGAAGAGCTTCGCAAGATAATATTAGGAAAATTTCCGAAAGCAAAGCCGGAAGAACATCGTAATAAATGCAAATACAACTTTATAAAAGACCCGGCTCAAATAGCGGAACGCCTGCTGTGGAAGCTTCAGGAATTAGAGACAGGGTATGAGTTGAAGACCGACCCGATTTTCGCGGCTCGATGGATTGGGCACATAGGTGGCATGATGGAGGCGATGCGATGGTTGCATCCCGTGACATACGCCCACTTGTTGCACGAAGATCACAGTGTGGGCAAAGATTAGGAGATTAACGAAAGTAATCTTATGAGGGAGTCAGAAATGACGCCCTTTTTAATTCGTTTTGAGCTTACTGAGGGGCAGAAATAAGGGCTTGTCCTGAGCCTGCCGAAGGGGTAAAGTGAAAGAAAGAAAAATATTTTCTATTTAAAAAATATTTTTGAATTTAATCTTTTAGTTGCTATTTTACAATAGTTTTTATTATTATCAACTCCCACAAATTTTCTTCCTAGTAATTTTGCTACTAAGGGAATGGTCCCACTACCCATAAAAGGATCTATTATCACCTGATTTTTGTTTGATGCTCCTTCTACAAGTCTTTTTATCAATTCAATTGGTTTTTGGGATGGATGTTTTCCAAATTTTTTCTCAGATGGTGGAGTTGATGGAATGTCCCAAACATTTCTCATTTGTTTACCTCCATTTATCTTTTTAAGAGTTCGATAATTAAAGACCCATTTAGTACCCCTTTTTTGAGTATTATTTACTGCCCAGATGATATATTCTGTGCTTTCGCAGAGCATCCTGTGGGTGATATTTGGGAATGCATTTCTCTTATACCAAACTATTGAATTAATTATTTTTCTATTCAATTCTTGTAGAATTGATCCTATAGAATATATATTATGATACGTACCGAAAATTATTATATTTCCATTTGGTTTCAGAATTCTGATAATCTCTGTAAGCCATTTTTCTGTAAATTTTTTATATTCATCATTTCCAAATTTATCCCACGAAACATCAATTTTCGAAAACTTCTTTTTATCTCGCCAATATTTGTTTGATTTAAGCCAACCAATTTCTTTTTTGTTATCATAACCAGAAATATTATAAGGAGGGTCAGTGATGCAGTGATCTATACTATGATCAGGCAGTGAACTTAAAAAGTTTATTGCATCTCCGCAAATTAATAAATTTGATTTCATAGCTCTTTTTTTATAATTAACCATTATCATATATTAAATACTATCATATGGATATAAAATTAGTAGAAAATTTAATTCAACGATTAAGGAGAATACAATCTGATTTCGATAGGCATTTTGGGATTAAAGATATTATCACTAATAGTAAAATATTTGAAGTTTTAATAGCGGATTCATTAAATCATTATTTAATTTCAGGTTTCGCCGGAAATAGAGATGCAAAAGATGATAAAAATGGAGAGTATGAATATAAACATTTTAAGGAAACCAGTTCTAATCATACTTGGACATTTAATGATTTCTCAGATGCCATATTCGCAAAGTTAGAGAAAATAGAGGCTGTTATTTTTGCTCATATTCAAGATAAAGATACTAAATTTCCTCGATTCGATTGGTATTACCAAGTGCCAGGTAATGTAATTGCTACATATTTAAGGAGCGCTACTATACACATAACTAATAATAGGAAAATGGTTAATATTAGTTCTAGCCAAATAGAAAAAGATATGGGGATAGAGAAAAAGCATGTTGTTTTTGTGAACAATGGTAGATATTTAAAGTGGACAGAAAAAATAATTAATGTCGTTCTTAAAATTGAAAAAGAAACTAATGCAAGAGGAATCTTAACTAGTAATAAATTTTGGGAATTATTAGTTGCTCTAAAACTTAAACATACACTTTTATCTGATCAATCTAGAGACGATGCAAAAGATGATAAGGGGGATTTTTATGAATATAAAGTAGCAAAAAATTCAACTTGGAGCTTTGAGGATATTTCCGCTGTAGTTTTAAAAAGATATCAACAAGAAAAAGGTATTATTCTGGCTATAGTAGATAAAAACGAACTCTCGGTTAAAAAAATATATAGCGTTAACCCTCGACGTTTAGTTTCTCTTTTAAAGAAAAAACTTATTCAGAAAGAAGGAAGATATAAAAAAAAGGGAAAGAAATAAGAAGGTTACAAGTTAGTCTTTCGTTGAAAGACATATTAACGATTAAGGCAAAAACACTTTTTTCAATTAAATAAAAATTGTTGGGTCTTTTTGATTCTCGCTTTTGCTAATTTACAATATTCAGAAGAAATCTCAAATCCTACATAGTTTCTTCCGAGCTCTTCACAGGCAACCGCTGTAGTTCCACTTCCCATAAAGGGATCTACTATCAAGTCATTTTCTTTACTCGTCAAAGTAATTAATTTTTTTACAAGTTCAATGGGTTTTTGTGTAGGATGAATTCTATTTATTCCTTTCGGTGCTTGATATTTCAAAATATTATGTTCATATTTACTATTCCACCTAGCCCCAGGCTTTTTTCCGACTATCGCAACCTCCCAAGCATTTAAAAATCTTGTTTTTGCATTAAGTGGTAAAGGATCAGGTTTTTGCCATACAAGCGCATCAATCGCAACAAATTTATTTTTCTCAAGTACTTTCCAATAGACCCCTAGGTCCTTTTTTGCACAGAAAGAAATAAACCATCCTTTTACTTTTGGGATAGCTATTTCAAGCCAATTTTCATTAAATAAATCCCATTTCCCAAATTCAAAATCTAGTTTTGCTGTAGTTCCTAACCTTTTTCCTTTACAATTTAATTTTCTACTTATGCCGTATGGTGGATCAGTTAATAATAAATCGATATAATTATCTGGTATTTTTTTTAATCCTTCTACACAATCCATACATTGGATTGTGTTTAACCAATTATCGATAAATTTTCTTTGTGGTTCTTCATCATTATTATCCATTTTTCGAAAAGTTATTTTTTCACTAGATTCTTCAAAATTTCTAATAACACTGACAACTTTTCCTTGGACAGTCAATTCTTTTGTAAAAATTGGCTTTAGATCAGGGTTTGCTGGTTGTAGCCGAAATCCGTTTTTTTCTTTGTAGATTTTTTTTAAAGTCACCTCATTACCATTTATTAACGCAACTGCGGTTTCTCCGTTTTCTACCGTTGGCTGTTTCCTAATTATTACAGTAGAACCATCAAAAATTCCCTCATCAATCATACTATTTCCCTGGACACGCAAAGCAAAATGCTCTCCCGACTTAAAAAGTAAGCTTTTCTGCACTTTAATAGTTTCTTTATTCTCAATTGCCTCAATTGGTTCGCCGGCAGCGATAGTGCCGAGAACGGGAATTTTTACTAAATCAGATAATTTTTTATTTTTTGATATTTCAATCGAACGGGCTTGGTTTTCAGATTTATTTAAATACCCCTTCTTTTTTAATGCTTCTACATGTTGGTGAATAGTGGCAACAGAGGATAATTTAAAACGCCTCCCTATCTCTTCAAGAGAGGGGGCGTAGTCACGCTGTTTTATGTATTTTTTAATGAAATCTAATATTTGCTTTTGTCTTTTTGTAAGCATATTAATTTTCCACAGATTAATATATTATACCAAACCTATACCGAAAGAAAACCGAAAGTTATCCACAGTTGACACTCTTAATGCAGGTTATATAATTAGACAATACGATAAAAAGCAGGGGCGAAAGCCCTGACTCGAACTAATAATTCTACAAGCCGGGGTTTTCTCGGCTTGTTTTGTTTTTAAAATGCCTGGAATAAAATGAAAATTTTAAATTTAAAAATCGATTCTGATAAAATATTGCATTTTATTGAGGCGGGGGCACTAATCATAGGTGTGATATTAGTGATTATTCAAATAAGAGATTTAAGAAATAGTAACTATGGTCTAACTAGTCTAGAAGTGATGCGAGATTTATATTCTGATAAGACTTATCAGACGAACTCCAAAATTATAGAAATTCTCCATCAAGAGACGCCGCTTCTTCAATATAATGGTGGGTCCATTTCAGATGAAGAATTAAATAGTTTTTTAGGATTAATGGAGTGGATAAATTCTGCTAATAATGTAGGAATTTTAAATGAGGAAATTATCTATGAAATGTTTTCAGTAGATATTTTAGCTGCTTATAGGAACAAGGAAATACAAGAATTTATCAGTGAAGCCAGAAGAGATTGGAACGATAATACATTTTCCTTGGGATTTGAGAATATAGCTAAAAAGATGGAAGTATTAGAACTGAAATACAAAAATAAAGGTCGATAATAAATTAATTGATCAAATTTTAAAACTATGGTCAGCAAAAGAGGAAGAAGGCCTCGTCCAAGAAAACCTAGGAAATAATAAAAGTTCAAAAAGTTTTATTTAATTTTAGCTGAATCAAATAAGATTTTGGTATTCTTAAAATTTAAATTACCATCAATGATTACATGTTCCATAATCCAAAAATCTAAACTTGAAGGAGCTTTACGGTTGGATGCGGAAATAAAATAAAAAATGGATACTAATACAATATATACAATTCTAAATGAGGCTCGCAGGACGGTTTTAAATCAAAAGGATGGACTTTATAACGTCATATTAACCATTTCAGGCGGCGCATTAATTTTAAGTATAACTTTTCTAGAGCGTTTTGGGATTAATCCCAAACATCTCTGGGTCCTCAAGGACTCTTGGATATTTCTAGTAGTTGGTATTATCTCAAATATTCTGATGAGATATCTTTTTAACGAAGCGTCGATAGTAGATTTAAATAAACAACACTTTAAATTAGAAAACCCGAATCAACCAATTGATGAATTTTTCAAAAAATTTAAACCAGAACAAAAGTTTATTATCCCAGCACTATTTCTTTTTTGGGTTTTCTGGTTAAGTTTTATTGGAGGAATAATATTACTTTTAATTTTCTCATTTATAAATACATAATTACTTACTCCGTTATCCAAAAATTTCAATTTGAAGGTGTTTTGTAGCCAAACAAAAAGTCGAAGAATTAATTGAGAAATAAAAATTATGAATATTTTTGAAGGTATATTAAATTTTGTTTTTCGATTTATTCTGGGACCGATATTTTTGGTTTTTTCTTTTGTTTGGACATTTCTTAAAGATGTGATGAAGCACCTTTATGTAAAAATAGTAGCAGTTGTTGCTACAGGTATTTTAATATATTTAATATCCCATTTTCTAAAGTAATAAATTCTAATAATTAATAATCAAATTTATATGAATGGTACAATATTATTTGCAATAATTATGGGAACATTTATATATTTTGTTCCTACTATCATTGCCTTTTCGCAGGGAAAAAAGAATAGAGGTGCTATACTTGCATTAAATTTATTTTTGGGATGGTCTTTTGTCGGCTGGGTCGTTTCTTTGGTATGGGCTCTTACACACGAAGAAGAAATTAAAAAATAACCGAAATTTAGCCCTTCGATAAACTCAGGGCAAGCCCAAATATGAAATTATTTTTAACTTCGGCGGGATTACCGCCGGAAACAACAGAAGCCTTTCTTAAATTGCTGAATAAAAAACCGGAAGAAACGAAAGTTTGTTTTATTATTACTGCCTCCCTTGACCATCATCCCGAAGGGGACGCACCTTATGTAAAAGAGGATAAACAGCGATTAATAGAGTTGGGCTTCAAAATGATAACAGAAATAGATCTGAGGAAGGAAAACGAAGAATCATTAAAAGAAATAATGAAAGCTTTTGATGTAATTTTCGTTACTGGTGGTAATACTTTTTATTTAATGAAATATATCAGAGAGAGCGGATTTAATAAATTACTGAAACCGTTTTTGGATAAAGGAGGAATTTATCTTGGAGTGAGCGCCGGCAGTTACGTTGCCGGGCCTGATATTTCAGGAACTCAATGGAAGCACCTTGATGATGTGAATACGGTAGGATTGAAAGATTTACGAGGATTAGGATTGGTTGATTTTTTAATCTCTCCCCATTATGTTCCAGAGCACGAAGCGATTATTAATGAAAACAAAAATAAGGTTTCCCATCCGATTTTCGCTCTGACAGATTCACAGGCAATATTAGTTGAAAACGGAAATATTCAATTTGTGGGACCCGGCGAATTTAAAAAATTCGAATAAAACATCGGAAAAAATTATTAAAGTCGAACCCTTCGATAAACTCAGGGCAAGAATTTAGCCCTTCGATAAACTCAGGGCAAGCCGAAATTGACGTAAAATTATTATATTAAAAAAGCGCCGCACGAAGACGGCGCTTTTGCTGTTTCTGGTTTTTAAGGTTTTATTTCTTTTCTCGCGTTGTCGTGAAGCACGGACAGTCCAACAAGCAAGGCAAGTTGTTGCATTGGAGTGTCTACATTGTGACACTCGAACTTGCATCCGGTTTTCCGCGAAGGATCGTCATTATAATCCGGCGGATTGTAAATTCCGCAGGCATTGCCGGGGACGTCCAGGGCGATTCCTCCTTTGCGCAGCATATAAGCCCTAAAGCCGAAACTCTCATATTTATTTACCTTGCCGAACATTTTTTTCTGCGCTTTCTGCATGGCTTCGATTACGTCGGGGAGTTTAGTTCCTTCATCAAAGGATTTCAGCCATTGGTAAAAAGGAATGCTGAATTCTCCGCCGAGAGAACCGCCATGCAGATCATGATCGGTAACCACGTCAATTACCATAAGTTGGGGAAGTGGAGATGAGGTTTCGGAATCAGGATATCTGGCAAGAGAGAAGAAAACGTTGAAGCTTGCGGATACGGCTTGCGCTGGCCGCCAGTCAAAGAAATGATCCTTGCCTGTACCATCACAAAAGCCGCATTTTCTATTTTCATCGAATTCTTTCATAATGGCGTCTATGCCGGTACCATCGCAATTACTGCACTTTTTTCCGGTATCTTTTTTGACCTCTGGAACCGGAACGAAAAATTCAAAAAAATCTCCATTTTCCCCCCTGAATACAAAGGCATCATCGAAACCGAAAGATTTTTTCAGGTCGCCGGTGAATTTGGAAAATTTGAACTTTTCCATAAAGTTTTTGGCAATCGGCGCATCGTCAGGTATAACACGGGTGGTTTTTACAAAATCCTTGTGGACCCTCAGAATGATACTGACTTTTTCTCCAAGCCACGACAATTCATACCGGCAGGGTATATTCTCTTTAATAATCCATTTGAAGTTCTTCACGGTCCTTCCTCCTTTATTTAATAAATTGGGAAATAGCTATATTCCTTTCTACCTCCAGAGAAAAATTTATACAAGTGGTCGCCCGCGGGGCGATTTTTTGGTAGAATGAAGAAAAGCGATAAAATTTAATTAGAGAAACTTCATTAAAGGTCGCGGAAAGCTTTAAAAAAATATAGTTATGGATAAATTTATTTGGACAGACGAATACAGCGTCGGCATAAAATCTATTGATGAACAGCATCGGCATTTTTTTGAGATAGTAAATTCCATTATAGACCTCGCCGGCAAGGAAGACATCTCTAAAGATGATTTGCTTGCCTCTCTGGGAGAGCTTGGGGATTATGCTCTATATCATTTCGGCAACGAGGAGGGCTATTTTGATAAATTTGGATATGAAGAAGCGCCGCAGCATATCGCGGAACACAATCAATACCGGGAAAAAATCAAAGAATATTTTAATAAGGTTCAGGGCGGAGGGGCGGATGTGAAAGAGTTGGCAGGGGAAATATCTTCATATCCGGGCGGCTGGCTGGTAAACCATATACTTTTGGTGGATAAAAAATACACTAAGTTTCTAAAGGATCACGGAGTGGAATGAAGATTCCTTCGTTCGTCAACGATTTACGCCTTACTGCGGGGCAAAATTAGAAATCGCGGATTATATTATCCCTGGCCATGGGAAGATGTTTAAAGTTGAAAAATAACCAACCCTGTAAAATCCCTACGGGGTAATCCAAAGTTAAAATATGATATCAATCACCATTTGTACGTTTAATGTAGAAAATCTTTTCGCCCGATACAAAGTTTTCGGTTATAAACCTGGCGACAAATTTAAAAGAAATGTTCTGACGCCAGAGCAACTTCAGAAAGAAGGCGGTTTTCTGCCAGGTCGCATCGCTCCCAAGGGTTCCTTTCAGGTTTTTGATAAAGAACAATGGAGGTCTCTCACTGCGAAAGCCTTAAAAGGCAATACCGAAAATTATCCCGACATCGCTTGCCTGGAAGAGATAGAAAGCCTGGAAGTTTTAAGAAAATTCAATAGCGATTACCTGGGCGGCGTTTATTCTTATATGGTGTTGATTGATTCTCACGACCCGCGACTGATAGACGTTGGTATTTTAAGTAAGTATAAAATTGTAGACGTAAAGACGTATATCGATGAACGCTATAAAGATGGCAGGTCGGACTATCTTTTCAGCCGTGATTGTCTTGAAATTACCTTTGATATTAAGGGAAAATCTTTGACCGTATTTGCCAACCATCTTAAATCCAAATACGGCGAAGGCCCACAAAGAAAAAGGGCCGATCTAAGAAGGGAGGTCCAGGCCAAAAAGGTAGCAGAACTGGTGAGAGAAAGATTTAAAGGATCTGATTTTTTCAAAAAGTCTTTTGTCGTGGTGGGGGATTTTAACGATACGCCCGATTCCGAATTTTTAAAACCACTTATTGGGGATCTGGACTTGGAAAACGTTATTGATAGGATAACTGATAAAAAAGAGAGATGGACTCATTGGTGGGATAGCGAAAACGTTGTCAGCCAGATTGATTACATTCTTCTGTCGCCCAAACTTGCAAAGGATTCTCCAGGAGAACCTTATATTGAAAGACGAGGAATTAATGCGAAAAAGAAATACAGCTACCTGGCGCTTCCCGACGGAAAGAAAGGAGAAAAAATAGATTTTCAATTTAAGCGGTTTTCCGAAGCGACAGACAAAATTGAAGCATCAGACCATTGTCCCGTATTTTTTGAGCTGAAGTTGTAAGGATGGCTGATGACAGTCATCAGCACACCATCAATTATCAAAATTTCGCCCGTCAATACCAAAATTTGACGTGGCGGCAAACCGAAGCTGAATTTGGACCTATTGAAGTCAGTAAAATAAAAAAGGTCGTAAAATAAAATATTTTTTATGAAAAAGAAAATAAAATATAGAAAGATTGGGCCAAAAAAGAAAAGGATTTGCGAAGGAACTTGTGGCGGAGTACAGGTGGGTCCCATACCCTGTCCGGAAGGATATGACGCCTTTTTAAATTGCGGAGCTGATCCGCCGACCATAACGTGCATTAAAGAAAAATCGGCGAAAAAGGGTTTAAAAAGGAAAATAAAATAAATAATTAATAAAAAAATAATAAACGTAAAGCGATTAATACTTTGCTTTATTTTAATTTGGCTTAGTTGCCAGCAAATAATATACCAGAACAAAAATTGGATAAACGCTTTAAAATAATAAGAATTTAAACAAAAGATGATTAAAGTCGGAATAATCGGCCCAACAAATATCCCCAAATTAAGCAAATTAACGGGAAAATCCCAGGATTTTTTATTAGAAAAAGCCCAGCTTGTCGGGAAAATTCTAGCCGAAACAAATTGCGAGCTTTGGATAAATAGCGACAAAGGCATGCTCGTTGCCATAGGCAGAGCATATAAAGATTTTGGAGGGGAAAAACTTGTTATTTTATATCCGGAAAAAGGCGAACCATGGTCAAAAGAACATACGAAACCCTATATCAAAAATGCCGACGAGATCAGGAAAGAACCGAATTGGTTTTGGTCTAACTATAACGTAACGGCCTTGCCCGATTTGTGTGTCTGCGTGGGGCTTGGCGCCGGCGTTCTAAGCGAATTAGCTTACATTAAATGGAATTACCAATTGAAATGCGGGAATCTTAAAAAACTAATTGGGATTAAGGAATTACTAAGAGGGGAAAAGTTTCCGCCCGAGATAGAAGAGGATATAAAAGATATCGTTCAATATATTGAGAAAACAGAAGATGTAAAAGATTTTTTGGAAAAAT
>Ga0184631_10000342_pt1 | contig 10497 bp, 11 predicted proteins | sample PLM4_90_b1_FD_133160 | JGI IMG/M metagenome (GOLD analysis project Ga0184631, IMG submission 133160) | Groundwater sediment microbial communities from an aquifer in East River, Colorado, USA - PLM4_90_b1 | ecosystem: Environmental > Terrestrial > Soil > Riparian zone | place: USA: East River... | reverse complement strand
CGAATCCAACAGTTACGAAATTATTTGGCTCATTAACTGAACGCTCAATTTCAAAACCTATATTATTTAATTCAGAGGCAGTTGACCAGAGCAGTTGAACCCCCGAGCCATTAACTGAAGCCATAAAAGCTAACAACTCTACTGGAACTATCTCGGTTAATTCGGCTAAAGTCGCTACTGTGCCGAATGACAGTCTGCTCATTTTGTGATAATAAGGTTGATTGAAATGTATTATTAAATCATTTACAGAATGGTAATAAGCATTAAAATCACCCCCGTAATATTCTTCTATTAGCAAAAGCGCACCGTAGTTGTAATTCCAGAATGATGCCTGGTCACTAGCAGTAGTTCCCGGGTTTTCAACAACTGGAGTTACACCGATGGAATAAGTTGTATTTACTTGAACCATTTGGTCTTTAAGACTGTTTGAGTTTCCATAATTTCTTATATGAATTTCTCCTGCACTATCGTTATCTGAATCATAAGCAATCATATCCATATTTATAACACCCATAATGGAATCTCCTGCAAGAGCAGCCTGTTGAGCATAGTATGCACTACCTACTAAACCTTGCTCTTCCTCATCCCAAAGGGCATATATGATTGTATACTTGGAATTATATTGAGTAAATATTCTTGCTGCTTCAATTACTGCGGCTGTTCCACTTGCATTATCATCGGCACCCGGTGCAGTTGTACCGCTTGGCATATCATCATAATGAGCACAGATAATATATTTCTTATTTGGATAAACAGAACCCAATTGAACACCGTAAACATTTCTACCTGTCCCGCTCCACCATTGATCGTAAGTAATTAATCCGTAGCTGTCAAGTTTCTGTTTGATATAGTCTGCTGCTTTATCATTGCTAGGTTGATTCTTATGTCTGGAAACTATTGTGTATGGAGTGCCCCCAATAATTGTTTGTACTTCTCCAGATAGCTCTTTAACAAAGTAGATAAGAGAATCTAAATTTGTTTGGTTAATAATTGCCTGGATTGTGGGGGACTGTGAATACAAAGATGACTGTGCTGAACAAATAAGCAGCAATCCCAGTATAATTTTTTTCATAATGATATCCTGTTAATAGTGATTTATTATTAGCATTAAAATACAAAAGGACTTGCAGTTAAACTACTACAAGTCCTGTTAAATTTAAAGTCGTTTGTAATTACTTAAGTATGATCATTTTCTTAGTAGCTGAATAGTTATCAGCAATCATCGTATAGAAATAAGTTCCGCTCGGCATATTTGATGCATCAAACACTATTTCATAACTGCCCGTAGACTTCGTTTCGTTAACCAGTGTTGTTACTTCTCTTCCCAGAAAATCATAGACTTTTATGCTGACAAAACTTTCTTTCGGAACGAAGTAATTTATCCTTGTAGAAGGATTAAACGGATTCGGGAAGTTCTGACTGAGAACAAATTCAGCAGGGACATCGTAAGTTATATTAACAACATCACTATAATTGAATGTGCCATCATAATCAACCTGTTTTAAACGGTAGTATAACCGATTGACACCGCTTAATTGTGGATGATCAATGTAAGAATAATAATTAATCTTAGTTGAGTTTCCTTTACCATCAACGTATCCAACAGTGACAAAATTATTTGGGTCGTTAACTGAACGCTCAATTTCAAATCCTTGGTTATTAAGTTCGGAAGCGGTTGACCATAATAATTGAACCTCTGAATTTCTAACTGATGCTGTGAAGGCTAATAGTTCAACAGGTACAATCTCAGTCATATCAGCTAACGTTGCCACTGTGCCAATTGCTGTCTTGCTCATCTTGAGATAATAAGGCAAATTAAAATATTGAACCTTGTCATTCGTGGTATGATAATATGCGTTAAAATCGGAATCATATTCAATCAAAAGAATTGCCCCGTAATTGTAATTCCAGAAGGAAGCGTGATCACTATAAGTTGCACCAGGGTTGATCGTATACAGAGTCAATCCAATGCTATACAGGCTATTTGTTTCAAGCATTTTATCTTTTAAAACAATTGAATTGGCTATCGGTCGTGTATGAATCTCAGCCTTATTATCGCTATTAGAATCCCAGGATATCATATCCAAATTTATAACGCCCATAATTGAATCACCGGCATTGTAAGCTTGTAGTGCGTAGTAAGCGCTTCCAATTAATCCCTGTTCTTCTTCATCCCAAAGAGCATATATGATTGTATAATTGGAATTATAATTAGTGAATATTCTTGCTGCTTCAATAACTGCAGCAGTTCCGCTTCCGTTATCATCAGCGCCAGGCGCAGTCGTACCCGGGGGCATATCATCATAATGAGCACAGATAATATATTTTTTGTTTGGATATAGCGTACCCAACTGAACTCCATAAACATTTCTGCCTGTTCCGCTCCACCACTGATCAGTTGCTGGTAAACCGTAGCTCTGAAGTTTTTGTTTTATGTAATTTGCAGCCATGTTATTACCGGGTTGATTCTTATGTCGTGAAAGTATAGTGTATGGTGTTCCATTAATAATTGTTTGCACATCACCAGATAATTCCCTTACAAAGTATTTAAGAGAATCGATATTTGTCTGGTTTATGATTGTCTGAATTATGGGAACCTGACCGAATGATATATTTTGAAGTATCAGGGCTATTACACATACCTGTAAAAGTTTTCTCATTTCTAATTCCTTTCGGTGTTTTATTACTTTTGATTCTAATAAATTTATTGCGAATTTTGATTATAACAGCAACAATTATGCTAAGCCAGTCACTAAAGCCTGTTATGATAATGAGCAAAAAACGTGAAGTATTTTGAGAAATATACTAAACGGTAGGTAATATGGTAATTGTTTTGTCATTCTTGATAATCACTTCTTCCTTTTGAACAATTTGCCTAAGAGACCTTGAGAAAATCATTTTGATACTTAATTATTAAACTTTTTTTAAATGAATTATGTTTTAACTTAATACCAATAATTTCTTAATACTTGAATGACCACAGATTTAAAATACTTCACACCATCTGAAGCCAAAAAAACTTTACCGCTTGTAAGAAAGATTGTAAAGGATATTCTTGATACCAGCAAAGAAATGCGTCTGATTGCAGATGAAATTGGAGGAGGCGTAGAAAATGATCCGCGGATTCAAAAGTTTGCTGATAATATCGAAGAATTTATGTCTGAGCTTGAGGAAATTGGATGCTTCTTTAAGGACTGGAATTTCTCAATCGGTCTGATTGACTTTCCCGCAATAATCGATGGCAAGGAAGTTTTTCTTTGCTGGAGAAGTGATGAAGATGATATTATGTACTTTCACGAAGCTGATATTGGTTTTGCAGGTAGAAAATTGATTCCTCCGGAAGAACTTACAGACTAATCCTGTTTGTTACTTTTTCAATTCGAATTCAGCCTCAGCTGAAATCGTCTCTCCTGAATACTTATCCGTTATGTTGAAAACAATTTTGTAGAGACCATCCGGAGAATTGTAGTCAAGTTCAAACTGTGCCTCAAGCTGTACATCAATAAGCTCTTGACTTGTTACTTCTTTGGTATCAAAAAAAACATCATTTGTCCTTGCTCCATTTGGATCAATTATATCGGTACTAAAACCAAGTGAAGCTGATAGTTCATCGCTGACTTCTTTTTTAACAAACCCCCTTGCATTAACAGTTGCATTTATTTCCCAGGCATCACCAATATCGTACGCAAATGCTTCCGGGCTGAATGCCTCAAACTTTACCTCTTCTTTTTTACTGCAGGAGATAGTTAATAAGATAAATAGTAGAATGTATAACACTTTATTCATAAATAACTTTCTGACCCCACCCTTAAATCCCTCTCCTTAATAAGGAGAGGGAAACAGGGAGAGGTAATTTTATCCGTTTTTCTTTTGGAAATCTTTCATGAACGATACGAGATCTTCAACGCCTTTGGTTGGGAAGGCATTGTATATTGAAGCACGCAGTCCACCAACGGAACGATGTCCCTTCAATCCGTTGAAACCGGCTTTTGTTGCTTCATCTATAAGTTTCTTTTCCATTTCCGGAGTCGCCAGGTTGAATGTTAGATTCATAAGTGAACGGCTGTCTTTTTCAGCATGACCTTTGTAGAAGCCACCGCTTTCGTCAATACATTTGTAGACCAAATCTGCTTTGTGTTTGTTGATTTCATACATCTTATCCAATCCGCCAAGCTTTGTAAGCCATCTTGTAACAAGCATAATGATGTAGATTCCAAAAGTTGTTGGTGTATTATAAAGTGAATCATTCTCAACGTGAATTTTATAGTTCAGCATTGTATGGAGAGAATCCTGACTTCTCTCAACTAAATCTTTTCTTATAATAACTAATGTAACACCTGCAGGACCCATATTCTTCTGTGCACCGCCGTAAATCAAGCCGTATTTCTTCACATCAATCTTTTTGTGAAGAATATCGGATGATGCATCACAAACCAGCGGCACATTTCCAACTTCGGGTTCTTTATGCCATTGAGTTCCGAAGATTGTGTTGTTTGATGTGAAGTGTACATAAGCCGCTTCAGGATCGAGTTTGAGTTCATTCTGTTTTGGAATGCGTTTAAAGAACTTTTTATCTCCTTCACCTTCCTCTGTGGTTGCAGCTACATTGACAGTTCCAACTCTCTTTGCTTCTTTAATCGCTTTCTTTGACCAACTGCCTGTTGATATATAATCTGCTTTATTTTTGGGAGGCATCAGGTTTAACGGAACCATTGAGAACTGAAGGCTTGCACCGCCTTGTAAAAATAGTATTGAGTAATCATCCGGGATATTCAGAAGCTTTTTTAATCCTTCCTTCGCTTCTGCATGAATAGCATCGTAAGTTTTTGAACGATGACTTATCTCCAATATTGACATTCCCACACCAGGAAGTGCGAACAAATCTTTTTGTGCTTCCAGTAAAACTTCTTCCGGTAAAACAGCCGGACCTGCACTGAAGTTATAAATCCTTTTTTCCATGATATTTTCCTTTAATAATTTACTTTGTGAATCTTTGTGTTATTAGTGTCTTAGTGGTAAAAAAATCTGCCACGAACCTGTCTGCCGTCAGGCAGGTTCACTAATGTTAAATTAAATGAGTTAATAGTCCATCTCTAAGTTTTGGTTCAAACCAGGTTGACTTTGGCGGCATCACTTCTCCTGCATCAGATATATTCATTAAGTCATCAAGTCCAACAGGATAAAGTGAAAATGCTACCGCAGCTTTACCCGAATCAACCAGTTTTTCAAGTTCTTTTGTTCCGCGAATCCCACCGATAAAATCTATTCTTATATCTGTGCGCGGGTCCTCAATTCCAAGTACAGGATTAAGCAGAAAGTTTTGCAGAATGCTTACATCAAGTTTTTCACCAACAGATTTTTCAAGAGATAAGCTTGCCAGCACTGAATCTCTTGCCTTCAAATGGTACCATTGCTTTTCGATATACATACAGAAGTTGTTTTTAGTTTTTGGTTCCTTATCTGTAGTTGGTGAAACAATAAACTTTTCACTAATTGAGTTTAGAAAATCATCTTTGCTCAGTCCCTTCAAATCGAGAACAGCCCGGTTGTAAGGAAGAATTTTTAATTGTTCTGCTGGAAAAATTACAGCCACAAAATAATTGTACTCCTCATCTCCTTTATGCTTTGGGTTAGCTTTCTTCTTCTCTTCCCTTGCACGGCTTGCACTCTTTGCTCTGTGATGTCCATCAGCAATATAAAGTTGATTAATCTTTGCAAACTCATTGATAATAATTTGATTGTAGTTTACCGGCATAATCCAAACTGTATGCTTTATTCCATCCGGCGCAATGAAATCATATTCCGGCTTAGTTTCCTTCATAGTTTTATCAACTATTTCATTTACACCTTTCACTCCGCGGTAAGTTAAAAATACAATTCCTGTTTGTGCTTCTGTGGTAACTATGTGATTTGTTCTATCATCCTCTTTTACCTTTCGGGTTTTCTCGTGTTTGAGTATCACATCGTTGTCATAATCATCAACTGAAAATGTCGCGCAAATTCCCGTTTGCGCTCTTCCATCCATTATTAATCTGTAAAGATAAAATCCAGGCTTATCGTCAATCTTTAAAGGAGCTTCTTTAATTATCCGGTTAAGATTTTCTTTCGCTTTTTGATAAACTTCCTTTGAATAAACATCTTTAACATCAGGCAGATCAATCTCCGACCTTGTAATGTGCAGATAGCTAAGTGGATTCCCTTCGGCAAAATGCTTTGCTTCATCTCTATTTACCACGTCGTAAGGAACACTTGCAACAAGGTGAGCTTTTTCCTTGGTTGGTCTGAGCGCTTTGAAAGGTCTGATGACTGCCATAAATTTTCCGGTTGTGAAAATGTTTTATAAACGACATCTCTAAAATCCACAAATTTGGACTAATAATCCATAAATTTAGTTTGCTTCAAAACACATTTTTCATTTATAAAGATTGATTTTCCAGACATAAACTCCTTCAATAATAGGGCAGTGATAGTTATTTTTAAGCCTTATTTATAAAGAATTACTGAACCGTAAATCAAATGGCACTCTTTAAAAGAAAAAGAAAGTTTCGCAAGAAAAAGAGAACAGATACCCTGGCGATAATTGGTAATGTTGATTTCCATCGTGAGATATACTCCAAAATACTGGACAAAAAGCGAACCTTTTTTATATGGCTTCCACCCGGATATGAATTGAATTCTTCAAAGAACTATCCCGTTCTTTATATGCACGACGGACAAAACCTGATTGATCCTAAAACCGCTTACTCCGGTAAAGACTGGCAGGTTGATGAAACCGTAACGCGACTGATAAAAGAATATAAGATGAAAGAAATAATCATTGTGGGAATTTATAATAATGAAGACCGGCTTGAAGAATACAGCGATACAGAAAAAGGTGAAAAGTATCTTAAGTTTTTAATTGAAGAACTCAAACCATTCGTTGATTCAAAGTACAGAACACTCACTGATAATAATAACACAGCGATTATGGGTTCATCTATGGGAGGATTAGCATCATTCCTTGCAGCATGGAAACATCCGGAAGTATTTTCAATAACGGGATGTATGTCGAGTTCATTTTATTATAATGATGATAAAGTTTTTAAGATGCTCGATGAGTATAACGGACCCAAAAAGCACATTAAGTTTTATATCGATCACGGGGAAGACGGATTGATTCGCGGACAAAAAATGTTTTGTAAATTAAGTCAAATGGGTTATGTCATCGGAACAGATCTGGATTATTTTTTTGCACCAAAAGCTGAGCATAATGAATCGGAATGGGCAAAGAGGCTTGAAAGACCTTTAATATTCTTTTTCGGAAAATAGTAATGAAATATCTTTTTACACTTTCTCTCAGTCTTACCCTTGCACTGCTTCTCTTTTCCTGCGCCACAGAAAAACCCGTTAACCTTTCTTCTGCAAAAGAAGAAGTGAGGGATTACTATGAATCAGGCGAATACGATAAGGAACTTACTGCGGTTATCGCAGAAGCAAAAAAGAAATTTGAAGAAGTGAAATTCAAAGAAAACTCCGTAGTGATTTTTGATGTTGATGAAACCGCACTTGATAACTATGGTTTAGCAGAGCAAATGGGTTTCGGGTATGTTTATGAAATGAATAAAAAGTGGAATGCTGAAATGAAAGCACCTGCAATCCCGCAGGTAAAAGAACTATATGATTTCCTTCTTTCAAAAGGATCAAAGATAATTTTTCTCACAGGCAGAAACTTTCCTGAGTATGAGGTTACATATCAAAATCTAAAGAATGCTGGTTATGCTGCATTCGATACTTTAATAACTCAGATGGATAATGAACGAATTCTTTCCGCGAAGGAGTTCAAAAGCCAAAAAAGAACTGAACTTACTAAGTCAGGTTTCGAAATAATCGGAACTGTCGGTGACCAATGGACAGACCTTGAAGGCGAATATCACGGGATTCAGGTTAAAATCCCGAATTATCTTTATTTAATTGAAGACTAGTAAACTGGCATTGCGAGCGTAGCGAAGCAATCTGTTACATCACCAAATATTTTTATTAATTCAGTATTAATAACGTCCTTACCAAATGACTTTTCTTCTTTCATCCAGCAGACCAATATATTTTTCTTTCATCTCTTTAGATAAAAAGCTTTTGTTGATAATGGTCTTCATTTCAATGAATGAGTCATTGAACTTCTTATAAATTTTCCCTAACGCTGCTTCATTGATTCCAAGCTGACCCGCAAACAAATCAAAATCTTTTTTCCTGAAGTTGTTTTTTTTGCCATTCAACGGTAATGCCAAATCTTCCTTATCCTTTGGGATCAATAGTTTTGTGGATAAAAGATCGTAAGAAGGCGATAACAGTATTTCATCTTCTTCATTTCTGATTAAAGAGAAATTTTTTAGATGCATATCAGAATTACCAGTGATAAATGAGAACAGTGTCAACTCAAAAAACCTTATAGCATCAATACCTGGATAGCTTGAATATTTCAGAATTATTTTGCCGATTTTCTCCATTGAACTTCGGTATTTGTTTTCTGTCAAGGTTCCTGTAAGCTGAGCCATATCCTCAACGTGAAGTTTTCGGTCTTTTGCCCGGTCAAACCGTTTACTTATGTAAGCAAGCTCGCCGGATTTTAATTTAATTAAACTGTGCTCTGCTGCTTTTATGTTCAGGAGTTCTGACATATGCATTGTCAAATCCTCAAGCTCCGGCATTTCAGGATAATCTTCAAAAGGGGGTTTGAGAATAAATCTTCCCCATAATCCAACGATTGTTAATCTGTTTTCTTTTCCTTTTTCCTTTTTGAAGTCAAGGGAAAGTTTTGGCTGGACGCCTGGTACTGAAATACTTTTACCAAGAGCTTCAACTGCAAGCTCTTTTATTCTTTTCATATCAAGATCAACTAACGGCGGGAATTGTGAACCGAAAAACTTTTTACCGCATGCAGGATGAAAATCAGTTTCACCGCCTTCTAATTTATTATAGCAATAAAGACATTTACTCATTTGATTCTTCCCTCACGACACTAACAGCACCGATTGTGTCTTTGCAGAAAGCAAGCAGCAAACCCATCCTATCACGCGGATTTATTTTCCAGTTTTGTTCTGCAATCTCAAGCAGCCAACCTTCCGGTATTAAGTTGTCAAAAAATGGAAACATAACTTTGTCTGTGTATGGTTCTTCTCTTAAAGGCATTGTTAAGCTTACAGGTTTTGCATTTTCTTTTTTCAGATAATCTTTATCGTAAACGAATGAAACACCGTTAGCGTCTTCTTCTATTATTCCCGCAAACGCATCTTTATAAAATACTTTTCCGCGTCTCATAATTAATCCTCAATAATTTTTTTAACCGGACCTGCTTCTTGACCGAAAAGCTGAAGCACCTGGTTCACTTTATTTAATTGAAGCGTTTCCTTTCCCTGTTCAAGTTCTCTGATGAAGCGGATGCCAACGCCTGCTTTCTCAGCGAGTTCTATCTGTGTGAGGTTTAATTTTTTGCGTTTCTCTTTTACGAACATTGCAATCGGGTTTAATTTTTTTACCATATTTTATACCTGTACGGGTGTTGTTTTTTAATCCTTATTCAAAATTATACCTTTACGGGTATAAAAGCAAGAATTATTTATCATTTGTTCCCGGACGGGTGCATTAATAATAATAGAACACTGACCTGCCTTGCTGGCAGGCAGGTTTAACGGATCAAACGGATTTTCACGGATAAGATCAGTGTGAATCAGTTTAATCTGCGTCATCTGCGTTCTATTGCTTTTAACAGATTCCTTAACGCTTCTTACCCCCGAATTTTTTAATTTAGGAGTGAACTTTCTTTTAAAACAAGGAGGCAGACCAATGAAAACATACAAAGTCTCTCTACACCGCGATTACATAGTAAACATTGATGCAAAGAACGAAGAAGAGGCAATGTTTCTTGCCGAGTTTTTTATTGCCGGAGAAAAAGATGCCAGCACAGAAAAGGAGAGAGAACAGCACAATTTTAGAATAAATGAAATTGAAATGGTAATAAATGATGCGTTTGAGGTGGAAGGAGAGAAATAGTTAAGTAGAAGCTAATTGATTCTATGATAATTCAATTCTAAAGTTATTCGATTTAGCTTCTTGCTTAAGTGAATCGAATAAATCTTTTTGTTTGGAATTAAAGTTATATGACTTAATTCCTTTGCCAGTAGTTAATTTTAAAATAGCAATCGGATTATAGTTTTTATTGTCTGCCCTTACTTCAACAAGATTAGTAAAAAGAATCATCTTTAAAAGTCCATCCCTTATATCATCTTCCGAAGGTAGAGTACCTCCTTTAGAGTGTTTTGCCTCAACCAAGGATAGATTTTTCCCATCAATCCTGATTTCATCTGCTGTGAAATAATAATAGCCACCGAGATAATTTTTTATTGTTATCATTCCTTTTATCCCCGACAAACTCTCTTTAGGTTGTAAAGTAACGCTTTCTCTAAACTGTGCTTGTTTTGCTAAAGTTCGCGATAAATCCATAAAGGCGTTTTTACTTTCGAT
>Ga0184631_10000340_pt1 | contig 10511 bp, 8 predicted proteins | sample PLM4_90_b1_FD_133160 | JGI IMG/M metagenome (GOLD analysis project Ga0184631, IMG submission 133160) | Groundwater sediment microbial communities from an aquifer in East River, Colorado, USA - PLM4_90_b1 | ecosystem: Environmental > Terrestrial > Soil > Riparian zone | place: USA: East River... | reverse complement strand
ACTTCTCTTTTTCATATTCAACCCTCCTGGCAAGAAAATACTCTTCCCTCTATAATTTTAATGATTAGCCATTTAATAATATTAAGATAGGCTCGTCAAGTGTTATTTTAAGCTTTTTTTATTTATTCTCTTATTCCCTTCAGTCCTTTTTACTCATTTGGGATATCCCTTTGACTCAACCAAACACTATATGTTGTGTTTTAGGCTTTGGGCCCCTCGTGTGCATAACGAGATCTGAGTATCGCACTGGGTCAATAGCCACAGCTTGCTGAATAAGCCGGTAAAACAGTTTGCCTCGGTAGCGAGAGGTACGCCGGTTGAACCTGAACGTATATTCGTCGAGGTAATAATCAAGATGATCATGGCTGACTGCTCCCTGATGAGTCCCCATCAACCATCGCTTCAGCAGTGCGGCTACTCTATTGCAGTGTGGCAGAAGATTGTCTCCGACATCCGAATTCTTCCGCACCACTTCATGAGTATAGCCAAGGGCGTTCAATCGATTGTATCCGTTCCATCCATCGGTCCGCACGATACTTCCCGGTACCACTGCCTGTTCAATGATTGGCTCCACGCTGCTGGCAGAGGCATTTGCTACCCGGTGCAAACGAATACGGCCAATGTGCTTGTCCTTTACCTGCGCCACTATCACAACCAATGTTTTTCCCTCAGCGCCACGACCGCGTTTACCAGGCTTCTCACCACCAATGTAGGTCTCATCAACTTCAACGATCCCTGCGAGCCGATCTCTTCCGGGACGCACCATCGCGCGTCGCAACTTATGCAGCCATGTCCACGCCGTCTCATAGCTACCCAACCCCAAAATCCGCTGCAACCCCTTCGCACTGGCGCCATTCTTTTGGCTGGTCACCCACCAGATTGCACGAAACCACATGGTCAAGGGCAATCGGGATCTCTCAAAGATCGTTCCAGCCTTTACCGAAACCTGATACGCACAGGATGCACATTTACAAAGCCCTCTGCCTGTGAACCACGCCTTCCCGGCTCCGCATCGCGGGCATGTAAACCCATCTGGCCATCGCATGGCATACAAATACTGAACACATGCCGCCTCGGTTGCAAACTGATGCTCAAGTTCTTCCAGGGTCTTGGGATATTCCTCCATGCCTTGAGATACTATATCTTGTGGCTAGTTGAGTCAAGGGGATATCCCCAAAAGATTATTTTACGGCCTCAAGAAAGGCATCAAGGCTTTTCAGGTCTTCCACATTGTAGACCTTGGAATTGCCTTCTTTAGGAATGATCTTATTTAATAGACCTGTCAGGACCTTTTTAGGGCCTACTTCCACAAAGATATCCACTCCATCTCCCAGCATATTAAGTACTATATCATACCATTTCACCGGGCTGATCAGTTGCCGGGCCATAATATCCTTTATCTTTTCAGGGTCATCTTCGACCCCTGCGGTCGCATTGAAAAGGATGGTTGTCTTCGGCCTTGAGAATGATATATCCTCCATGAATTGACGAAAATCCTCAACCGCGTTTTTCATCAGGCTGCAATGCCATGCCCCATTGACTTGTAAGGGGATTGCCTTACCCCCTTCTCTCTTGACGAGATCTACTGCATATGACAGGGGCTCCTTTTCACCGGTGATAACTATCTGTTGGGCGCTGTTGTGATTAGCGACCGCGATCACTCCCTTAGCACCTGCCCTCGTGACAATATCCGTGACTATTTCGATCTCCATACCCACAACGGCCGCCATCGCCCCCGGATTTGCCATTGCCTCCCTGTGCATTAATTCCCCGCGTTTTTTAACCAACCTCAGGGCGTCATATGGGGCAATCACACCGGCAGAGGTCAGGGCCGCGTACTCGCCGAGGCTGTGGCCTGCTGAAATCGATGAGCTGATCCCAGCCTTGTTCAAGGCGGCAAGACAGGCAAGATTAACGGCCATAACCGCCGGCTGGAGATTCACAGTAAGGGTCAGTTCTTCCATCGGCCCCTCAAAGCAGAGCTTCGAGATGGGCCTCCCGCAGACATCATCAAGCCGGTTAAATATCTCTCCGGCTTCGGGAAATCTATCCGCCAACTCCCGGCCCATGCCCACGTATTGTGAGCCCTGACCCGGAAAAAGAAAGGCCGTCTTTTTAGGCATAGAACGCCCCTTGTCTTAAAAGCCGCCTTTTTTACAGGAAGCCTTAATTATTTTTCACCCTGATTATCATTATTGAGGATTACCACCAGTTGGTTCACCCATGGTTTTGTGGAATAACTGGTCAAGGGCAATCTCATAATCCCTGGAACCGGGGACAAGTGAACTATTATGGGAAAGCTGCTCAAGAATCTTTTCTTCCGCTCTTTCAAATTTGATATTTATGTTTGAAATTATCTTGTTTATCGCTTGATAGATCTCCTTATCAGTGCCGTAAACATCGATAACATCCGGTTCGTTAATGACAACCTCCAGAATATACTGGGTGATGTAAAGTGAGATAGGGTTGGGCCGCGGGACAAGGTTACGGATGGGGGCGATAAAGTACTTAAAATCAAACTCGCTTGTCTTAAGTATCTTTTTCAGACCCTTTAACAGGACATCAGAAAAGGCTGCCGAGTTGTCAGTCTCAACGATCTTTTCCATTAAAAGGGTCTGAGATAGAGTCCTGTGGATCTCGGGGAGTTTAAACTTGAAAAATCTGTCTCTCTGAAAGGCCTGCTGTTTCTCCTGCCTCTCCAGTCTATTGATCAATTTATCCTGAACTCTCCCGGTATCAAAATTTTTCATTTATTATTCTCAATTACACCTTTTTATTATATTCACTGCCAAAATAGGCTAATCATTCCCTTTGGTCTTTTTAGTCTCTGAGGATGAAGTCTCACTTTTCTTGGGATTTCCCACAGTCCCCTTTACCTCTTTAGCCGGTCCCTTTTGTGCTGTATTTTTCTCTCCGGTTCCGGGTTTTCCATCATATCCGCCTGTTTTAGAGGCATAATCAGTCACGTACCAGCCCGTTCCCTTCAGATGAAAAGTGGTCTGGGAGATAAGCCTTTTCATTTTACAATTGCATAATTCACACCTTTTAATCGGCGGATCAGATATCTTCTGAAATATCTCAGTTTGGTGGTCGCATTTGGTGCACTTATATTCGTAGAAAGGCATTTATATCACCTTAATCGCAAGATCTAGTTTATGAAACAGCCCGATCACAGAGCCTGTGCTGTTTGTATGATTCCAGGATATAGTCCATTTTGGGCAAAGAACTGTCCTTTAATATCTCATAGGTTGTCGCATGAACTAACCTTTCTTCCTTTTCCTTGCCTTGACCGGAGATGTCGAATCTCTGAAAAAAGTTACAAAACCTTACTATATGAACAAGCTCATGGGTAAATATGTAAACAAGGAGAGACAGCAGAGTAAGGTTGTTATCTCTTTTAAGGGCATTCAATATCCGGTGGTCCTGAAGACATATAAAATATAAATCCCGAGTCTTTGTCTTTAATTCATAACCTTCCATAACCCTTGAAGATTTGTTTAACAAGGCAAAGGCATATGAAGATATTTCATCTTCACCCAGAGACATTAATGTCTTTACATCATAGTGATGTCTCTTCCATTGACATAATGAAAATTTGTAATAATCCCCTGTCCTGTCCTCTGCAATATCAAGGGCTTCGCTGACAGATTCTATATTTTTATCTTCAAAGGCCAAATAAGCCATTAATGCATCCCCTTGGGAAGACATTACACGCCGAATATAAAACTTATTTGAAGAATGTCAACAATGTATGAAACTATTTGGTGGCGGTGACTGGATTTGAACCAGTGACCCTGCGGATATGAGCCGCATGCTCTAACCTCTGAGCTACACCGCCGATGGCCCATTAATTTATAGAAAACATCATGTTTGTCAATCAAATAATACCTGGATCATCTCGAAATTTGTTGGGAGAAAGTGGCTAAGGATTCGAGGCCCTTCGACGGTGCTCAGGGCCGTGAGCATGTCGAACGGGTTCAAGGATTCAAGTGTTGGTTTTTTAAGCTTCCTGGTTATCTTGAAATGAAGAATGCCCGCCTGCCATAGCCCTATGTTACTGATGCTGCCTATTTGTTTCTGCAGCATAACTTGCAGCGTATAGAGCTTTTATCGCCAAGAGGCATGGGCGGGCAGGTTGAATAGGAAATGCCCGCCTGCCAAAGTTGGAGATCGGGGAGGAAGCAGTAACAACTGCGTCAACATCGAGGTAATGATGTTACACCCGGTTTGCTTAAATGTACGGCGGACAGGTCCAATGTTGAAGTAATTTCTTCACCTCATAATTCTACGGCCTGCCCCGGACCCGATCTGGGGTTCCCTGTTCATTATTCGATATTCTCTTTTAAGACTCTCTGCACTCTGTGCCATTCCCTCTGCCCTGGACCCCTTGAATCCTTCATCATCGATCAACTAATTGGGAGAAGGACCTAATACCCTAATACCATATAAACTAAGGATGAAGGATCTTTAAAAAAGTAGGTGGGTGGGAATATGCGGTTCTCCATAAAAAATGGGCAGACATGTGTGAATTTTTCACATTAAACGTGTTATTCTTGCCATATATATAGATATAATTAGCATATAATTCATAGAATATTATGCTAATTATATCATAAATTATGAATATTTTATAGGCATATAAATTGCATATTATAATAGCAGTTCTGGAGTGCTCGTTATATTAATTTCGCCTTCTCTCTAGGGGGAAAAAGATTATAAATATAAGTAACGGCACATTCGGTTCTCCCCGGATCCTTCCGGGGTTTTTTTGTGGGCATTTTTTTAAAGCCTATTGGCCCTTCTTTATCTCCCCATTCATAGCGGGAACCACCTTAAAAAGATCATCCACAACACCATAATCGGCCTTCTGAAAAATAGGCGCATCCGGATCTTTATTAATCGCCACTATTACCTTTGAAGTTGCCATCCCGGCCAGGTGTTGAATAGCACCTGAAATACCGCATGCTATATACAGATTCGGAGACACCACTTTCCCGGTCTGCCCGACCTGGTCGGAATGGGGCCTCCAGCCCGCATCGACGGCGGAACGCGAAGCGCCAACACTGGCTCCGATGAGATCGGCCAGTTCTTCAAGAAGACCATATCCCTCCGGCCCCTTCATTCCACGGCCGCCGGAAACGATCTTAACCGCCTCAGTAAGATCGACCCTACCGCTCTTGTCTTTCATTACATCAACCACCTTTGTCTTTATCACGGAATCATCTAGGGTAAAGGCTGCATCCACTATCTGGGCTGATCTGGATTTATCCTGCTCGTTTATGGTCATAACATTTGGTCTGGCTGTCGCCATCTGGGGCCTATTATCGTTAAATGTCACCTTTGCATAGACCTTCCCCGCATAGATCGGCCTGATAGCCGTTAAGCTTCCATCCTCCATCGCGAAAGAAGTGCAGTCCTGGGCCAAACCCGCTCCCAGTCGCGCCGAAAGACGGCCAGCAAGGTCCTTGCCCTGGGCTGATGCGCCAAGCAACAGGATCTCAGGATCATTGGCCTTAACCAGTTCCGCTATTACCGATGAGTATGCATCGGTTGTATATTTTTCAAGCCTCGAATCATCCGCTACAAGGATCTTGTCCGCTCCGTAATATCCCAATACCGCCGCCTTATCCTTTATATTTGAACCAAGCAATATAGCGGTTAGCTCCTGCCCTGAAACATCCGCGAGTCGCCTTCCTTCACTTACGAGTTCATAAGATATCTTCCGGATATCCCCGTCCCTCTGTTCAGCAATGATCATAACTCCCTTTGCCATATTTTAACTCTCCTTTTATTCATATTATTTTAGAGCAATAATTTTTCATTAATAGACTATAAAATCTTGGCCTCGTCCCGCAATAACCTGACAAGTTCAGCGGCCTTCTGCTCCGGCGTTTCACCTGCTATTATCTTACCCGCTTGCCTTTGAGGAGGCGGAGTCAACGCCACAATCTTCAGATTTCTTGCCCCTTCACCATATTCGGAAGGATTAAGTCCAAGGTCGGCCAGTGTCTTTTCATCAAGAGGTTTTTTCTTTGCCTTCATAATCCCCGGCAGGGAGGCGTATCTGGGTTCATTCAACCCTTTCTGTGTAGTAATCAAGGTCGGCAGACCGGCCTCGATAAGAAGAGACTGCCCTTCCACAGGCCTTGTCGCCTTTACCCTCTTACCGTCTTCCGATACTTCCAATTTTTCTACTACGGAGATCTGGGGGATGCCAAGGAACTCTGCCAGGGCAGCGCCTACAATACCGCTATCATCATCAACACCCCTCTGGCCGGTAAATATAAGGTCAAAATTGAGGTTTTTAATGCCTGCTGCCAGGGCCTTGGCAGTGCTCAGGGAATCACTGCCCTTAAGTGCCGGGTCGTTTATGAGAATACCTTTATCGGCACCCATGGCAAGGGCCGTGCGTATGGCCTCCGCAACCCTTTTAGGCCCAACTCCGATAACCGTAACCTCTCCCCCGAACTTCTCCTTGATTCTCAGTGCCTCTTCAACTCCATATTCATCATAGGGATTCATGACCCATTTAATATCATCCTCCACAATAGATTTTCCATCCTGAGCTATCTTGATTTGGGATTCCGTATCAGGAACCTGTTTTAAACAGACTATAATATTCACTTCGCACCTCCTATATTTTATTAATAACACCCGCTAATAAGATCATCCAGGCTTTATAATAAGGGTTTTCCCCTCGATGAGAACCGGAAGAATGGTTGAGCGGGCAATAGATCCAACTTAAATCAAGAGATCATATCTTAATTTTAACTCGGATCCTTTCACTAACATGACTTTTAACAGGGTGTCAAGAGTTTAGTGTCTCAATCAAAATATTCTTCATCACAGAGGCGCAAAGAGCGCAGAGGTTACTTTTTTTTCTGCCCTCTCAGGAGAAAAGAAAATATATCTTTCTCTGCGAACTTCGCGTCTCTAACTAAGCGGGCGGTAAAAAAGATACTATTACTTACCCACATAGCAAAGCTAGTACCAGAAATAGAAAAGGTGAGACAACACTGTCTTGCCATTCCTATGATTATCAAATCCTTGGAAAAAGCGGACTATCTCCTTTTCTTTGTCGCCTTTTTACTGTCGATCGATGCCTCGATAGCGGCATGCGCCGCTGCCAATCTCGCTATGGGGACCCGGTAGGGCGAGCAGCTCACATAGTTCATGCCCACCCTGTTGCAGAACTCGACCGAGGCCGGGTCACCTCCCTGCTCTCCGCAGATCCCGACCTTAAGCCCTTTATTGGTTGAACGTCCCTTTTTAACCCCCATCTCAATCAACTGGCCGATACCGTCCTGATCAATCGTCTGAAATGGGTCGGCCTTAAGTATCTTTTTTTCCAGATATGGGCCAAGAAACGCCCCTATATCATCCCGGCTGAAACCGAAACCCATCTGTGTAAGATCATTGGTCCCGAAGGAAAAGAACTCCGCAACCTGGGCCATCTTATCAGCCAGAAGACATGCTCGCGGGATCTCGATCATGGTGCCCAACATGTAATGAATCTTCTTGATATTAAATTTTTTGAGTACCTCCCTGTAAACGCGGTCCGTAATCGACTTCTGTTCAGCTATCTCATTTACATCGCAGGTAACCGGGATCATGATTTCAGGAAGCGTCCTCTTCCCAGACTTGTTCAATTCGGCCGCAGCTTCAAAGATGGCGCGCAACTGCATCTCTGATACTTCCGGATACGTGATACCCAGCCTGACGCCGCGATGCCCCATCATGGGATTAACCTCATGAAGGAGCTCGCCCCTCTTCTTTATCTCATCCACGCTGATGCCCAGGCTGTCGGCAAGCTCCTTCTGCTTTTCCTGGTCCTGGGGTATGAATTCATGGAGCGGCGGGTCCAGCAGTCGGAATGTAACAGGCAGTCCGTCCATAACCTCTAGAGTGGCCTTGACGTCGTGCTTGACATAGTCATATAGCTTATCCAATGCATTCTTCCTCTCTTCCAGGGTACTACTCAGGATCATCTGGCGAAGTAGGAAAAGGGGTTTTTCACTCTTTTCGCCGTAAAACATATGCTCTGTTCTGAAAAGACCTATTCCTTGAGCGCCGAAATTCCGTGCCACCCTGGCATCTTCCGGGGTGTCGGCATTTGCTCGGACACCAAGTTTACGATATTTATCAACCATCTTCATGAAGTCCTGGAAGCGCGGATTTTCAGTCGCATCGATCATCCCTATCCTGCCTTCATAGACATATCCTCTAGTGCCGTTAAGGGTTATGATATCTCCCTCTTTAAAACTCTTACCGTTTACCGTCATCCTCTTGACCACAGAGTCAACATGGACCATCCCGGCTCCCACGATACAGCACTTGCCCCAGCCCCGCGCGACAAGAGCGGCGTGGCTTGTCATTCCCCCTCGTGAGGTAAGTATGCCATCCGCTGCCCGCATACCCGCTACGTCTTCAGGATTGGTCTCCTCCCTAACAAGGATGACCTCCTTGCCTCTTTCTCTCCATTCCACCGCGTCTTCCGCCGTGAATACTATCTCTCCGCTCGCACCTCCGGGACCTGCAGGGAGGCCCCTTGCTATCACCACAGCCTTTTTCTCGGCAGCCGGATCAACGATCGGATGGAGAAGTTCATCAAGCTGCCCCGGCTTAACCCTCATAACCGCCGTCTTTTCGGTAATAAGCCTTTCCTTGAGCATATCCATCGCCATGTTCAAGGCTGCTGTACCGGTCCGTTTGCCCACACGGGTCTGCAACATATAAAGCTTGCCTTCCTGGATAGTAAATTCGATATCCTGCATATCACGATAATGGCGTTCGATCCTTCTCTGAATTGAATATAATTGTCTATAGAGCTCAGGCATCGCCTTTTCAAGGGAATCAAGGTGCATGTTCTGTTCGTTCTTGGTTGCCTCATTTATGGGGTTCGGCGTGCGTATTCCGGCTACAACATCCTCTCCCTGGGCATTCGGGAGCCATTCACCATAGAATTTATTATCACCGGTTGCCGGGTTGCGGGTAAAGGCAACACCGGTTGCCGAACTATCTCCCATATTTCCAAAAACCATCGCCTGAACGTTAGTGGCGGTGCCCCAGTCGTCAGGGATGCCTTCAATCCGTCGGTACGCCACCGCCCGCTTCCCGTTCCAGCTCTTGAATACGGCTCCGATACTGCCCCAGAGCTGGCTCATAGGGTCATCAGGGAAAGGCCTTCCAAGGACTTCCATGATCCTTTTCTTGTACTCATCGCACAGGCACTTCAGATCTTCGACTGTAAGATCCGTATCGTTCTTGTATCCTCTGGACTTCTTGCGCCCTGCCATGATGCCGTCAAGCTGAACGCGGATGCCCTTGCCCTCCTTAGGTTCAATGCCTTCCGCCTTTTCCATCACGACATCGGAGTACATGGTAATAAGCCTTCTGTATGAATCAAAGACAAACCGTTCATTCCCGGTCTTCTTAATAAGACCGGGAATAGTTTTTGAACATAGGCCGATATTCAGGACCGTCTCCATCATTCCAGGCATCGATGAACGTGCGCCCGAACGGGATGACACCAGAAGGGGGTTATCCCTGTCACCGAATTTCATGCCCATCTCTTCCTCGACAAGCTTCATGGCCTTTTTAACCTGCTCTTTCATGCCGTCTGGAAACTTGGCCCTGTTGGCGAAATAGTCATTACAACAATCCGTGGTAATGGTAAAACCCGCGGGGACAGGGATATCAAGACGGCTCATCTCAGCCAGGTTGGCCCCCTTTCCGCCTAACAGATTTTTCATCTCCGCTTTCCCATCAGTCTTTTTTGATCCGAAGGAATACACATATTTTGTCATAATAATATCTCCTCTGTTATTTGATTAAGAGGTGCGGCGATTGCATCTCCGCATCCTTCTTGAGTGCATTGGTACACCCGGCATGGGCGTGAATTTATGGGGTGTGGCTTCGACAAACTCACCAGAAGCTAAGTCCCCTGTATGTGAATCAAGTTAATGTGCTGAACATGTTAACAAAAGTACTAGTCGAAGGCAAGTATCATTTGGTAAAAATGGCAATGTTGCCAAATTTGCCAAATAGCGATTTTAAACGGGGTTTTACTGTTCCCCAGGTCGCTGAAAAGCACTGTTGGCCGGAGCCAATGGTCTGGTAAATTTATTGGGTCCGGGCTACACAAGGGAACTTGTGGACTTGGGATACTTACAGATTCAAGGGAGAGCCCATTCAACGGAGTACGTCCGAACCGAGATTATTTTGCTGTGAAGTTGTCACTATCCGGCATATATTTCACTGCCGGATACTGCCAAATACTGCCGGATTTCATTCGATAAAAATGCCTATGTCATAATTCTGGCTTAATGGTCGCCCATTGAGATTACACGACTATAGTCCGGTTAACTCTGTGAACCGCCTATATAAGCTTGTCCTGAGCTTGCCTAAGCAGACCCTTATCCCAGGCTTGTCCCGCTATGACGTCTGTAACAGCGGAGGGTGTGGAATTGAATCGACTCATGCTATTCCTCAATAGGGTCCGAGAAAACGTT
>Ga0184631_10000339_pt1 | contig 10514 bp, 7 predicted proteins | sample PLM4_90_b1_FD_133160 | JGI IMG/M metagenome (GOLD analysis project Ga0184631, IMG submission 133160) | Groundwater sediment microbial communities from an aquifer in East River, Colorado, USA - PLM4_90_b1 | ecosystem: Environmental > Terrestrial > Soil > Riparian zone | place: USA: East River... | reverse complement strand
TCCAGGTGATACCGGATACGCATGGCATCCGTTACCATTTCAGCATACTTGGTGAGCGGCTTTACCACGCTCACGATATCGGTTTCCTGAAAGCCGATCTGGCGCACCGGCCGGTTAAACTTGTATTCATAGGTATTCACCTGGCCGGTGATGAACAGGCAGGGTACTGAATCAAAATAGCAGCTCCCTATCCCCGTCACCATGTTCAAGGCGCCTGGTCCGCTCGTTGCCATGGCCACGCCGAGTCGTCCGTTTATGCGCGCATAGGCCTCGGCCGCAAAAGCGCCGGATTGTTCATGATGGACCGATACACACTCAATATCGTTCCGTCCATAGGTTGAATCGATCAGGTGCGTGGTCGCACCGCCGATAAATTCAAAAAGATGCGTAACACCTTCCTTGACAATGAAATCAATAACGTAATCCGATAGTTTCATGACCGCCATTTCACGAATACAAAGAGAGATTTTTTCTAAGCCAGACAATAGTTTGTTCAAGCCCCGCCTGTAAGGAGGTTTTAGGGCTCCAATGGAGGAGATGTGCCGCTTTGTCCCTGTCCGACACCCAACAGGGAGACTCATTGCCCCGGCAAGAAACAGTCCCCCACAGGGGCGCTGCAGCCGCGTTGGTAATATTGGAGATCCGTGTCACGATGTCACAAATGGTGTATTGGTGTCCACTTCCTATGTTGAAAATCGGTGCAGGGCAAGAGGGCTTCTGAATCAGTTCCATATAGCAATCAATCACGTCTTCGATAAAAATATAGTCCCGGACTGATTCCGGATTGGAAAGGCGCGGAGCCTCGCCACGCAGCATACTTTTTATTACAGAGGGGATAAGCCGTTTATGGTCATCCCAGGGACCAAAGGGAGAAAACAGCCGCAGGGTAAGGACCGGCAGATTCTTTTCCCTGAATTCCGATTGGCAAAACAGGGTTGCGGCGGCTTTGGAAACGCCATAATCTCCGATAGGTTCGAGGAGATCATCTTCCCTCATTGGCTCGGACTTGATTCCGTATTCTGAAGAACTCCCGGTATTGATAAAGAGGTCAAATCCGGTTTGTTCGCACGCCCGAAGTAAATTCACCGTTCCCAGAAAATTCACTTCAAAAATGTCCGCGCTTTCGCGCTGTGAGGCAAACCCGCCGTACGTGGCGAGGTGGCAAATGATGCGTGGCGCAATCGCTGACACTGCTTTCTTTACGGCGCCCGCATCTCTCAAATTCACGTCATGCTCATGCATGCGGCCATGAAGGTCCCGTATCCTCCAACGGTCCGACTCTTTGCGTACAAACACGTGGACATCATATCCGTGGTGGATGAGACGACGGGCAAGACAAGATCCCACAAAACCGGTGGCGCCTGTGACCAGAACCTTCACGGTTTCACCAGCTCTCGTATCTGTCCGATGATATAGTTCAACATCTCTTCTGTCATTCCCGGATAGACCCCTATCCAAAAGGTACTGTTCATAATCAGATCGGTATTGGTCAATTCCCCAGTTATCCTGTATCCCTCCTGTTTATGACGCAATTCGTCGAAACAGGGGTGTTTTGTCAAATTGCCGGCGAACAGCATTCTTGTCTGTATGCCATTTTTCTCAAGATGTCCGACAATCTCATCTCTCGAACGCCCTGATCCATCCTTTACCGTCAGCAAGAATCCAAACCAGCTCGGATCCGAGTTTTCCGTCGGCTCCGGCAGTATCAATTTGTCTGAAAGATCCTCCAGACCTTTCCGTAGAAGATTCCAGTTTCGCTTTCTCGCTTTTATAAAATCAGGTAATTTTTCTAGCTGGGCGCAGCCTATTGCCGCTTGCATGTCGGTCACCTTGAGGTTGTACCCGAAATGCGAATAAACATACTTATGATCGTAGCCCCTGGGAAGGTCCCCGAACTGCTGCGTGAATCGCTGTTTACATGTGTTGTCATGCCCCGAAGGGCACCAGCAGTCCCTCCCCCAGTCGCGGAACGACTCCACAATGCGTTTCAATTGAACATCATTCGTATAGACTGCTCCGCCTTCCCCCATGGTCATGTGGTGCGGTGGATAAAAACTCGATGTGCCGATATGGCCGATGGTGCCCGTATATCTCCACTCTCCCTTGTACTGATATCTCGAACCAAGCGCGTCGCAGTTGTCCTCGATCAACCAGAGGTTGTTCTTCTCACAGAAGCTGAGGACTGTTTGAAGATCAAAGGGATTCCCAAGGGTATGCGCAAGCATTACCGCTTTTGTTTTTTTTGAAAGCGCGAGCTCAAGCTGAGAGCAATCGATATTATATGTGGGAAACGTAACATCCACAAATACCGGAACAGCGCCAAACTGCAAAATAGGAGCAACTGTTGTAGGAAATCCTGCCGCAACTGTAATGACTTCATCACCTTTCTTTATTCTTCTTTCCCCAAGCTTCGGAGAGGTCAAAGCCATAAAAGCCAGAAGATTGGCGGAAGATCCGGAATTGGTCAGCGAGCAGCATTTGGCCCCGAGAAATGCGGAAAACTCCTTCTCGAATCTCTCCGCATACCTGCCCGTGGTAAGCCAAAAATCCAGAGAAGCATCAATAAGGGCGGCTACCTCCCTGTGATCAAACACTCTACCCGCATAAGGTATGCGATCTCCCGGGTGAAAGTCTTTGCTTGTTTTATGCCGATATTCGTAATATTGTATTGCCGCATCTATTGCATTTTTTCTGAGCGTCTCTTCCTGATCGTTTTTTTTCACTCTATGCCTCTTTTGATGTGACGGCATATTCGTCGATTTGCCGCAGGCATGCCGCCCTTACGTCCCTGCCGTCCTTATAGCTTTTCGTCCACTCAACAATACTGTCGATAGCCTTCTCCAGGTTCCAGCGAGGTTGCCAGCCTAATTCGATCCTGGCTTTAGAACAGTCCAGTTTCAGATAATGCGCTTCATGGGGGTGCTCCCCCTTGTCGATTTCATAAGAGGCGTCGCTGCCCCACTTCGCGCAGATGTTCTTAACAAGCCAGTCAACCGGTTTCGCATCAAAATCATCAGGGCCGAAATTCCATGCCTGGGCGAAATGTGGGCCGTCTTCATACAGTTTCTGAGCCAGGAGAAGATACCCGCCGAGCGGCTCAAGCACGTGCTGCCAGGGCCTGATGGCATCAGGATTTCTCACGACAATTGCCTCTCCCTTTAAGAGCGCTCTGATACAATCCGGAATAAGTCTGTCGGCAGCCCAATCTCCCCCGCCGATGACATTGCCGGCCCGTGCCGAAGCGATGCCGACCCTGTGCATAGCGTAGTCCCTGGAATTGAAAAAAGAACTGCGGTACGCCGATGTTACCATTTCGGAAGACGCTTTGCTGCTTGAATAAGGATCATATCCTCCGAGCGATTCATGCTCCCGGTATCCCCAGACCCATTCTTTGTTTTCATAACATTTGTCGGTTGTCACATTGACGACCGCCCGAACGCTTTCGCATTTGCGCACCGACTCAAAAAGGTTTACCGTCCCCATAACATTAATCTCATATGTCTCGAATGGATTCTTATAGGAATCGCGCACGAGCGGCTGGGCCGCCATATGAATGACAATCTCCGGCTGAGCCGCGTTCATGGCTGCTGCCAGAGCTTTTTGCTCTCTCACATCAGCGATAATTGAGGTGGCAAGTTCTTCCACTCGGCAAAGTTCGAATAGACTCGGCTTCGTCGGTGGATCAAGGGCAAAACCGGTCACGTTTGCCCCAAGCGAATGAAGCCACAGGCAGAGCCAAGAGCCTTTAAAACCGGTATGGCCCGTAAGGAAAACTTTTTTGCCTTCGTAAAAGGCCTTGAAATGTTGAATCGTTGAATTATTGGTCATGAATATTTATTCTCTCAATTTTTCAATCAGTGAACGCTTCTTACCAGACTTTCCATGGTGGCGTTCCAGTATTCCACAGCTGTTCGAGTTCAATTCTATCTCTCAACGTGTCCATGCATTTCCAGAACTTCTTGTGCTTATATGCAACAAGTTGGGACTCATTCGCCAACGTTTCCAGGGGCTGTCTTTCCCAAACAGCTTCATCGCCATCGGGGATATAATCGAATACCGCAGGCTCAAGAACAAAAAAACCGCCGTTGATCCAGGCGCTATCCCCCTTTGGCTTCTCCTGAAAATGCAAAACATTGTCATTGTCGTCCAATCCCAAAGCGCCAAACTTTCCGGACGGCTGAATCGATGTCAGCGTTGCAAGTTTTTTGTGTTTTCGGTGAAATGCAAGCAAATCCGAAATATTAACATCACTGACGCCGTCGCCATAGGTCAGCATAAAGGTTTCCTCGCCCACGAATTTTCGTATCTTTTTTATTCTTCCGCCTGTCATGGTGTTCAGGCCTGTGTCTATTAATGTTATTTTCCAGGGTTCCGCTTTGCATTCATGGATCTCCCGTTTATCGTATTTTAAATCTATTGTCACATCAGTCTGATGGAGAAAATAGTTGGCAAAATATTCTTTTATGACGTAGCCCTTATACCCCAGACAAACGATGAAGTCATTGAATCCGTAATGGGAATATACCTTCATGATATGCCATAAGATGGGTTTTCCGCCTATCTCTACCATGGGCTTAGGCTTTAAATCTGTCTCTTCACTCAGACGCGTACCGAGTCCGCCCGCAAGAATAACTACTTTCATAGTCTCATACCCCTTTTAACATCCGATCCCCGTTTTCATCATCATACATGTTATTGTTTTTTAAGATTCTTCGCTTCTAATGTCTGAATAACATAACCCAGGATAGGTACAGATTTTCATAGATTTTACTCTATTCTATATCAATTTGCAATAAACGCCCTTGAACCTTTGAACAGCGAGTAGACATGGTATGAGGCTCCCAGAACGTGTGAATGGAAAAGCGCTTGAAACCGATAATGAAGTTAAACGAAAGCACGCTGCTCAGAAGTGGATGCTTGAGTCAAATCGAGCCTTAGATGCTAATTAAGAAGATTTATAGAAGTATCTTGTCCTCTCCGTACCAAGATAAAACCACTGCGAACGAAACCTCAAATATTCCCAAAATGATCCTTTCAATAGAATATCCTGAAAAAGACGACGACTCCTCATTGTTCGCGATACCTATTCAATTCTGTTCAGAGGTCATTTCCCCCTGCATTGTCAGATAATGCATCTTCATGCTGGTTCTGTCGTTTACGTTGAATGAGTACGATGCCGGCTGTACCTGATGCAACAAGCGTTGCAAAGCTTACCCATACAAGCGGGAACCATCTGGCGGGTTCATATTTCCAAATAATCTGGTGCCGCCCAGGAGGCACCACCATTCCTCGAAAATACAAGTTTGTCTTTATGACTTCGCTCGGTTTCCCGTCGATCCATCCTTTCCAACCCGAAGCATATCGTTCTGTACTTGAGAGGAATCCATCTGCGCCAAGAGGAACCTCCACGTCCATCACAATGTTCTCCGGTGCATACGATATCAGTTTTACCTTGCCATAGGAGCCGGGGACCATCCTTGCCGTAGACGGCAGGCCGGTTCCGCGCTCAACAAATGCCGGGACAGCGTCCCCTGCGCCGGTTGAAGAAAGAACGGTCAGCGCAGTATCCCGCTCAGTGATCGGTTCCGTACCCGGACTGATCCAGAATCGATTGGAGGATTGAAGAACGGTCACAAAGCGACTTTTGCAAAGGACGGCGTCGAAGCCTTCGTTTTTCATCGGCGCATAGGCCTGAACCGCCGATCGTTTAAGCACTTGCTGAGCGTTGTAGAAACCAAAGGGATAAGGTGGGAGCCGCGGCCCCGGATCACCTTTCACCAATGTTGTGCGCTGTCGCAAGGATTCGGCTTGGCGTACTGAATCCCCGTCGGACCAGACAGTGAATGAGTTATTGTAGAAATGTCCCGCCATATCAGCAATTACAAGAATCATCACTAAGGGAATAAGAATCCGGGAACGAAGAAGATAACCCCGTGCGCTTTCATTAGTCCATATGATGAGAAGGCATAAGGGCAGGATCATCAGAGCAGGTAAAAAAAGGCGTGGCGTAATTTTTCCGACCGCGACTCCGTGTGATGACCAAACATAAATCAAAAATCCTGAACAGCAAAGCGCAATCACAAACCACCCGCCGAATATTGTGCGAACAGTACGCACGTCTTTCAAATAACTCTGAAGATGAGAGATGCCAAGCCCCGCCATAAGGGTGATAGGCAGCATCCAGTATAACCGGAAGGGAGCGTTGTGACGGTTAAATTGCATGGGAGGATAAACATAATATAAGAGCTTCCGTAGTCCAGCCTGTCCCCCAAACGAAAGCAGGAACATGAAAACGATAATAATAATGATCCACCAGTGGTGTTGACGTTTCCTTTCGTTCCACCACCACAGGACCGCAAAGGGTATCGTCAGAATACCCACATATCCATTCGTGCCCGAGATATCCGACCGCATCCAATCTCTGCCAGCAATAGTAGCATAGGGATATATGAGAGAAAATACCGCCGGCAGCGTAAACATGTTGCCGTAGTTCGCTTCTTCCTGAGAAAGAGACGCGACGCGCTCAGTATATTCGCCGCCTTCTGTAAAAAAAGCGTTCAAAACCGGCGACCACGCGACAATGGAAACCATTGCGATAATGACGATCGTGCTGATGATCCTGAACATTCTTTTTTGAAAAGAAGGATTTGATTTTATATTAGGACTCCAGGAAGGAAAATGACGCAGGACCAGCCAAAGTGCTACGGCAAACCCGGTAAAAGAGATAAGTCCAGGGTATCCACCAAGGGATGCCATCCCCAGAGAAAATCCCCCCAGAAGCGCCCATCCATGGTTCGAGGTCAAAACAGCCTTGTCGGCAAACCAGTAAATCCACGGCAGCCATCCGGCGACTATAATGAATGTTGTATGTTCGGCATGACCAATAAAAAAACCCGACAACGTATACGTGGTTGCCGCGAATAGTCCGCCAATCGGCTTGCCTTCAAAATGTCTCGTCAGCCAGATCATTCCGATCCCACCCCATATCCAGTGGAACATCCAGAAGGCAGCAAAGCCGACTGCTGAGTTTTGCATGAAGTATCCAAAGAACAGCGCGACAGGATTTAAGGTTGGAGAATTCGGATCAGCATGGAAGGGGAGGCCGCAGTTTGTATAGGGATCCCATAAGGGAAACCTTCCCTCGGCAATAGCATCGGCGAGATAACTGAAAGCTGGATAGGCCCAATCTCTGGCATCCCACAGAGGTTCTTTCTGCTGCAAAAAAAGCGGTAAAAGCAGCGAGAATAATAGCGCCGTAAAGGCGAGACAAGCAAGAATCCATGGCCTGTTTGCCTTGTCCGGGTTGTTCTGTATCTTTATTGCCGGGACACTGTGCCTATTTTTCTTTTTACCGCTCAGGGACTTCATCTTCTGCATGGGTAACAATCTTCCTTTCGGCAAACTCATACGGAAAAAGAACGTATAGTTGCTTCATTTGTTCCACAATAAGAGCGATAGTTTCTTCGATCACGGTCTAAATGCTTCATTGACGAATTTACAGCCTATTGAATGTTTTTTTCGTCAGCACTGCCGGTACTATCGTACCGGAGTTTATCATGAAGGCGATCCCCGGCTCTCCTGCATGCTTTACCATTTCAATTGCCTCTTCTATCTCCGAGTTTGGCAGGAGGTCGCCTGACGATGACGTCGTTTGAACGGCAAACACTATTTTGGATGGATCATTCATAATATTTATGACTGATTGCACCGTTCTGGACAGTACTTCCATGCTCTTTTGATAACTAAGGTTCTGTTGTGCCCTGATCTCCCTATGGGGGATCGCAGCCCAGTACAGGTCTACATTCATTGTTTTAAAGGCAGCCATATCATATGCAAACCAAGCGAATTGTTCCTTCGCCTGCGCAAAACTGGTAATATGAAGGGGTATCCCGATCTTCACTTTCTTGTTGACAGCCTGGGACGACTGCATGATGTTCTTCAGAAGCAACAACAATATATCGTTTTTGAGCCTGGCCAAACTCCAGAAACCTTCTCCATAACTCTGTATTTCATGGATCTCCGAATCAACAGTCTTTGCCAATTCTTTTCCTGGATTAAATGATGAACGGAATTTCCTTCTATATCGTTCTAGTGCTTTCTGACTCATTCCTTCCATATCACTGTAGCAGAAGTCTTCGTCCAGGAGGATCCCGTCAACCGAATAGCTTGCTATGTCCTTGAAGAAATCCGTCAGATAGACAATGACATGTGGATTAAAAAGATCCAGTTTTCCCGCGGGCAGGAGAGCGCCATTTCCCGGCAAATACCGTACATCTTCCCATTCAGGGTGCTCATCGAGCGCCGCCGCCATCCCGCGGGTGGGAATGATGACGAACATTGAGAGACCTGCCTGATGGGCAAGATAAACGTTGTTCGCGAGAGCGTTCTTGTTGATGCGCCCCTGTTCCATAATCGGGCGCAGTATGATCGTATTCGCGCCACCGTTCTTGAGGGAACGAAATAGTTTTTCGGCCGCTGCATAATCAGTCGGTACCGTGTTAAGATAGAAGGCATTGACTGCGGAAGACGCTGAAGATACGCTCAGAGAGAAGGTCAAGAAGACAACGAGAGCAACTAAAAGTGACGCAAATTTTCTTTTGAGTCGGATACGCGTTCCGGACATCTCGGCCTCCTCGATAATAGGATGGTAATCCTGATTACTATTTTCACATTATTTTTGACACAAAAACTTGTGCTGCCGATAGCACCTGAAGAGGCATGTTTTGCTCATTGCGCAGCAGAAAAATATGCTTTCTGGACCCACGGGAAAGGAGCGCGGTTCCCTCCGCCGATCGAAGAGGATGAAATGAGATAGTATCGGGCAACGCGGCTTCTCCACCGGCGCCATGATATTCCTCCGCTAAAACAAGATGATTGTTCAGGAACGGAATAAACGCGCTGACCTGTTCAAGAAGAGCTTGTTTGGCAGCTGAACGATCTGAATACGAACAGTATGTCGCATTCAGTGTCCTCATTCCCGTGGGGGCAACAACATCTTCCTCCGCATTCAGTGAAAGAGATATGAAATCACGAGGACGCGCATAGTCCGGCAGAAACAGCACCTGTCGGCACATCCCCACCGGAACAACCTCATTCCGAAGTCCGATAAATAACGTTGTCGATGGCAGATGCTGCGTTCTGTTCAAAAGTACGGTGTCTGCCTCCACAACCCCTCGTGTTGTCTTAACACCGATGATCCGGTCGTTTCTCATGGCTAATTCTGAAACTTTTTCGTTGTAACTTACCTCGCTGCCCTCTCGGAGTAAAATACCGTAGAGCTGATCGGCAAGATTTTTAAAACCGCCATGAAGATAGCGCGGCGGGGTATCGCATAACGTAATAAGGGCACGAACTGACAATTCCTCCGCCGGCTTCTGATAGAAATAAAGCGACTGGATATCAAAGAATGCCATGAGTTCCCGGCTGAAGCGGTATTTGCGAAATACTCCTGCGGCGGTTTTGTGCTTCGACAAATATGCGGATACACGACTTTTTGTATTCTGCGCGGCTTTTTTATGCACATCGTGGTAAAACCGTGTCAGGGCTTTAATTTCTTTGGGAAATTCTCTTCCGAGTTCTTCCAGAGTATCACCCCATTCGGCGTAGAGAGTGATTCGCCGGTCCGGCAGCGCTACCTGGTAGCAGGGTGAATGAACGGATATTTTCTGTACAATCCCAAGGCGTGCGCAAAACTCGTGGGCTTCACCGCCCGGTTCAAAACCGTAAGAAAGCGCCGGAGCAACGGAAAAAGTAAAGCCATCCTTTTTAAACTGTCCCACAGCCTCGTCCATGGACATGCTGTGTTCTAGGACGATGATTCTTTTCTTCTTATGGGCCATCAGCGCAGCAACCGCAAGACCACCCAGCCCCGCGCCGACCACAGCTACATCGTATTTCTGCACGCGTTCTCCCCTTCAGTATAAACAAAAAAGGAAATAGGGGAATCTCATCGAGTCTCCTATTTCCTTTCTCTTCTTGATTTGCTACCATGCAAACTTCAGGCAGGCTATTTCGTATCAGGTCTTTCACGCATGGCTTCTTTACGCGACAACCGTATTTTCCCCTGCCGATCGATCTCCAAGACCTTGACGAGAACCTCGTCGCCTTCTTTCAGTGCATCAGTCACTTTCTCAAGACGCTGTTCGGATATCTGCGAGATATGCAGCAGACCATCAGTGCCGGGGAATATTTCCACGAACGCGCCGAAGTCCATGATTTTGCGTACCTTGCCCATATAAAGTTTGCCGACTTCGGCTTCCTGGCAGATACCCCGGATGATCTCCTTTGCCTTATTCGCCGCAGCTTCGTCGGAGGACGCGATATTGATCGTCCCGTTGTCCTCGATATCGATCTTCGCGCCCGTCTGTTCCACAATGCTGCGGATCACCTTGCCGCCGCTGCCGATCACGTCCTTGATCTTATCAGTGCTGATCTGCATGGTGATGATACGCGGCGCAAAGGCGTTCAGGTTCTTCCTCGGTGTTGCAAGCGTCTCAAGCATCTTGCCGAGAATA
>Ga0184631_10000338_pt1 | contig 10531 bp, 7 predicted proteins | sample PLM4_90_b1_FD_133160 | JGI IMG/M metagenome (GOLD analysis project Ga0184631, IMG submission 133160) | Groundwater sediment microbial communities from an aquifer in East River, Colorado, USA - PLM4_90_b1 | ecosystem: Environmental > Terrestrial > Soil > Riparian zone | place: USA: East River... | reverse complement strand
TTTTCAACGTTTCTCTGCTTGCATTTGAAACCTTTTGGTATCATGAATCTTCTGCAGCAAAATGTACATCACATTAATAAGGATCTTTACATATGGAAAGTTTTTGAATCCATTTACGGAAGGACGAAGAATGGATGAAAAAGTCGGTGCTGTTCTGGTTGTCGGAGGCGGAGTCGCCGGCATACAAGCATCCTTGGATCTGGCAGACTCTGGTTTTAAGGTCTACCTTCTAGATGAATCAACAAGCATAGGCGGAACCATGGCACAGTTGGACAAAACATTCCCCACGAATGATTGCTCCATGTGCATCCTAGCGCCCAAACTTGTTACTGCAGGTAGACATCCAAACATCCAACTCATCACTCATTCTGAGTTGAAAGAAGTCAAAGGCAAAGAGGGAAACTTTGAAGTAACGATCTTGAAACATCCTCGTTTTGTCAATTTGGAAAGGTGTACTGGATGCGGAATCTGTGCACAGAACTGCCCTACCGAGGTGCCAAACGAATTCGATGTCAACATAGGCATGAGAAAAGCGATCTACGTTCCTTTCCCACAAGCTGTGCCACTCAAATACGCCATCGACATAGAGAACTGCATTAAGTGCCGGCTTTGTGAAAAGGTGTGCCCAGCCAAAGCTGTGGACTTCGATCAACAACCTGAAACCGTCAAAATCAACGTCGGATCTGTGATATTGTCACCTGGATTTGAGGAATTTGACGCTCGGATCAAAACTGAATACGGGTATGGGCGTTTCTTGAACGTGGTTTCAAGCATAGAATTTGAACGTATGATGAATGCTTCGGGACCGCTGGGCGGAAAGATTGTGCGTCCGTTTGATGGTAGGATACCGCGAAAAGTTGCTTTCATTCAATGTGTTGGCTCGCGCGATGTGCAGCTTGGAAACAACTACTGTTCGGCTGCATGTTGCATGTATGCTATCAAAGAAGCAGTCATAGCCAAGGAACACAGTTCCAAACCGCTAGATTGCACATTGTTTTACATTGATATGCGGTGTTATGGAAAAGAGTTTGATGCCTACTATGAGCGTGCTCAAGGAGAATGGGGAATACAATTCGTCAGATCGAGGGTGGCAAGCGTCACGGAAGACCCATCAACGGGCAATATCTTTCTTCATTATGTTGAGAATGAGGAACCCAAGACAGAAGAATTCGACATGGTCGTTCTGTCGGTTGGGATGCAGCCACCCAAAAATGTCGAAGGACTAGCAGACAAGTTGGGGATAGAGCTTAACAAATATCGGTTCTGTCAAACGAACACTTTTTCGCCGTTGGAGACATCAAAGCCAGGAATCTTTGTTTGTGGAGCTTTCTCTGGACCAAAAGACATCCCAGAGAGCGTTGCTCAGTCGAGCGGTGCCGCATCAAAAGCAATGGGAGTAATCGCCACAGAGAGAGGAAAACTTGTTACTGTGAAGGAGTTTCCGCCAGAGAAGGACGTGAGCGGAGAAGAACCTCGCATAGGCGTTTTCGTCTGTCACTGCGGCACAAACATCGGATCTGTAGTTAATGTTCCAGAAGTCGTGGCGTACGCAAAGACCTTGCCCAATGTAGCTTATGCAGAAGAGAACCTCTACACATGCTCTCAAGACGCGCAGAAACTAATTGTAGAAAAAATCAGACAGCACAATCTCAACCGTGTAGTTGTTGCCTCCTGCACTCCAAGGACACATGAACCTCTATTCAGAGAAACAGTTCAAGAAGCCGGACTCAGCCCCTACCTGTTCGAAATGGCAAATATTCGAGATCAGTGTAGCTGGGTGCATATGCACGAACACGAAAGAGCAACAGAGAAAGCCAAAGACCTAGTCGGGTCGATGGTTGCAAAAGCCAGACTTCTGAAACCTCTGAGAAAACCGATGATAAGCGTAACGCCAGTCGGTTTGATCATAGGCGGCGGTCTTACAGGTATGACCGCGGCTCTAGAGCTTGCAAAACAAGGGTTTGATGTCCACCTTGTCGAAAAGGAAAAAGAACTGGGCGGACATCTACGCACGATGCATTATCTACTTGAGAAGGATGACAATCCACAGGAGAAACTAAAGGCCATAACGAAAGCAGTTATGGATAATGACAAGGTACACGTCTACACTGATGCAGAAGTCGTTGACGTTTATGGTTTTGTTGGCAACTTCAAGACGACGATAAAGCAGCGTACCGGTAAGGAAAGAGAGATTGAGCATGGCATCGTGATCGTAGCTACAGGAGCAGTTGAATACGAACCTACGGAGTATCTCTATGGCAAAGATCCTCGAGTCATCACGCAGCACGAGTTAGAAGAAGCAATCTCCAAGGGAGAATTGAAAGCAAAAAATGTCCTCATGATCCAATGCGTAGGAGCGAGGACAAAGGAAAGACCAAACTGTTCAAGGATATGCTGCGGACAAGCAATGAAGAACGCCTTGAAAATCAAAGAAATAAGCCCCAAAACTGAAGTCTACGTCTTGTACAAGGATATTCGAACTTACGGCTTCAAAGAGGACTACTACCGTGAAGCCGCAACAAAAGGGGTTCTGTTCATTAACTATGACGACGAGAGACAGCCGCAGATAGTGAATGACGATGGCCGTCTCAAAGTGACTTTCTGGGAACCAGTAATCATGAGGGAAGTTGAGATCAATCCCGATGTTGTGGTTTTGAGTGCGGCCACGATTCCGAACCCCGGTAACAAACGGATAGCTGAAATGCTCAAAGTGCCGTTAACAAAGGATGGTTTCTTCTTGGAAGCTCACATGAAGCTCCGCCCAGTAGACTTTGCGACCGATGGCGTTTTCCTTTGCGGGATGGCGCATTGGCCGAAATTCATAGATGAAAGCATTTCACAAGCATGCGGAGCCGCAGCCAGAGCCGCCACCGTATTGTCCAAGAAGACCCTAGATGCGGAAGGAACAGTGTCACACGTCGACGAAAACTTGTGCATTGGATGCGGACTTTGCATAAGCATCTGTCCATACAAAGCCATATCAAAGGACGAAAAAGGAATAGCAAAAGTGAATGATGTTCTATGCAAGGGATGTGGCACTTGCGCAGCAAGTTGTCCTGAGAGAGCCATCACAATGCATCAATTCACGGATGAACAACTCGTGGTTCAAGGGCTTGCTGTCCTAAGGAGGACTACTCGTGACTGAGTTTGAACCAAAGATAATCGGTTTTCTCTGCAACTGGTGCAGTTACGCAGGTGCAGATTTGGCAGGCGTGAGCAGAATCCAGTATCCGCCAAACATCAGAATCATCCGCGTGATGTGCAGCGGACGCGTAGATCCAGTCATCGTTCTGGAAATGTTCGCAAACGGTGCTGATGGAGTCATAGTGACAGGATGCCATCCAGGCGACTGTCATTACATTGAGGGAAATTTGTACGAAGAAAGAAAAATCAAAATGCTGAAGCAACTTGTAAGCCTAACAGGTTTGGAACCAGATCGTCTGAGGCTGGAATGGGTTTCGGCAGCAGAAGGTCAGAGATTCGCCCAAGTAGTGATCGAATTCACAGAACAAATGAAGAAGTTAGGGCCGTCGCCAGTGTCAGGTAAAACCCCAAACCAAAAGATTCTTGTGAACCTTCAAGCGGCAAAGAGCGCTGCTTCGGACTTTAGACTGAGAGTATTAGTCGGAAGAGAATTGAACTTGATAGAAAAAGGTAATGTTTACGAAGAGAAAGTTTCGCAGGAGGATTTTGATTCTCTGCTTGACGAAGCTGTTAGGGCCGAGTTCGTCCGGCACAAGATCCACCTTTTAACGAAAGCCGAGCCGCTTCCAGTTAAAGCTCTTGCAGAAGCTGTTAAGATGAAACCGGCAGCTGTGCTCCAGGAGATCGTAGCCATGCGTAGAAGAAACATGATAACATTGGATCATGTCGAAGGGACAACTCCCTTTTACAAAGCGCTAGAGGTTGAATAGATGAACGAAGAAACAGATGCAAGAAAGAAGATCGGTGCTGTTCTCGTAGTCGGTGGCGGCGTAGCAGGCATACAAGCCTCACTCGACCTAGCCGACTCTGGCTTCAGAGTATACTTGATTGATCAAGGACCCAGCATAGGCGGAGTGATGGCTCAACTTGACAAGACATTTCCAACAAACGACTGTTCAATGTGTATCCTTTCGCCCAAGCTTGTGGCGACTGGAAGACACCCAAACATCACGATCTTGACAAATGCTCAAGTAACTGGTCTGAAAGGCAAAGCAGGCAACTTCGAAGTGAAACTTCGAAAGAAGAGTCGTTACATAATCGAAGATAAATGCAACGGTTGCGGTGTCTGCGCGCAGAAATGTCCGATCGAAGTCGTTGATATGTACAACGAAGGATTAGGCAAGAGAAGCGCGATCTACGTTGATTATCCACAGGCAGTCCCGCTGAAGTTCATGATTGACCGTGAAAAATGCATTGGATGTGGAACGTGCTACGAAATCTGCAAGGCAAACGCGATTCAATATGATCAAGAAGACAGTGAAACAACACTGAAAGTGGGCTCAATAATCCTTGCTCCCGGATTCGAATCCTTCGATGCAAAACTCAAGAGTGAGTATGGATACGGACGTTTTGCCAACGTTGTGACTAGCATCGAGTTTGAGCGCATCTTGAGTGCTTCAGGACCGTATGGAGGGCTGGTCTTAAGACCTTCTGACGGAGAGATTCCTAAGAAAATAGCATTCATTCAGTGCGTGGGCTCAAGAGATTTCCAGCTTGGGAACAATTACTGCTCGGCCGCCTGCTGCATGTACGGCATGAAGGAGGCAGTCATAGCTAAAGAACACACCACTTCAAAACTGGACGCGACGATCTTCTACATGGACATGCGTTCCTACGGGAAAGAGTTCGACGCCTATAGGAATCGTGCTGAAGATGAGTATGGCATACGATTTGTTAGGTCAAGGGTTGCAGGTGTGACTGAAGACCCTAAAACGGCCGATCTTCATGTTCACTACGTCGAAAACGAAAATCCGAAGACCGAAGAATTCGACATGATTGTTCTGTCCACCGGAATGCAGCCTCCCAAAAACGTTGAGAAATTGGCTGAAAACCTAGGGATCAAGCTTAACAAATACAAGTTCTGCGAAACAGAAACATTCTCGCCTATGGAAACGTCAAAACCAGGCATATTCACTTGCGGCGCGTTTAGCGCTCCAAAGGACATCCCGGAAAGCGTTGCACAGGCAAGCGGCGCGGCCGCAAAAGCAATGAGCATAATTGCTTCTGAAAGAGGAACGCTGACTACGTTGAAAGAATATCCTACTCAAAGGGACGTCAGCAAGGAAGAACCACGCATCGGCGTTTTCGTCTGCCACTGCGGCATCAACATAGGCGGCGTGGTAAACGTCCCAGCGGTAGTGGAGTACGCCAAAACCTTGCCTAATGTGGTCTATGCCGAGGCAAACCTTTACACGTGTTCTCAAGATACTCAGAAACTCATTGCAGAGAAGATCAAGCAAAACAAGCTTAACCGTGTCATCGTGGCGTCATGCACTCCAAGAACCCATGAACCACTGTTCAGAGAAACGGTGCAGGAAGCTGGGCTAAATCAGTATCTGTTTGAGATGACTAACATCCGTGACCAGTGCAGTTGGGTACACATGCATGAACCTAAAGAAGCCACAAAAAAAGCCAAGGACTTGGTGCGGTCGGTTGTCGCAAAAGCCAAACTTATGAAACCCTTGGAGAAACCGCTCATAAACATCACACCGGTAGCTTTGGTCATCGGAGGCGGGGTCTCGGGAATGACAGCGGCCCTAGAACTGTCAAGGCAAGGCTTTCAAGTGCATCTTGTAGAAAAGGAGAAAGAACTAGGCGGACACATGCGAACGATTCAATACTTGCTGGAAAAAGAAGATGACCCGAAGAAGAAACTGGATGCGCTTGTCAAAGCTGTAATGGAAAACGATAAGATACAAGTCTATACTTGTGCAGAAGTCGTTGAAGTTTATGGTTTTGTTGGCAACTTCAAATCAAAGATAAGGCAGCAGAACGGCAAAGAGAAAGAAGTGGAACACGGCGTGGTGATAGTTGCCACAGGTGCAGTTGAATACACGCCCACTGAATACCTCTACGGCAAAGATCCGAGAATCATGACACAACACGAACTCGAACAGGAAATTGCCAACGGCAAATTCAGGGCTAAGAACGTTGTCATGATCCAGTGCGTCGGCGCAAGAAACGAGGAGAGGCCTAACTGCTCAAGGATCTGCTGTGGACAGGCTGTAAAGAACGCATTGAAAATTAAGGAATCAAACCCTGAAACAGAAGTATACGTTCTGTACAAGGATTTGAGAGCATACGGTTTCAAGGAGGATTACTATCGCGACGCCGCGATGAAGGGCGTTATCTTCGTCAACTATGACGATGAGAGAAAACCACAGGTTACAAATGAGAACGGCAAATTGAAGGTTACTTTCTGGGAACCGGTGATCAAGGAGGAATTTGACGTTGAGCCAGACGTCGTGGTTTTGAGCGCAGCTACGATTCCCAATCCTGGAAACAAGCACGTGGCAGAAATGCTTAAGGTACCGCTGACAAAAGACGGCTCCTTCTTGGAAGCCCACATGAAGCTTAGACCAGTGGACTTCGCGACAGAAGGCGTATTCCTCTGCGGAATGGCACACTCTCCAAAATACGTTGACGAGAGCATTGCCCAAGCATGTGCTGCTGCCGCAAGGGCGACGACGATACTCTCGAGAGACAAGCTTGAGATGGAAGGAATTATCGCGAACGTGAACGAAGACTTATGTAGTGGCTGTAGAATTTGTGAGTATCTGTGTCCGTACGGTGCAGTTGAAATGAAGGACAAAGAGGGAAAAACCGTCGCGCACATGATTGAAGCTCAGTGCAAGGGCTGCGGTGCATGTGGTACGGCGTGTCCAACCAAGGCCATCACGATGGGGCACTTCACGACTGAAGAGATACTTGCTCAAGTCAAAGCCGTATTAGTGGAGGCAAAAGCATGACCAACAAGAATGGGTTTGAACCGAAGATAATCGGCTTCCTCTGCAACTGGTGCAGCTACGCAGGAGCAGACCTGGCAGGCGTAAGCCGAATACAGTATCCTCCCAACATAAGAATCATACGTGTGATGTGTAGCGGAAGAATTGATCCTGCCTTTGTCCTCGAGGCTTTCAAGGATGGTGCAGACGGCGTGCTCGTTGCAGGCTGCCATTTGCCCTCAGACTGTCATTACATTAGTGGGAATTTCAAGGCACTGCGCCGAATAACCCTTCTGAAGAAGGCGCTAAAGGATTTTGGAATCGAGCCAGAGCGCCTGCGGTTAGAATGGATTTCAGCCAGTGAAGGAGACAAGTTTGCCGCTGTCGTCCGCGACATGGTAGAAGAAATACAGAACCTAGGACCAAACCCACTGAAAAACATGGAGGCTAAAGTGCAGTGACTGAGAAGTCGGTAAAAGCATCGGAGATCAAATCTGATTTCAAATACAAAATTTCAAAAATGCATGGTGGAGAAAAACTGATGCGCTGCTTTCAGTGTGGAACATGCACGTCAGACTGTCCGGTCGCCAGGTTCAGTGACACCTACAGGCCTAGACAGATAATCCGAATGGCTCAGCTTGGACTTAAAGATCGAGTCTTGGACAGCGACACTTTGTGGCTGTGTGCAGCATGCTTTACGTGCACGGACCGGTGTCCACAGGATGTGGAAGTTGCCAGCGTCATACGCGTGTTGCGAAATCTAGCGGCAGAAGAAGGGCACATACCGCAAGTGTTCAAAGATCAGTGTGCAAGTATACTCGAGTCAGGCTATGCCTACAAGATTCCGGAGCTGAAATTGAAGAAAAGAGAGAGTTCAGGTTTGCCGCCTCTGCCGAAGGGTAATCCCGACAGTTTGTGTAAAACGCTACGTAGCGTGGATTTTCTCAAGCATGTTGAGAGGAAGGTCGAGTGAAAATGGCTCAACAAAAGTTCCTCATGTTCCTAGGCTGTGCAATTCCTTATCGTGTATCTGCCTTCGAGATCTCCGCGCGAAAGATTCTCGGGAAGCTAGACGTAGAGCTTGTTGAGATGCCAGAGTTTAACTGCTGCGGTCTTCCTTTGGACCCCGTCAGTCATGAGATGATGCTTATTTTGGCAGCGCGGAATTTGGCGCTGGCAGAAGAGAAGGGTTTGAATATTATCACGTTGTGTCCAGGTTGCGCTGGGACACTAAAGAAAGTCAATAAGATGTTGAAGGGAGACAAGGCTCTGCGTGACGAAATAAACTGTCACTTGAAAGAGGCTGGCCTGCAGTTCAAAGGAACCGTGGACGCAAAGCATTTCATGCAAGTGTTGATTGAAGACGTTGGACTGGAGAAGATAAAGAAATCTGTTAGTAAACCACTGGCGATGTTGAAAGTCGCAGAGCACAACGGTTGTCACATCTTAAGACCTAAAGAATTTATTGGTTTTGATGATCCAGAAGATCCTAAGACTCTCAAGACTTTGATCGAGGCAACCGGTGCGACTTGTCTGGATTATATGGATGAGACTGAATGCTGCGGGGCGCCGAGTGTAGGTGTCAGCGACAAGGTCGCGTTGCAACTTGCAAGGGACAAGCTTAACCACGTCAAAAATGTCGATGCACAGGCACTCATAACCATATGCCCATTCTGTCACATCATGTACGACACAAACGAACTTCGGATTGAAAAGATGTTCAACGAGGTCTATGGCATCCCCGTGCTACATTATCCACAGTTGCTTGGGCTGGCGATGAGCATTCCTCCTGAAGAATTAGCGTTTAACGAACTTCGAGTTGATAGCTCAAAAATACTTAAACAAGTCTGTGAGGCCAAAACAAATGTCTAAAGAAAAAATGAAAATAGCCTTCTACTGGGCTGCAAGTTGCGGCGGATGCGAAATCGCCGTCCTAGACATAAACGAAAAAATACTTGACGTCGTGAACATGGCAGACATCGTTTTCTGGCCAGTCGCCATGGATGTCAAATATAAAGACGTAGAAGCCATGCCTGACAAATACATTGACGCGTGCTTCTTCAACGGTTCCATCCGGAACAGCGAGCAGGAACACATCGCAAAACTGTTGAGGAAGAAAGCCAAGACCTTGGTAGCTTTCGGCTCATGTGCACAAGAAGGATGCATTCCTGGCTTAGCAAACCTGCACGACGCCAAAGAAATCTTTGACAAAGTATACTTGAAGAGTAAATCAATCTCCAATCCGAGTAATTTAACTCCACAAACATCGTTCAAATCCAAGGAAGGCGAACTCAAGCTTCCACAGTTCTATGACACAGTAAAAACACTGGACCAAACAGTGGAAGTGGACTACTATCTGCCAGGCTGCCCCCCACCGGTGAAACTGATACTTGCCGCTATAGATGCGATAGCGAACAACAAGTTGCCTCCGAAGGGCTCTGTTCTTGCTCCTCTAAGATCCGTTTGCGATGAATGTCCAAGAAAGAAAGAGAACAAGCGCATAAGCAAAATCTATCGCGTTCACGAGAAGGCTCCAGAACCAGAACGCTGTCTTCTTGAACAAGGAATAATATGTATTGGGCCCGCCACTAGAAGCGGTTGCGGAGCGCAATGCTTGAACGTTGACATGCCTTGCACAGGCTGTGGAGGTCCATGTCCGAACTCGCCTGAACAAGGTGCGGCCATGCTGAGCGCTCTGGCCTCAATAATGGGCTTGGAAAACGAGCAAGATCACTACAGTCAAGAAGACGTGGACAAACTCATGGGTCAAATCATAGACCCCGTGGGTACATTCTACATGTACTCCTTGCCGTCTTCAATACTCAAGAGAAAGGTGATGAAAAAATGAAGGAAATAACCATAGACCCGATCACGAGACTAGAAGGTCACGGGAACATCTCGATATTCCTGAATGACGCAGGTGAAGTGGAAAACGCTTACCTGAAGGTTCCTGAACTCAGAGGCTTCGAACAATTCTGTGTGGGCAGAAGAGCAGAACTCATGCCGATTCTTACAACAAGAATCTGCGGGGTCTGCCCCGTTGCACACCACTTTGCGGCAGTGAAAGCCCTAGATGCGGCGTTCAACGTCGAACCACCTTCAACAGCAAAGAAACTCAGAGAACTCATGTATGCAGGGTACCTCATTTACGATCACATTCTACATTTCTACTACCTAGGCGGCCCTGACTTCATAGTGGGCCCAGATGCTCCGCCAGAAAAGAGAAACATTCTGGGTGTGATCGAAAAAGCAGGGATGGAAGTTGCCAAGGAAGTCATAAAACACAGAGCATACGGTCAGAAGATAACCGAGATTCTCGGCGGAAAAGCCACTCATCCTGTGTGCGGATTGCCAGGCGGCATATCAAAAGCTCTTAGCGAGGAGAACAGGCAAGAAATAGAAAAGATGGCAGCGTCGTCATTGAACTTTGCGAAACTCACGCTCAACATATTCCATGACATCGTGTTGGGCAACAGCAAGTACGTCGACATGATCAAGAGTGACGCTTACACGATGAAAACCTACTACATGGGACTGGTTGACGCGAACAACAAGGTCAACTTCTACGACGGCAAAATACGAGTTGTCGATCCAACGGGAAA
>Ga0184631_10000337_pt1 | contig 10538 bp, 10 predicted proteins | sample PLM4_90_b1_FD_133160 | JGI IMG/M metagenome (GOLD analysis project Ga0184631, IMG submission 133160) | Groundwater sediment microbial communities from an aquifer in East River, Colorado, USA - PLM4_90_b1 | ecosystem: Environmental > Terrestrial > Soil > Riparian zone | place: USA: East River... | reverse complement strand
TTGCAGTAACGGCGCCTGTCGGTGGCGCAACCATTAGAAAATCGAGAATGAACTCTTCTTTTGTGTGGGTCACGACCATATTGTTTGAATAAACGCCTCCATGAAGATTAGGAGGGAAATTGACTTTAATATCCTGTCCATCCGGCATAAAAACCTCCTCTTAAAATAGGAACCCATCTCCAATTTTTATCAATTTTTGTGATGAGAGTTAAGCCTATTTTCTTAGTGTTCACCTTTTCCACCAAATTCCACCAACATTAAAGACCTGATTCTGCATTCGTGATTTATACTCACATCAGAAAGCTTCAATCTCGGGTCGGTGGTCTACAGTACAATGTGAACCCGTCCCCAATTTTCATAAGGTTGATTTTAATCCATGTCCCCTATTTCGTTTAGATTAAAACCACCCTAATTTGCCGATTGCAGCAGAATACTCGGTGGCAGCCTGCCAGAAAAATTCGAAGTCCGCACCGAATAGGCCTGCTTTGAAGGGCTCCCACTTTTCTTTCAGTTGTTCAGCTTCTTTTAGTACATCTTTCAGAGGATTTTGATCTGTACTGTATTTCCACCCGAACCTACCGACAGGTCCCCAAACCCGAGGGCCAGATGCTTTCCGACTTGTCGCGCTGACCAATGCAAGCAATACTTCAAATCGGTCAAACACTGCTTCATAATCCTTTCCAAGAAATAGGTAATCATCCAGCTCTGGCTGTAATAACTTAAATAGGTACTCACTTCGAGCAGCATAATATCTTTCATGGCCGGGAAGCCTTTTAAAGATACTTTCCCTCTCTATGCCACTAATCGCATTACTAACTGCCACTGCAAGTTTTTGGTCGGCTCCCCGCCCCGTTACCTTCGTGGAAAAAAATGTCTGCAAATTCTGATAATTCCCGTTTGCAATGGCTGCGATTCCAGATGTGTAACAAAGAAGAATAATCGGATACCACCGTAGGGAAATCCATATCGACAGCCCACTTTCAGGCTCAATATGGTCAGTTACTCTTGAAAGTGATTTCCCCAAGATTGGACGGTGATCCTCAGTTCCCCAATATGCGATATAGGCGAGCAGCCGTCTTAAATCCTTTGTGACGTCTTCATAGGACTGGATTCGCTCTGTTAGTTTCTCAAGGCTGAAGTCCACACCCTGAATAGGAAATCGTTCCCTTGAAGTTTCAACAATAAGTTTACGTACGTTGTGAAATACTAAATCTTGTAAACGAATTTTATACCTCGGATCCGATAGGTAGTCTTTGACCGCTTTAACTGGACCACTTGGGGCACCTTCTTCCATGGGTATTTCCAGTGATGGGATTGAAATCAATTGATCTTGTTCTTTAGTATCACTTGGTGGGATGGCTCCGAGTTGTGGCGCAAGGAAAATAAACTCACCATCGCCGCTCAGAAAACCATAATGTGGTGTTTGCCGAGAGTGAATATCACCGGATACTTGTTTATAAACATGAGACATAACACCGCTGGCTGTAAGTAATCCCTCTGGTGTTTGGGCTGCCCCCTCCAATGCATCCAAAAAATAACCAGTGAAAATCGAATGTCCCGCCCTTGAGCTACCACCATCTAAAACGGGCTCATCCGCTTTTCCAGCTGTCAGAGCCTGCCTAACAGGTCTGATAAGCATATCTTTCAAGAAACGCACTGCCCCTGCCGCAGATATTGCACGGCTAAAGGCTAACCCGCCGTAACATGCATCCATAACAAAAAAGACATGTTTACATGGAATAAGTTCAGCATTCAGGGTTAGTTCTTCCCATCGAATCAGTGTCGAAAGATCGTCAACTTTTCCATCATACGGAACAAGGAACCCTACTTCCCGGCTGAAGCCTGTTTTTGTAAAACCATGCCCGGCAAAGAAAACAAGAAGACGGCTATCACGATCACAACCCTCTCGTTCAAACCGTAAGTACTCGGACAGTATTTTGCTACGTGTTGCATCTCCATCAAGGAGCAACGTAATATTTGTCGAGGGGAATAAGAAGCGATTTTCTAAGTTGGCTGCCACAGCCCTCGCATCATTTATGGCATAAAGTAGCGGGGGAGCTGACACGTAACTGTTAATTCCAATGATCAGTGCGTGGCTGCTTGAATACTCAGGTTTTAAGGTCAAATCTCTCATTCTTTTTCCTTTGCGAGTTAATGGGGGGACAAACCTATTTTCTCAGCGTTCACCTTTTCCACCAAATTCCGCCAAAGTTGAAGACCTCATGATGGATTCGTTGGTATGGATGCCCCCTGTTCCCACATATTGATGATTCAATCTTTCTCACCGAGGGAGTCGCTATTTTTCCTCCCAATCTAAGAGCAGACCTAACGGTTTGTCATCATAGATGAGACAATTGATTTTCAGTTTTTTCTGCTCTTGTATCCACTTAACTAAATTACTTAACTTTTCATTCTGTTCCTGCTGCCACTTGCGCCCCTGCTCAGGACCAGGATGTATAGCACCGCTAGATCCTGCTTTCTTGTATGTATCAAACACTCTGTCGCAAATTCCCTTATAATCTTGAATGTTGAGATTTCGTGTTTTACGAACATTCTCAATAAAACGATCCACCTCTTTCGAGACCTTTTGCATTTCCATAATATAGTCCACCATTTCAGTTCTCCTTTTTCCACGTGTTTCATGACGGGATCAAGTCTATTTTCTCAGCGTTCACCTTTTTCACCAAATTCCGCCAGGCCAACTAAATACATCTTCAAAACGCTAACACTAAAGGTCTGCCACCTGCTTGTGCGATTTGCGCATTTGCATAGGATAATCTTTTCTATGAACACAAACGTTTAAAGCTAAGCCAGTTAGTATTGCATTTACTATGATAGAAAAACTTCCATAATTTACAAATGGAAGAGGGACGCCTATCTGTGGGAAAATGCCGACAAAGGCACCGATTTGTTGCCATGTCTGAAAGCCAATCATTGCACCTGAACCAAATACAATTAAACGGCCAAAAATATCTTCAGTTTCCAGGGCAACATGGAAGCATTTTATAACAAGTATTAAGACCAATAGAACAAATACTGAAACTCCTATCAACCCCAGCTCTTCCATCATCGCAATTAAGACTACATTCGGCAAGAATAGTTTTCCCGAGCCTCTCCCAAGACCTACTCCAAAATATCCTCCCAGTGCTTGACTCTCTCTAAAAAGATAAAAGCCTAAAATCACTATAAACGCAAATTGTGCTCCCAAAATAATCAATGCCCAAATTGCCATGGATTTTCGTTTATACCTTTGTGTTGACATTGACAATCCGCTGACGAAAAGGAGTATTAACATCCCCAGCCCTAACTCCTTTTCAACAAAGTAAATCAATACGAAAATCAGCAAAACAGGTAAGATCAAAATAATTTTGACCCTATCATTGCTCAAGATTTTAGCCAAATAGATTATGAACGAAATTTTGATTATCTCGAAATAATTAGGACCATAGGAAGAATCTATTATTAACCATTGTCTATTCTCAAATCTTGCGAATTGAAAGCCAGTCAAAGCTAACATCAAAAGAATAATACTTAAAACCACCATGACTCCGCCTATTTTCTTAATATAAGAATAGTTAATAAGAAAAATCATAATTATTATGAGGACACTTACAATTGCCCAGAACACTTGATGTTTTAAAAAAAATAGAGGATCATAAAACGAGTTGTTAGGATTTTCAGCAGTTACAGAATAAATTATTATGATACCCATCCCTACAAGAAAAAAATACACCACACTAATTATCAATCCACTTTCGTCAATGGTATTACTTATGCTTGAAAGGGATCGTATTAAGCTCGAGAAGTATACCGGTAGAGAGGATATTCTGCTTAATACTTTCATGGGGGCTAAAATACACACTGCTAATACAAAAACTGATATAGAAAGCAAACCATATAGATATATAAGCAAATAACTTTGTTTGAGAAATATTGGCAATTTGTATTCCGGAAAAGTATTAAACCCAAAAAAAATTGCCGCAAAGACACCGATAAGTGTAAATATTGGAGTATTAGCCCTGAGATTGTTTACAACTTGCCTAAGGTAAGTCATGATAGAGCACACGAGGCGGAATCTTTATTCTTGACTAAACCCCCTTCCGCTTTCCTAACAATACGGTAACGCGGTCATGCCTATTTCTTTAGCGTTCACCTTTTCCACCAAATTCCACCAAAACAGCTAGATACATAAAATAGGGAAGTGTCCCTAGTTTTTTTATGGGTCTGTTATTTAAGCTTTCTTTCAAAAACAGCAACCAATGACTGGCCATATCCTGGTTGCTGAAGCTGATTTCGTTCCAGGATTCTTGGAGTATCGAAAGCTAATACTAGCCTTTCATCTGAGCGCATCGACATAGGATGAGAAGTTTGTCCTGGCTTTGGTCTTGTGAAATTTCTATGACAGATATTATGTAAACCCGATATAAGGGCAATCCGGTCCCAGCGAAGGTGAGGATCGAAATGGTCATAAATTCGAGCGAGAAACAAAAGCTCTTCATTTGTAATTTGCTGAACCACATCGGGGTAAATGTAAAGCGATCCGGACAGGTAATCTTCTGTTTCAGACTCCCCTCCCGTAACGTTCATTGCAATAACAATACAGGCATCCAGGTAAAGCTTCACAATTGAAAGATGTAGACCTTCTCGCCAATTCTGATGGCCGCTTTGTTCCAATACCCAATGGTCCTTCTCCAATCTCTTGGATTTGGCTGCTTCTATTTCGAAAACAGAAGGGTTACCCTCATGTCCGATCAGAAAAATCTTTTTGGCCAATTTCTCATCGTTGAATGATGAATCATCGGTAAGAGCTACACGGCAGTCAGGCATTGAGGCCGTAACCAGCCATGATTGACCGTGGTCATTATCCAGGGGTTTAGCAACTTCACTGTATAATCTTTCTTTCAGCTCTGATTCGGAAAGTCCCTTCATTAGGTTTAGAAACACCTCCTTGAGGCTGGACCCCAATTTCTCTTTAAGATCCTCAGCCGTTTTGAATTTATTCCAAAACCGGCCCGTTTGATAGTCTCCTGCACGTTTTAAGAAGCCCCGCTGCTTTTCTTCATATTCTTTCAAATCTTCGACGAAGATCAGCCGCCGTTTGCTGAGTTGGACGGCCTCATCAAACTCCTCCTCCGTAGCGGACCAGCCGCTGGGAGCGATATATCCGTATCGACTGCCGAAAATCCCCACATAAACGTCACACTCTCGGACTCCGTCCAGACAGGCATTGCGGGAGCTTTTGTCAAGCGCCGGGAAATCTTCAAAACCAATAGGGTGGCCACCTGATTTTTCAACGACCTCTTTTGCAACACTTCGTATATACTCATAATCGTCAGAAACAGAGCTGATGAAGACAATCGGTCTCATGGCCGCCTCTCAACTTAAGGACCTGGCCCCAAATTCCTACGATTCATCTCAAAAAGATGGTATGTGTCCTAATTTTAGGACAGTTAAATCCTTTCAACAGAGGTACTATTGCACTTTGGGCATCTCAGCAGGGCCGCCTTTAAACCCTTTTCTTCTGCTTCGCCCTTTTCAAAGACTTCGGCAGTGAATTTGTGCCCACAATTTTTACAAATGAACTGCCGTTTAACCATACAACCCTCTCCCGTCAAATTTAAGCTTAAGTATTCTGTAAACCTCTTCCAAAGATATTCGGCAGATTCTTCTTTGTTCAAGCAAAGGTGTCAGGTCCATTTTCTTAGCGGTCACCCTTTCCGCCAAATTCTTCCAAGAGGCCTATACATATCATCAAAATGCTAACATCAGATACCCAACGCCGTACTCCCTACTGTTGAAGCAGCTTCCTGGATTGCAATATATCAAACATACCCCCCGATCTTCTTTTCTCACAGCCTTCTGGTTTTCCTTCGATCGAGGGCTTCAGCAAGAATAGGTAAAAGCAAGGAACCTCCGGGAAGAGAGAAGATAGCGATTGCTGGGAGGATCTTCGCTATGTTTTTCAGATGCCTCTTTACCTCTTTCTTCTCCTCCCTTGTCCATTTTTCATCGGTGTTCCGGGTTTTCATAAGAAGTTGCATCAGTCCCCTTATCGCAAGCACTTCCATTAGGATGGCTTCCTTATTTATATTGATCAGCCTTTTAAGATATTTTTTGATCATCGGCAAACCAGGCACAACGGTAGAGGTCATTGAAAGGGGAGCGTAGGTTCTAAAGGATTTATAAAACTCCCCAGCAATTGTGTGTCAACTCTATTTCTTAGCGTTCACCTTTTCCACTAAATTCCACCAAGAGATTTGTCCCTCATCCTTCAGACCCTTATTTTATATAGACTCTTTTTTTAATATATTTTCTAAATCCCCCAACATTTCTCTAACTATAATATTCAGTGCCTCACCAGTACCTCGATACATGTAACGGTATGCATTTGAAAAGTTTCCAACCAACGAACTTTTCGTCTCTTCATATCTCTTATCCATAATGACGCGATTTTCGGAGGCCGTTTTGAGGGTAGAATGAATTTTAACCACACCTCTTGCCACTCGACCCCCTTTATCATAACTTCCAATGAGAGAAGATAATTCTATCTCTAAAATTAGAGACGGCTTGGATTCATCAAAATCCACTGACTTAAACATGTTGCTTGATCTCAGCTCTTTCAAGATAATCTTACCTACCATTTTTGCAGGTGGTTCCGTCCAAATTTCATCATATAAGTATTGGACATCCTCATTATAAGTCTTCTCTTGGTCAGGCCTTTTATCAAGAATATTTATCAACACCATCTTTTCAGATTTGTAGGATGACTTGTAATAAACGTACTGATAATATTTGGTATCAGAACCAAGATTAAAAAGAGCTTTATATTTATGCTGGTTTGATTCAACTGATATGCTAAAAAATAGGGCTAAAGAAATTGTTACAATAATTAAGAATAACTTTCTCATAAGCACCCCCTTTGAAAACAATAGCCGCGACCCTGTCAGGCCTCGAAATATGAATCAGGCAAAACCACCTTGGCAAAAGCCCTAATGGACATCAAACCTATTTTCTTAGCGTTCACCTTTTCCACTAAATTCCGCCAACATTGGAGTCCTGATTCTACAATCCTGATTAAGTTCTCATTATGCCCTTTCGAAGAAAGGGGTCCGGGGTCGGGCTTGATTTTTGACACTCTCGAATTTTTCTCATTAATTTTAAAAAATTAGGCGGCTTTTTTCATCCCTTGTTTTCTATAAAAATTGTTTCTTTTCTTCTGAGCTTTTGGTGCAACCTGAAGACTGACCTCGCCCCCTGCTGCCCTTGCCAAACGCACCATTGAATCTAATGTGAAATTGACATTGCCACGAAGCACCTTAGTGATATAAGCAGGGCTGACTCCAAGGCGTCGTGCAAGTTCGCTCCTGGAGACCTCGTTTGCCTCCATCATTTTATGGAGTGCCTCAGTAAAATCGAGAATGAGGGAGGCAACCCAGTAGGTATCCCGTCCCTTTGCCTGATCGAAAAGTCCTTTAAACGATTTTTTCTTCATTTAAATAGATGGTCGGGGTCAGGTCCATTTTCTTAGCGTTCACCTTTTCCGTCAAGTTCCAATAATGAGGTCTACATTTCAGTCACCCACTCCTTCCCCTGTTTTCGAATTCCGTTTGTCATTGCACTGAGAAATGAGGATCGAAGCATGTCGCTCATCAGGGCTGCCTTCACCGGGGGTAGCCTTAAAAATCCTCCTACGAATCCTCGCATGAATTTTTGGGTGAGACTTTGAGGGTTATCAAATATCTGGTTCTGAAGTGTCCCTCTCTCCAGACTTTGTAGAATGACCCGCTCAAACGTGGTTTCTGGATGGAGGACCCGCTTTTCTCGCCTTGCCAGAGTGACCGCGCGGTTATTGCAGTTCAATGAGCAAACACCGCATCCAAGGCAGATAGAAGTATCGATGATGGCGTCTTTTTTCTTCTTCGTTTGGGGGTTATCTATGGGAATCATCTGGATTGCATCGATGGGACAGGCCTTTGCACACTTCCCACAGCCAAGGCAGGTGGCCGGATCATGCTTAGCGATAAAGGTGGAAGTGACAACCGTATTCGGGTAACCAAATTTGCTGATCCCCGCGAGAACATTGCAGCAGTCCTTACAGCAGTGACAGATAAAGGTGACGTTTCTTTTGATATTGTCTGCACAGAGCACAAGCTTCATCTCTATGGACTGTGCTAAGTTTTCCAGCATCTCGGATTTGGAAACCTCTTTTGCCAGGTTGTGCCTGATGAGATAGTCTGCGGCATGATTAAAAGAAGAACACTTTTCCAGAGGAACTTCACATGTTTTTTCACCTATATGCAACTTTTCATGGCGGCATGAACATATCCCGATTGAAAACTTCTCAGAGGATTCAATAATACTGGCAGCCTTTTCATAATCCAGAACCTCCGTATACTCCGATGGATTTATGGCGGCCTCGTGAGGCAGCGTCCTGATAACGGAAACCTTGTTGCCCTGCTTGGCGTTTACTGCATAATAGGCTCCATTGCCCGCATTCAGGTATTGATTGAAAAGGCGCGCCAATGCTTTGGAATCAACGCTCTCCCCGGTTCGCATCATGGTAAACTCAAAAATACCGATCATAATCGGCGAAGGCATGTAGTGATAGGCGTCATTCGTCCATAGGTCCATGACAAGACCTTTTGAGCACAAACCTTCGAGGATTTTTTGTAGTTCGGAGCTTTCGTATTTTGTCACCTGTGCAATGCGATTAAGGTCAGAAAGGCCATATGGCATTTTTACCAACACATCAGCTTCCTTCTCGGAATAAAGCTCTTTTAAGATCTGGTAAAACGCTTCATTCCAGGGGGCCCTCGTAGGCAGATGATCGATCTTCCTCCCCAGCTTTCGAAAAATCCCTTTGCTATCGATGTGTCCCATACTCAAACTCCTTTCCTGTTATGGTTCCTCTCTGGAAAGCCTTTGGGGTCAAGTCTATTTTCTTAGCGTTCATCTTTTCCACCAAATTCCGCTAATCTTGAAGACCTGATCCCACCTTCGCTCCACACTTCAATAAAATCATCTGTCAAGTTTCAAGACCAGGCACCATTTTATGACCCCAGATTTCTTTTTCTTCAAAGTTGCTTGAGATTGTTATTCGCTGCTCTTTTTCCGCTGCTTTAGGACCTTGAGATTGCCTTTAACAACCGGATCACCAGGGTCGATCGCCAGGGCCTGATTGATATACTTTTCCGCCAGGTCATACTTCCCAGTGGCCAGATAAATAACCCCTAGATTGGAGTACCCATAAATGACCTCCGGGTAATACTGGATCATGGCCTCTGATACCTTAATGTGCATCTTGTCTGCAATTTCATCTTCGGCCCTAAAGAGTTGCTGTATTCTAGACTGGACATTTCCCAGCATGAAGATCCTTGGTTCGCCCTCCATGGAACCAATGGGTCCCCATTTCCACTGGTTTTTGATTGACTTGGATACGGTCAGAATATCTACCAGCTGGTTCCCTACAATATCCCAACGCTTTATGGCAGCAGCAATCGTCACTATACCGAAATGGATGTCCAACCTGCTACTAAACGCAGGCAGGGCCTGCTGCGTCTGTGCAATGGCATTGACGATGATCTCATCCCCTCCTTGCCTTATGAAACCCACTGCCTCTCCGGTATCCTTTCCCTGAATGGCAATATCGCCTTCCTGCGGTTCTCCCCTGGCAATGATTAGGGTATTGTTTCTTTTCAGATGGGCATAGTTCAACAGGAGGACATGGTATTCCGGATCTTGTTTTAGACTTTCTTTCTCCCTGGCTAAAAAAAGTGCAACTGCCTCAAGGTCTTTAGCATTGAGTCTGTCCATCATGCTCTGGAAGACAGACTTGTCCATAGCGAGAGAAGTGGAGCTGAAGAGGAAAAGAAATACGCCTATAATAACCGTTCTCAACTTTTTCTTAGTCATTGCGAATGCCAGTGAAATAGGAATTTTGTAGAGTACTCCAAAATGTCACAACCAGCGATGATTATGTTGATGCGATGTTTCTCCGAAGAACTAAACATTTTTATTTTATTAGCGTTTGCCTTTCCCACCAAATTACCAAGAAAATAACGTGCTCGTGTCCCTGCCTGCCGGCAGGCAGGCGTGTCACGTACCTGCACGCCGTAGTGCCTACTTTCGCTGAAACGCTTCGTGCAGCAGATGTTTCGGCACGCAGGCGTGTCCGTAAACCGTAATATTTTTTTGAGGGTAACGAAGCCGTCATGAAAGATTCCGCTAACATCGAAGACGACGGCCACAGGTTCGCTCCGCACTTCAATAATATTTTCTGCCAAATTTTAAGATGAGGCAGCATCTATAGGTCCCTATCAAACGTACCCCCGGATCTTCTTTTGTCACAGCCTTCTGGTTTTCCTTCGATCGAGGACTTCAGCAAGAATAGGTAAAAGAAAGGAACCTCCGGGAAGAGAGAAGATAGCGATTGCTGGGAGGATCTTCGCTATGTTTTTCAGATGCCTCTTTACCTCTTTCTTCTCCTCCCTTGTCCATTTTTCATCAGTGTTCCGGGTTTTCATAAGAAGTTGCATCAG
>Ga0184631_10000336_pt1 | contig 10552 bp, 19 predicted proteins | sample PLM4_90_b1_FD_133160 | JGI IMG/M metagenome (GOLD analysis project Ga0184631, IMG submission 133160) | Groundwater sediment microbial communities from an aquifer in East River, Colorado, USA - PLM4_90_b1 | ecosystem: Environmental > Terrestrial > Soil > Riparian zone | place: USA: East River... | reverse complement strand
TCACAAGGCAAATTATTTTAGAATAAACTTTGGGACAACTCATTAACCTTGCTCCCGCGGGAGCAAGGCAAACTTACCCCTTATAGGGGTTAACCCAATACCACCCCCTTTGGGGGCGGATTCTTTATTTGTTGAAGTGATATTAAAGGGATGTTAAAATCAAATAAATCTATTGAGAAAATATTGTATTGGTGAATAAATGAAAACCTTAGAAGAGATAAAAGAATTGATCGAACAGAATAAAGAAACCTTGAGGTTGCAATACGGGGTTAAGAAGATTGGTATTTTTGGTTCTTTTGCAAAAGGTAATCAAAAAATTGGCAGTGACCTCGATATCCTGATAGAGTTCGAAAAACCGGTAGGCTTTGTGAGGTTTATGAGGCTTGAAAGTAAATTGTCTGAACTTTCAGGAATGAAGGTTGAACTTGTCACAAAAAATGCATTAAAGCCCCATATTGGACAGAATATTCTTCAAGAAGTTATCTATGTCTGATGAACGGCTGATACAGGACTATCTGATCGATATTCTGGAGTCTATTCAAGACATAATAGATTTTACGGATGGAATAACTATTGATCAATTTTCTGTTGATAGAAAAACAGTAAAGGCTGTTACTCGATGTCTTGAAGTCATTGGTGAAGCGGCAAACAAAATACCTAACAACATCAGAGAAAAATATCCTGAGGTGCCCTGGACTGAAATAATTGGGATGAGAAACCGTCTTATTCATGAGTATTTTGGTGTGGATGTCAATATTATCTGGCAAACAATTCAAGAGGATATAAAACCACTGTATACCTCAATTAAAAAGTTATCTAGTGAGTTGCTCTAACAATTGGAATATCTATTTTGTCCTTCTTATATAAAAATTCTCTATATGACCTATCTCAAAGTCATTAAACGGGAAGGCATAACCCATTGAAAGGAGCCGGCAAGCTAACAGCCTAACAAGCTATCATGACGGCATGGCAGAATATATTCCACCTTACCTTAGCCCTCAGCCCTCAGATCTCTTCTCTTACACCCCCACCCGTGATTATAAAGTCATTTTTGCCATAGCTAAGAAGCTATCAGGCTGAAAGGTTGACATTTATTAAAGGGACGGTTCTCCTTCATGGATTAGGTCAGCGGCGAGATGATAAGTGTAAGAGATTCCGGGGCAGGCAGAAGGAGATGGCGGATCGGTTATTGTATCTGTGACGCCCGTTGGTCAACCGCTATCGGATTTTTTAACGATCTGGTTTACGTTTGTGCCCCGGCGCCGCTGCAGGCTGGTGTCGCCAAAGGATTACGTGAAATATCTCCTGATTATTACCATCGGCTTTCCGCTATGTATCTGAAAAAAAGGGACATGATCTGCGAGGCCCTTTCAAAGGCGAAACTTACTCCGAACATTCCTGATGGGGCCTATTATATCCTGGCCGATATCAGTAACCTGCCCGGTAAAAAAAGCAAGGATAGGGCGATGTATCTTCTGCGGGAAACCGGTGTAGCATGTGTGCCTGGAGAGGCCTTTTACTATGATGACGGAGGGGAGAACCTTGCCCGATTATGCTTTGCCAAGGAAGATGCAGTACTTCTCGATGCGTGCAGAAGGCTCGAAAAGATCTCTTAAAAGTCCTTTTATTCATTCAGGCACTGCCATGACCGAGGCTGATCTGGACAGGGTTGTTGAGGGGATAATAGTATGTGGCGCAGGGCACAAGGCGCAGGGAGGAAAGAGGGAAGAGGAGAGAGAACTGAGGAAACAGGACTGAGGACCAAGGACTGAGGGTAGGGAGTGGGAAATAGGAAAGAGAAGATAGGAAAGGTATTTAGACTGAAGGCTGAAGGATACCATTTTTTTGATTTTATCGCTGCCGGAGCGGCGCTAGTAGTCTTGAGTGTATCGAATTGGAGTCTGATTAAAGGTGTGAATGCGAGCAATCTTAAATGCGGGGATGTTGGTTAAGTTTTTGTTTTGATTTTGCAACGGCGCTTTGGTATCTTTGCAGAGAGTTTTAACTATACACAGAAAGGAGCCCCCTATGCTATCCAAGGAAGCACTTCATAAGGAGATCGATGCTTTGCCGGAAGAGTTTACAGAAGAGATTTACGACTTTGTAAACTTCCTTAAAAGGAAGCGCATCAAAGGGAGCATGGAAACAGCCTTGCTCACCGAATCTTCATTGCGCAAAGATTGGCTATCTGCCGAAGAGGATGAAGTATGGCAAGATTTGTAAAAGGAGATGTTGTTGTCGTACCCTTTCCCTTCGCTGATTTAAGCGAGGCCAAAAGACGACCAGCCCTTGTTGTTGCAGATCTCACCGGTGATGACCTCATCTTGTGTCAGATTACCAGTTAGTACGTGAAAGATTCCTATTCAATATTACTTGATGAAGAACACTTTGAATCCGGCCGGTTGAATAGGATGAGCAATATCCGTCCAAATCGGATCTTCACTGCCGACACGAAAATCATACTCTATAAAACTGGACATCTTAAGAAAGAAAAAATAACGGAAGTAATAGGGATGATTATTGGTATCTTGAGCAAGTGAGGCTGGGTAGTGGGCGGAGAAGTGGCGGAAGATCTGTTTGAGAGGGGATTGTGTTTGCCGTCAGGTACTGCCATGACCGAGGTGGATTTGGACAGGGTTGTTGAGGGGATCCGGAAGATAGGCGCAGGGCACAGGGAGGAAATAGGAAAGAGAAGAGAGGACCCCGGTTAAACAGGCTATGCCCGAGTTAAACAGGTTCACACCCCAGTTAAATAGGTTTTTATATTTAACGGGGTAAACGTTTAACGGGGCAAGGAGAGGAAACAGGAAAGGGGAAAGAGGAAATAGAAGAGAGGAAATGAAGTTGCCAGCAGTGACCAAGACCCTAGTTGAATAAACATCTCTTGAAAAAATTACAATTCTGATATTATAATAAAGCACAAAGTATCGGAAATATATTTGGAGGAATTTAGATATGGGGACCGAACAGATTACCATCCAAATTGATGACGAGGCGGCACGCGCTTTTAAGTCCGCGTCTGCTGGAGATCGGCGAAAACTTGAGGCTCTTGTTAGTATCCAGCTTATTGAGGCAACAAAAACGAAAGATTCGTTGCAGCAAATTATGAGCGGGATAAGCCGAAAAGCGCAAAAGAGAGGGCTTACATCGGAAATCCTGCAGGCGATACTCAATGAATGAAAAGACGCATTATGTCTTTGATACCAATGTTATTGTCAGCGCGCTTTTATTTAAGCAATCAAAACCGTCGCAAGCATTCAGCGCCGCGTTGGATCGAGGCCGAATACTTCTTTCACGGCCTGTTCTGAAAGAATTAAACGAGAGGTATTGGCTAAGGAAAAGTTAAAGCCATATTTGATGCCTGAAGAACGGGAACAGTTTATTATCGCGTTACTCAGGGAGTCAATATTCATAGATATTAAAGAAAGCATACGAATCTGCCGTGACCCTAAGGATGACAAATTTTTAGAGCTTGCAGTCAATGGCGGAGCTGGCTGTATTATTAGCGGCGATGAAGACTTGTTAATTCTCAACCCCTTCCGGGATATCCCAATCATAAAACCTGATGAGTTCCTGAATTCACTTCAAATCGAAAACCTTTGAGGATTATTAAAAGTAGAATTAGCTGACTCCTTATCGTCTTCCAATGTTTACCATCTTTTCACTCTTGTCCAAAAATAATTTTTAAGAAAAAATCGCTTAAGCCACACAGGAGGCATTTTAATCACATACTGGCTAATGGAAGGGGGATTGACCATTGGAAGGTGGTAGAGAATCTAGACAGGGTTGTTGAGGGGATAATAGGGATGTGGCGCAGGGCGCAAGCATATAAAAAAGATAAACTGATTTAAAGTAGGGGAAAACATAGTGTGATTTCTTAATCTAGAGAAAAAATCATGTAAAGGACTCTAAAGGTATTTTCCCTTGACGCACGTTACTCCTTACATTATGATAAATTCGTAAGGAAACACTTAAGGAGGACAACGATATGCAATCGATCATTACCTCGAAATATCAAACGACTATTCCCAAAGCCATTCGCGAGAATCTCGGTCTTTCTGTAAAAGATGCACTGGAATGGAAGGTAGAAAAGGGCAAGGTCACTCTTTATCCCGCAAAATCGAATTTTTTAAAGTACAGAAATACCGTAAAAACAGGTCAGGGAGACATTGCCGATGACATTGAAATTTCCCGGGATCTCCGCATGGAGAAATACCGGTGAAGAGATATGTAATTGACACTAATGCCCTGATTTCCTTCGTAACTGATCGGAATCCGGAACAGCAGCGGAAAATTGCCCGCCTGTTCGAATCGGCCTCGCATCTGAAGGCGGTAGTCCTCTGCCATCAGTATGTTTTAACCGAATTCATATATGTAATGGACAAGATCTACCATGTCCCAAAAGATAAGATTGGCGGGATGGTTGCCGATCTTATGGAGATGCCCGGTATCGAGATCATTCAAGAAGTCGATCTTAAAGCAGCGCTCTCCTGCTGGCCCGACCCGATTCCTGATTTCGGTGATGCTGTTATTGCCTCTGTAGGCATGACTCGAAGAGGGTTCGAGATTGTGACATTTGATCGAAAATTTGCCGGTAACCTGAAATCTCTAGGTCTTAGGCTCCATCGGTTTGATTAAACTACCTGGGCCAGCTACGGTTTGCTCAATTAGAACATACCTCCAAGTCAAGCCAGGAATAATCAATATATAGAGAAAACAGATTTGAGAGGGGGCTGTGTCTGCCTTCAGGCACGTCAATGACCGATGGGGATCTGGACAGGGTTGTTGAGGTGGTCCGTAAGATAGGAAAGAGTAAATAGGAGTTTTACAGGATTAATAGGAGGCGAGTGTGCGTGGTAATTTTGCCCATATTTATGAGATGCATAAAAAGGAAGGACATGTTCTGGACAAAACCATACATTGTATGGTAATATTGCCATACAAATTCTTAAGGAGATAGACTATGGACTGGAGGGAAAGAATCACGGTTAATCCAATGACATGCCATGGTAAAGCGTGTATCAAAGGGACTCGCATTATGGTGTCGGTTATTCTGGATAATCTAGCCTCTGACGTAAGCAAGAAGGAAATTTTAGAGAGCTACCCATCACTAACCCAGGAAGATATTAAAGCTTCTATAGCATATGCTGCTGAACTATCCCGTGAAAGATTAGTAGCTGTGTCCGCCTAGGTTGATATGCTCTTTAAAATTGATGAAAATCTTCCGATTGAAATCGCGGAATTACTCATTAATTCCGGACATGACGCAAGAACTGTACATGATCAACGGTTAGAGGGCACAGAAGATTCTGTCCTCATAGAAAAATGTGACAGCGAAAACCGGATTATAATAACCTTGGATGCTGATTTTTCCGATATTCGAACCTATCCTCCATGGGATCATGAAGGAATTATTGTATTAAGGGTAGGCAACCAATCAAAAACACATATCATTAAGGTCTTTCAGAACATCCTGCCTCTTTTTGATCGAGAGCCCATCAAAAATCGCTTATGGATTGTTGAAGAAAACATGATTCGCATCCGCGGTGAGGATGACTAAAATCAGGACCATCTTGAATGGCAGAGAATTAGAACCTTATCCGGATGATCCCAGGGGAGAAAGTTGTTTGATAGTAGGCCAGGGATTAGATTTCAGGTGGATGCATGTCCTGTGCGGCAATTTTAATAAGGAAAATCTTATTATTATTACGGTATATATTCCGAGATTACCAAAATGGTATGATCCGGTTACAAGGAGGATATAAAAAGATGGAGACCTGCTATTTCTGTAAAAAAGGCATCTTGGAAGATAAAAAAGTGACGGTGGATTTCAGATGGGGCGATAAATTGACTGTTATCGAGGAAGTCCCCGCGAAAGTATGTAATGAATGTGGTGAGAAATATTATTCAGCGGAAGTTTCAAGGAAAATGGAGAAGATTGCCACAGAAGGGAAGGGGGAGAAGGTTATTGAGGTTCCGCTGGCAAGGTTGCATGAAACAACATCCATTACCGTTTAAAGGGGACTAGAGCTAGTGGACATGAGAATCAGGGCCATATGCAATTTGTAAACTAACCAATGCCTCATCAACTGAGCAGTCCTATCTGACTCCTTGTCGTCTTCCAATGTTTACCATCCTTTCACTCTTGTCCAAAAACAATTTTTTTAAGAAAAAATCCGTTTAAACCGCACAGAAGACATCTTCATCAACTCCTGGTTAATGAAATAAGGATTGATCATTGGAAGGGGGCGATGGATTTGTTTGGATCAATTATGTTGTAAGGGGGAGAAGTTAGGAAAAAGAGTATAGCACCCCGGTTAAACAGGCTATGCCCGAGTTAAATAGGTCCACACCCCAGTTAAATAGGTTTTTATATTTAACGGGGTAAACATTTAACGGGGCAAGGAGAGGAAAGAAAATAGCGCTTAAGAACCTATACATTTATCTATGAGTCTGTAGACTTCTTTTCTGTGAATTATGCCAAAGATGAAAATAGTGTTATTAAAAACTTTAAAAACCACACGATAATCCCCGACCCTTAATTTCCAATATCCCTTAAGGGATCTTTGTAATGGTTTGCCGTAGATTTCAGGTTGTGTGGTAAGTCGTTCTTCGATTGCCCGTTTGATCCTTTCCCTGTTTTTCCCATCAATTTTAGGCAGGTCACATCTTTTAACATCCGGATGGTACTTGAGTTCATAGATCATTGTTTTTCCATAAGGGCGGTATCTCAATCCCATACATCATTATGAGTCATCGTATCGGAGTTATTCCAGGATTTTTCCCTTTTTTCGGCAAAAGCGGAAAGAGCGATATCCTCTTGAATCTCCAAGGCCTCTTTGAGCAAATCCCTGACCTTTGTGGACAATGACACTTTATCCTTTTCTGCCAAGAGTTGAACGCTCCGATAGAGGGATGTATCTAACACTACATTTATACGCGGGTTTTGGGATGGCATGATCTTGTCCTCCTCATGAAGTTGAATGAAAGTGTAACAAAAGTGGAACACCATGTCAAATTAAAAGGTATATGGACATAATATTTAATTGACAGGCATATAACTAGCCCCTATGATAGGCCTAAATATATGGCCCGACTTATGGGCCTTAAGGAGCGTGACATGTTACAGACAAAATTCAGTTGCAAAGAGGATCAGGTCGTTTTTCTTAACAGTTATAGGGAATATGGGTTTAAAGATAAAAGTTCCATGATACGTGAGGCATTAAATCTGTTGAGGAAAGAGCGAGAACTGGAAAAATTGCGTGAATCAGCCAAGTTATATGCTGAGACTTATGATGAAGATTCTGAGCTAAAGGAATTGACAGCCACAGCCGTTCATGGATGGCCTGAATGATAACAATTGAACGTGGCATGGTAATTGATATCAACCTTGATCCGGTTCAGGGTTCTGAGACAGGCAAGGTGCGGCCTTGCGTTGTCGTGACGAATGATATCTATAATGCCCGAGTTCCCGTCATCCAGGTTGTACCAATAACGGCCTGGAATGAAAAGAAGACAATAATTAGAACCAATGTGACCATTTTGCCCTCGGCGATAAATGGACTTGATAAAAAGTCTGTTGCAGATTGTCTTCAAACCCGCCCGATAGACTATCGTTTAAGATTACATCAAGTGCGGGGAAAGTTAGAAACCGATTATATGAATGCGATAGACCAAGCACTTAAAACCGTTTTTTCTCTTGATTTAGGCTGAGAAGCATGGAGTAAAGGGCAGTGAGCAGAAAGGAAATAGAAAACAGGGAATAGGGAGGATTGGGAGACTTTTCTGTTGATATTGTGCATAATTCTAACTGTAATGCACAAAAAATTAATATTTTATGCATTATAGGTGAAGATTGATAAGAGATATCGTTATTATTCAAAAAAGAGAACTTGGAACCCGACTTGAGGAAAGATATATTGAACGGAAAATGCCGTTCCGCTGGGATCCCGGAAACGACTTGATCAACTTGATCACTGGTCCGCGGCGGGCGGGCAAATCGTTTTATGCCGCTCACCTTATTCAACAAACAGCCTCATATGGCTATGTCAATTTTGATGATGAACGGTTGACCGTCATCGGAGATTACGATGAAATCATCAGTGCTGTAAATACTGTCTACAACAAACCGCGTTACCTGCTTTTTGATGAAATTCAGAATCTTCCCCGTTGGGAACTGTTTGTCAATCGCTTGCAAAGGCAAGGATTTAGGCTCCTGATTACCGGCAGTAATGCCAATTTGCTTAGTTCTGAGCTGGCCACACATCTTACGGGCCGCTATGCCGCTCACGTTTTGTTCCCCTTTTCTTTTAGAGAGTACCTGGCGACTTTGGGCGATGAGCGGACTGAGATCGAGAAGATAGCCGCGCTGGGTGCATACGCTGAGCAGGGCGGGTACCCCGAACCTCTTCTTAAGAAGATCGACAGGCGCGATTACCTGCGTACCCTGATGCAATCCATATTGTACAAGGACATTGTCAAACGGTTTAAGATCAGGTCGGTTCAGGGGATCGAGGACTTGGCTATGTATTTGATGTCGAAAATTGCTAGGGTTTATACCTTGAATGCCTTGTCCGGGGTGACTAAGTGCCGTAGCGTTCATACCATCGATAAATATATTATTTACCTACAGCAATCATACTTGTTTTTTCCGATTCCGCGCTTCTCATTCAAGGTGAAAGATCAAGCGGGTCATAACAAAAAGATCTACTGTATCGATAATGGGTTGGCAATATCGGCAGGCTTCCGTTTCAGCGCCGACCAGGGGGCGCTCTATGAAAATCTTGTGGCTGTCGCCCTGAAAAATGAGGAAATTGCCGGTAGGATTTCCCTATTTTATTGGAAGAGCGCCCAGAATGAGGAAGTGGATTTTGTTATCAAAGAGGGCTTGCATGTGACGCGTCTGGTTCAGGTCTGCTCGGACATCTCGAATCCTAAGACACTGAAGAGGGAAATGCGGGCGCTGATCAAGGCATCTCAGGAATTGCAGTGCGATGAGCTTTTGTTGCTTAATGACCGCTTCGACCGTACGGAGACTTTCAAGTGGCAGGATGTCGAGCGACCGATCCGGTTAATGCCGGTGTGGAAGTGGCTTGAAGGATAGGAAAGAGATGAAGAAAGAGGGAAGAGAAGAGAGGAAAGAGGAGGATACTTTGAAAAGGGCGTTAATTACAGGGATTACGGGACAGGATGGGGCCTACCTGGCAGAGTTTTTATTGGAAAAGGGCTATGAGGTCCATGGCATTAAAAGACGGTCATCGCTTTTTAATACGGAGAGGATAGACCACCTCTATAAAGACCCCCATGATAAAGGCAGGCGTTTTATGCTGCATTATGGGGACATGACGGACTCCACAAATCTCATCCGGATTATCCAGGATGTACAGCCGGATGAGATATACAACCTTGCCGCCCAGAGCCATGTCATGGTCTCATTTGAGACAGCGGAATATACTGCTAACGCGGACGCATTGGGCGCCCTCCGCATCCTTGAGGCGATCAGGATTTTAGGGCTTGAAAAGAAGACGAGGTTTTACCAGGCATCCACAAGCGAGCTATTCGGCAAGGCGGCGGAGGCGCCGCAGAAGGAGACGACCCCATTCTATCCCCGAAGCCCCTATGGCGTTGCGAAGCTATATGCCTACTGGATAACAATCAATTATCGGGAGGCCTATAATATTTACGCATGTAACGGGATACTATTCAACCATGAGTCGCCTATTCGGGGCGAGACATTTGTCTCACGTAAGATAACGCGGGCCCTTGCGAGGATAAAACTGGGACTTCAGGATTGCCTTTATCTTGGAAACCTTGATGCCAAAAGGGACTGGGGCCATGCCAAGGATTATGTTGAGATGCAGTGGCTCATGTTGCAGCAGGATGAGCCGGAAGACTATGTTATCGCGACCGGGGAGCAGCACTCGGTAAGGGAATTTGTGGAATACGCGGGTAGAGAACTTGGTTTTGATGTTGAATGGCAGGGGTCCGGGGTAGATGAGGTAGGGGTGGTGGGAGAGAAGGCTCAAGGCGCAGGGCTCAAGGCGCAGGGGGAAAAAGAGGGGACCCCGGTTAAACAGGCTATGCGTTTAACGGGGCAAGAAGAGGAAAGAGAAGATAGGAGGCGCCCCAGTGAAATGGTCTCCGAATTTCACGGGGTAAATAAGGCGGGAGAGATCATTGTCAGGATCGACCCGAGATACTTTCGGCCGACAGAGGTTGACGCACTCCTTGGAGACGCCTCAAAGGCCAGGGAAAAACTGGGATGGTCTCCGCGGATCTCTTTTAATGAGCTTGTGAAAGAGATGGTTGCTGAAGACCTCGAACTTGCTAAACGCGATGCGCTAATCAGAGAAAGAGGCTTCAAGATTTTTGATAGACATGAATGATTGTTGTGTTGAATCGTGAGGGCGTTAAAGCGGAAGCCCTTCGACTTCGCTCAGGGTCGTGAGCGTGTCGAACGGGTGTAAGGCTCAGGGCTCAAGTATTAAGGGTATAATTTCCCTCCTCCTTTTAGGGGGAGGTCAGGAGGGGGTCTCGAAAGATCAATGTGGGG
>Ga0184631_10000335_pt1 | contig 10558 bp, 4 predicted proteins | sample PLM4_90_b1_FD_133160 | JGI IMG/M metagenome (GOLD analysis project Ga0184631, IMG submission 133160) | Groundwater sediment microbial communities from an aquifer in East River, Colorado, USA - PLM4_90_b1 | ecosystem: Environmental > Terrestrial > Soil > Riparian zone | place: USA: East River... | reverse complement strand
TGCAGCCTTGATATTTCCTTTGGCGAAATCGGGCTGCGAATTAAAAACGGATTACCATCTTCATCGGTTAGCTGAACAACAAGATTTGATGTATCACCACTAAAACTATCTGAACGGATTAATGCTGCAGTGTCTTCTGGTTTTAGGTGAGGATAGTTTAACCTCGTTAGAAAGAACTTTTCTTCTTCAGTTAGGTTTGGGAGTGAATGAAGTTCCGAGTAAAGCTGTTGAGATTTTTCTGCATTGACTTCTCCAGAACGCTGCTTCTTAATTATATCACTCAAAGCATTTTTCAGTGTTAATGCTGATTCAATAAATGCAGTGTTCAGGAAAAACATTGGGCGTGCTGTGATGTATTCTTTCTCGAAATCAAATAGCTGATATGTCTCGTATAGTTCATATAGCATCTGAGATTGTGCACTTGTATCCGCATTCTGATTCAGCTTTCTCCACCGATGAAATCTTTTTATTGCGAAGAACAAATTTTTCGGAATAAATCCATCATTTGTAACACTCTTCAAAAAGTCTTCTGCTCTGGAAAGAGTCTCATCTTTATTTTCTATTTCATTATCAGATTTTGCCTCATCAATAAATCTCTTAATGAGGTTGATCGCCTTAGTCTCTCCTTCACATTCAGTTACCCCTGAAAAAATATAATTCCAGATTGACTTCTTATCGAGGAAGGAATATTTCCCGAGTGTATCTTTGATGAAAAGGTTATGGAAATTCAAAAAGAAATTCTTTGGTGAAGTTGAATTTATTCTTTTTGATACCGAGTAGAGCAAAGTGCCCGTTTGGTAATCGTGTGTTGGTACAGTAATGTTTTCCGGACGTGGATTAGCAAGCTGTATTTTATAGTTGGTAACAGCCCAGAAATTCATATAGGCAGCGGAAGTATTCCAAACAAAGTGAGGCCAGAGTTCACGCAAACGCTGCCTGGCTTCTTCGTCGTTTTTCTTGTTTTCTTTTTCAAGAAAACGTGCAACGCTGTCTCGGGGTACAAATGCTTCCGTCCACACTTCATATTCTTCCCAGTATCCGCCGAAATGTGGAAGAAGTCTGTCTCCCGTTTTGTTCATCCCTCCGAGGATAAGCCATTTAATTTCCTCTTTGACTTTAGCCGGCGGAAGATTTCTGTTAAGATGCAAAGTTAAATCAAAAGCTCCCTGGAATCTTGTTTGTACGGTAATTCTATAAATTGATTTATCCGTTCTCGATTCGAGTTTACTTATCCAAATTCCTCCCGGTAAAATATCATCCAGCCTGATCAGGAAGCCTTTAGAAAACATAAACACGGCTTCTCTTAAAACTGCTGTTTTTGAAATTGTATTTTTAATTCTCTGCCTATCGTCTGGACCAACACCTTCTTCAAAAGTGATTACATCTTCCCACTGATATTCTTCTTCAGTTTCAAGGTCAATGGCAATTTTACGGTTAACACCAAGCCATTCCCTAAAACCTAAAGTCAGAGAATCAAGACTCGTTTCAGAAAGTTTTTTAAACCCGGGGTTTTCTGCCATCGTAGCGAAACGCATTAAAAATCTTCTAACTCTTTTGAATAACTGCGGATGGGTTACGCCATATGCTGTTATCAGCTCAAAGAAATGAACAAAATTTGTTTTCTCTATTGGCTCATCCTTGCTTAACTGCTTTACTTCATTTGAAATGAAATGCTCAATATGATCTAATCTTTTTTCGCCCCTGGAATTGACGGCAATGTGGTGAGCAAGTTCGGAGTTAAGCAGAAACTTATCATTGCTTATGAATGAAGTAAACAACTCGCCAAATTTTCTTTCATCGGCTCCCTTAATGATGGAGGCAAATTGTTTTCTTTTAATTTCGATATTAGAAGTTGTTGCGGGTCTTGAAAGAAGATTGACAACAAGTCGGTAATGAATATTCTTTGGGTCATCAAGTATCTTGTTGAAATATTCAAGTGATGTGTTTGCATCATCTGATAAAAATATCATATATGCCAAATGAATTCCCTGAAGAGAATATTCCGATGACGATACTATTTTATTAAACTGCTTCAGTTCGTTCTCTTTCGGCGTAGTTTTACCGGCCACTGAATTGAATCTGATTTGGAGTGATTCTTTAATTTGTCTATGCCACTGGACGATTGAATTTCCTGCAAATGCAGTCAGCTCATTGTTCCCAATCCATAATAACGGGTCTATCAGGAGCAGTTGAAAATCTATGAATGGTGTAGTAACTAAATAATTATAGCTTCCGATTCGGAAAATATTTTTTTCATCTGTCCTGTAAAGAGTTAACATAAGTTTGAGCTTTGGTATTAAAATACCTTTTTCGTTTGCAATCACATCTCTGCCAAGACAGCCCTTCTCTCTTAAAAACCAGTTTGGAATTTTCACCTCTGTTGTACCGGCATAAACGCTTGTTTCATTTTTAACATACATTGAATCAATCAGTTCAGAGAAATTTTTCTCAACAATTTTTCGTTTGTATGTTCCTTTCGGAGTTAGTTCGCCGTGCTGGTCATCAAATGATCTTTCGATTAGCCGGAAATCAAGTATTCGTTCAAATGGTGCGAGGAATTTATTTACCGTTACAATCAGTGAAGAAAAATATTCCTGCTTCTGCTTTTCATCCATATCGTGCAGAGGTGAACTTTTGTCCTCATAGTTGGGATGTATAAGAACCGTGTTGAACTGCCGGTGATCACCAACCAGGAAAACCTGCTTAATATTTTCAAAGTCGCGGAAAAGGTTTTCAATTTTTTGAGGGGCGATTGTTTCTCCCTTTATATTTTTATAAATCTCTTTTTTCCTGTCGATGATTTGAATAAAACCATCCTCATCCATTTTCATGACATCTCCGGTGGGAAGCCATCCATCTTCGGTGAACGTTTCAGAATTTTCCGTATCATAATAACCAAGCATTACATAGGGACCTTTAACAAGTATTTCACCATCATCGCCAAGTTTTATTTCAATTCCCGGCAAAGCTATTCCGAGAGAGTTTGGTTTGTATCTTTTCCAGGGGGTCATAGTTATTCCGCCTGTTGCTTCGGTCATCCCAAAACCGCTCATCAGCTCAACACCATATTTCTGGAAGAATTGGAAAATATCAGGCGGAAGATATCCGGCCGCTGACAATCCCCATTTCAATTCACCGCCGGTTGCTTTGTCTAATTCATTCTTTATTTTCTGATGATCATCAACTTCAATATCAACTTTGCTTGTGATGTATTCATAAAGCTGCATCCATTTTTTCGGGATGCTGATGAAGACTGTCGGTTTAACAAGCTGCATATTTGAAATCATCGCTTCAACAGATGGATTTTCGAGGAAACAATATTCTGCTGCCCAGAAAACACATCCGGTCATTTCAAGATATCTGCCGAAAGTATGATAAAGCGGAAGGAAAGAAATAAATCTGTCTTCATCTCCTATTTCGGGAATTGCCATTGCCCGGCAGAATCTTTTGTAAATAATATTCATCTGCGAAAACATTATTCCTTTGGGTTCACCGGTGGTTCCTGAAGTGTACATTATTGTGGCGAGTTCGTTCATCCCGATTTCGAATTCACTTTGTGCTTCTTTTCCTGAATTGACAAATTTATCAAAATTAATTACCCAGTCTTCACTGGAATTACCTTCAAGAAGAATTACAGTTTTAAGTTCAGGAAGTTCATTTTTCAGCGACTTTATTTTTGAAAGCTGTTTTTCATTATGTGTGATCAGAACAGAAGCCTTACTCTGCTGAAGAATAAAACGAATATGTTCGGTGACGGAATTTCCGGGAATCATCACGTTGACAATTCCACCTGTCAGGCAGGCAAGATCAAGCAAAGCCATTTCAAGACAGTTCTCTAATAGAAACGCAACCTTTTCGTTTTTCTTAATTAAGGAATAGAAAGCTCGCTCATAACTCTGAACCAAACTTGCAGACTTCTCCCAACTATATTCTGTAACAGTGTTCCCATTTATAACTTTGAAAAGAGTTTTATTTCCATAATCTCTTAATCTCTGGTTGAATAGAATTCTAGTGTTGTAATTGCTTTTTAATATCAATTCGTGAACCTGCCTTGCCGGCAGGCAGGTTAGTGGCTCCCACTTCTGTTCCTCATAGATTCTTTTTAACAATGAAGGGAAGCGGAAAAGGTTTAAATATTCGTGAGTAAGTTTTTCAACTTTTTCGCCCTTTGTCAGCTGAACATTAAGGAATGTACCGAAAAGGAAATAAACTTCTTTATCGATCTCGCCCATAAATTGTTTTGCAAACGCGGGCTGAGCCGCAGCAATGAAAATTTTCAGTAACGCTTCAGATTCTTCTTTTGACAGACTTCTTTTCTCAAGAGGAATTTGTTTAAGAGTTTCAACAAAACTATAAAGCTGCTCACTGCTATCTTTCTTGCCGAATGAAGTTAAGCCGGTTAAAAGCCCTTCGGTCACTGATAGTATGTTTTCTAATATTCCTTTTTCTTCCACACTTTTCCCAAGAACGTTAAATGATATTATTGAAAGCTGCCCTAAAATAATAAACAATTAAGCAAAGTCTTTAATTCACTGCCGAATTGAGTATTTGAATGAAAACCAGGAATAGAATCAAATAATTGCTTTGATTAATAGTTTTTTTTTTTTGTTATTTTGATAGTAGAAAATATTTCATTTGTCAAATCGGGGTACGACAATGTTTTATAAAATTGGTCTGAAAGAAAAATTTCTACACTATTATTACCCTTCTAAGAGTAACAACAATTCCTATATTATTTTTTATAAAGGAGAATTTATATGAAAAAAGGTTATTCTACTATTAATTTTTTCATTTGCTCAAAAGGTTGAACTGCAATCCTCAAATGCAAATTTCTGCTGCTATAGAAATACAAAAGGAAGAGGTAACAAAATGTGTAAATCATTCTTTTTATTAATAGTATATAGTTCTATTTTTCTTTGTGAAGTAGTTCTCGCTCAGGATTCCCATTCAATTCAAATCAATGGAGGAATTATATCGCCAAGGAGTTCATCAAATGGTTTGGTGGGTTCAATTCAATATAACTATTCATTTAATACAAGCTTAATATTCTATGCTTATATGGGATATTCTGCCTGGGATAGAAACAAAGTAGTTCTTCATAATATAAAAGAAGTATATACAAATAAAAGTCAACATTATTTTTATTCTTATTCTGAAGACGAACATTATTTAATTCCTGTTTATATTGGAACCAGTATTGACTTACATACTAATAAGTTATTTACTTCATTCTTAGAATTTGAGATAGGATATTCCTATTTGAGTTATATCAGTTATGAAAATGTAATAGTAACAGATCCGGAAAGCGGAGAAGTCTTGTCGTACTATGCAGATGGAAGTACAGGAGAAAATGTTCAGGAAAATTTGTTTGGAGTTGGAATTGGAGCCGGTCTTTCTCATCCAATTTCATCAGGAATAAATTTATTGTTAACATTTAAATTGAACAGTTATGTAAATGAAAATTATTACGGTTTATTTAGCAAACGAGGAACTTATACGACTTTTTTAGCCGGGTTCAACTTTAACTTATAGTATGCAGGGTTGAAAATGAAATCTATGTTTTTCTTTTTTGTGATAGTTGTGATATTCCTTAGTACGCAAAGTTGTGATACTACTGAACCGCCACCTGATATCCCACCCGGAAATAGAAATATAGAATGGACAACCGATACCCTTAAAATGCAACAAGGATGGCTTTATCTAGCAAGAATCTGGGGTGATGAACCAGAGAATGTATGGGCTATTTGTTATGGAGGAAGTGTATTAAATCGGATTTGGCAATACGATGGTCAGAAATGGTCCACAGATTCAATTCCGCGTGATATCAGTCCTTCCTCTATTTATGGATTTGGTAGACAAAATATCTGGATGGGTAATGAGAATAGTACTATATGGCACTATAACGGAAGCACATGGAATTTGCATACAACACTTTCCAAATCAGGTTTCGATAAAATTGTTTTTAACGATATATGGGGCGAGGAACCTCAAAACATTTATGCTGTTGGTGCTGCCGATCAATTTAGTGGTACAGAATATACTGGTATAATCGCACATTATAATGGATCAACTTGGAAATTACTTGATCTTGCTTCATTAAGAGTAAGTTTTATTCAAATAAGGAAGCAAGTGAGTTCGGGTTTATATTTTCTTTTAGGAGTAAATTTTGAAAGCTCCGGGATAGAGAATAAGTTATTTGTTTTCAATGGTCAAGTGCTTACTGAGATTTTACCTGATTATAAAGTAGATTTGATAAATGAAATAAACGGGGAAGTATATTTTGTAATAGGGAAAAAAATTTATAAGTACAATAATAATCAATTAGCAATTTGGAAGGATTTTTCGGGGACTAATTTTGTAGGATTTTTGTGGGGAAGAAACGAAAAGGATTTTTATTGCAAAAATTATGATGGAGTAGGACATTATAATGGGACTGATCTTCAAACTCTCTTTACAACTGATTTATCTATCAACGGAGGATGTGTATTAGAAAATAATGTGTTTCTTATTACGGAAGATATTAACAATAATCTGGAAATAATTATAAGAGGAAAAATTATTAAATAATTTGAGGTACAGAGTAAATAAAATAAAGGAATGGTGCTGTAACACCATTCCTCTTTAAATGTAAATAAAATTAAGGCTGCTCACCTTAGGTACATCTTACCATTTATTTACATACCCATTTTTAATTAACAGGTACTTTAATTTATGAAAGGAGTGAACAATGAACAAGTTCTTTTTAAAAAGCATTTTATTTTATGCTTTAATTGCATTAACAATTTCTTTTAACGTTCAAGCAAGTTCTATATATTTTACGAGCCCGACTAACGGGCAAGTTTTGAATACCGTTTATGCAGCTGATAACGTAGCAGTCAATGTAGGTTATCATTATACAGCAAGTTACGGTTACGTGTATGTTAAATTATTTACAAGCGGACAAGGCACCTATTCTTCCCGGGATGAAGGTGGAATTCCGCAATGGTTTTACTTGCCAGCAGGTACATATACTTGGAGAGTGGAATTATGGGAAGGAAATGAGTTGGGTTCAGAATCAAAAACAGCAGAGCAGACCATTACCTTTTACACAAAATTTAAAGTATATGCCAAAAACAGCTTTAATGGTGGAAATATTAATTTTGATGGAGTAAAAGCAAGTGGCTCAAGTGCTCTTTATTATATCGGGAATAGTATAAGTATGGGGGCAATTGATCAAACTTATTCCGGAGATAATTATATCTGGAATAGTTCAGGAACTAATAATAGTAATTGGAAAAGACAGCCATATAATCAAGGTACATACCCTATTCAGGGAGCTACTTCCCGCAATTATAGTTATTCTGTTGTCTCAAATGACAATGGAGCTACTATAATAGCCGATATGAAAGAAATAGTAAATGTTACCTTTCAAAATAGTTTTGTTGGTGTAGGCAATGGAGGTGTAATTAAAGTAAACAGTGTTCAATATAATTCCCCTAAAGTTGGCTTTCCGGTTACGCAGTTAAATCCAGTTACTTCTTCGCCAGTAAACCAAACGATAACTGGAATTTCATATACTTTTACACAATGGAATGACGGCAATACAACCTTTAACAGAACCTTTTATCCACCTAGTGATGATATTACTTATACAGCTAATTATGCCGGTAAACCAAGTAATAGTTACCGTAATCTTAGCACTAATTCGACACCAGGTCAGCATATAACTTTATATTGGAATGAGCATCCCAATACAAACGTTACTCAATATCAAATCTGGCGTAAGGTAAAACATAACGGAGTCGTGGGCGATCCTGTTTTATTATCTACGAAAAACAGGGGAACATTAACCTATGTTGATAACGATTTTATTTTAACCAACGGTTATACAGATGATCTTTTGTGGTATGATGTCCGCGCCTATTACGTTACTGAAACTTCTTATGCAGATCCCCAATGGTTGGCTGTTTATGGTGAAGAGATTACAAAGAGATCCGATTCAACTTATGCAAAAAATGAATCCTTAGAATTTAGGGTTGATTGTTTCCCAAATCCATTCAACCCAGTAACAAACATTCGTGCTGTATTACCATCAGATGGACTATTACAAGTGTCTATCTTTAACATATTGGGAGAGAAAATCCTCGATTTGAATAATGCGATAGTCACTAAAGGCATTTATGAATTCTCCTGGAATGGGGTAAGTGCAAGTTCTAAGACAGTTAATTCCGGTATATATATTGTGCTTGTTAGAACAGATTCTAAAATCATTTCACAAAAGATTATGCTTTTGAAATAATTTTTAGAATTTAGTTCTGATAGAGTAATAAAATGTTATTCTCGCTCCGCCCCTCTATTCGGAAGAGGGGCTGGGGGCGAAACTTTTCTTATATCTTTTCCTTAATAACCTAGTTTGCTTTCGAGATTAAACCACTCGTTCAAGCGGTACCTGGAACAATCTTATCTTATCATCATCACGTTCAACAATTAAGTTTAATTCATTTATCCTGCCAATAAGTTTTTCAAGCAATTCTTCTTCAGGAAAGGCTATCATCCTTACAATATTATAACCAGGATATGGACGGTTCCCAAGATGCGCATCAGTATGATGACCTTTGCCCTTTACATCTTCCCATTGAGTATAAAAATCTATTTCAAGTTCTTTTAAAGCTTTCGTAACACGGTCATCAAGAATATCGTGATAGATTAAAAATGTTAGTTTCATATTAATCCCTAAATATCTTTTTTGTTTTTAGAAAATAATTTCTTGAAAAATCCAAAGAAACTTAATTTACCAAGATCATCAAGAATCGAGTATACAACTGGAACTATAAATAAGGTTAACAATGTTGATGTGATCAAACCGCCAATTACAGCCTGACCCATCGGTGCGCGAAATTCTGCACCTTCACCAAGTGCAAGTGCAACAGGCACCATTCCGAAAATCATTGCAAATGTTGTCATTAATATCGGGCGCAATCTTGTTGGACCTGCTTTAAGCAGAGCATCAAATCTGGACAAACCACGCTCACGTAAAACGTTTGTGTAATCAACAAGCAAAATTCCGTTCTTTGTTACCAGACCCATAAGCATAATTATACCAATCATAGACATAACAGACATTGCACTTCCAAAAATTAATAGAGCCAAAACTGCGCCGATCATAGACATAGGTAAAGCTAACATAATAGAAAATGGATGCATAAAACTATCGAATTGAGCTGCAAGTACTATATAAACAAAAATAATGGCCAGAAATAAAGTGAGAATCATATTTCCAAAAGATTCTTCCTGCATCTGACCCTGCCCAATAATGTTTATAGAATATCCTGATTCAAGAGGAAGCTTATCAGTTTCTTTGATTACATCAGCTAAAACAACACCTAAAAATCTGCCATCAAGGTTAGCATCAACCCGAATTTCTTTTTGCCTGGCATACCGATTAATTTTTGATGGACCAACATCCTGTGTAATTGTTGCAACATCGCTAACTGGTACCAGAAAATCTATATCATTAATTTTTTTAGTACTCTTAACAGTCAGAGTAGACAGATCATTCAGTTTTGTGCGATCTCCTTTTTTCAATCTTACTCTTACATCTATCTGTTCATCACCTTCCTGATATTGCGTTGAAATGTTACCATCAACCATTGCACGAATGGTAGAAGCAATAAGAAACGGATTTACTGCAAGGTCTGATGCTTTCTCTCTATCGATATTAATTCTTATTTCGGGTTTAGATAATTCAAGGCTGTTATCTACATCAACTGCGCCTGGGGTTGATTTAACTATTGCTTCTACTTTATCGGCAATTTTTTCGAGCTGCTTTAAATCATCACCACGAATACTTAGTGTTACTGGTTTTTCATTTCCACCCGGACCGCCCTGTTCCAGCATACTTATTTTGGCACCAGCAATAGATTTAGATTTATTTCTGATTTCTGACATAATCGTTCTGTCAGATTTCTTCCTGTCATGGGTGGGGACGAGTTTGACGAGAATATTAGCCTTAGTAACCGGGTCATTTCCTGATCCGATAGTTGTAAGAACGAGCTTTACTTCTGGTTTTTCTCTTAAATTTGCTTCAATTTTTTCGCAGATTATACTTGTCTGTTCAAGCGAACTTCCCGGTGATGCATTAACAACAACATTAAACTCGCTTTGATCACTTTCAGGGAAAAATTGTGAACCGAGCATTCCCATTAGAAAAAAGCTTATAACAAAAATTCCAATCGCTCCGAATACAATTGTTTTTCTGTGGGTTAATGACCAGCGTAAAGCTTTCTCATACTTACTGTTCATCAACTCAAAGAAATGATTAAAATAATAAAGAGATTTAAATAAAATATTTCCTTCTTTAGATAATGATTCATCTTCTCGGCGCAGCCATTTTGAGGATAGCATTGGTGTTAATGTGAAAGCTACAAATAAAGAAACCATTACAGCCGCTGATATCGTAATTCCAAATTCATAAAAGAATCTGCCAACGATTCCCGGCATAAATGCCACTGGAACAAATACGGCAACAATTGTAAAAGTTGTGGCCATTACAGCAAGTCCAATTTCTTCAGAAGCTGAT
>Ga0184631_10000334_pt1 | contig 10587 bp, 10 predicted proteins | sample PLM4_90_b1_FD_133160 | JGI IMG/M metagenome (GOLD analysis project Ga0184631, IMG submission 133160) | Groundwater sediment microbial communities from an aquifer in East River, Colorado, USA - PLM4_90_b1 | ecosystem: Environmental > Terrestrial > Soil > Riparian zone | place: USA: East River... | reverse complement strand
CCCCGAGAAATACACGAACGAGCGCATAATCGTCATTTGGTACACGCCCGCTCCACTTGGTCGAGCACCAGGTACAGGCCTTGATTTTATGCCCCTCACCCAGCGGAACGAGAAACCCAAAGCCCTTGAAATCATGTTTTACGTCGCTTCTCCGGTACGCGAAAGACACGGTGGCCGACGAGACTTGCGGTATTTCATTCAAGACAGCGGCGAGTTCCCCGTCGATATCGCCGATGACGGCGGCGGTATCATTAGAGGGCGAGGCGAGAATGGCCGCATCGGCTTCATGCATCGTTCCATCAGCCATCCTGATTTTGTAGACGCTCGAACCATCGGCGCCTTTGACCTCTTCAACCCTGCGCACGTCGGCGCGAACAACTATCTTGTCTTTATCGAGCGCCCGGGAAACCTCGTCTACGATATCCTGCATGCCGCCCTTGAAGGACATATGCAGCGTTCTTTTGGAAGCCGCGTCTGAAGCGCCAAGAGCTGCAACCTGTCCCAAGGCCTTAAATCTGCTTTTCATGGCAACGATCATACCCCTGGTAAGGCTTCCATATTTCTGCTCCGTGTCGAGCAGCAGGGGAAAAGTGGCTTCGAGGCTCATCGTGTCCGGATCGCTGGAATGGATGCCGGCAACGAGCGGATCGGCGAGCCGGTCAAGGCACTCCCTTCCTAAACGCCTCTTCACGTAGCTCGAGAGCGTCTCGTCGCCGGGCTTCTTCCTGGGGATGAACAAATCCATGGACATACGCAGTTTGCCCGGCCAGGAGAAAAGGTTGGTGGTAATAAAGGGCAGAAACTTGGTGGGTACGATCAGCATGACCCCTTCAGGCAACTCTCGCAGCTTATTCTTGACGAGAATGAAGGTCTTTTTCAACTTGTCGTTACTCGTTATTAATTTATTGTCGCAATGGAGCTTCTTCGCCAGCTCGAATATCCACGGCTTGGTCGAAATAAAGGAGTCCGGTCCGCCTTCGACGATAAAACCGTCATCGGTGCGCTCTGTTTGGATCTTGCCGCCGAGACGGGAGCTTTTCTCAAGAAGCGTATAATCGATATCGACGCCCGCGCCTTGGGCTGTCTTGATTGCATACGCCGCCGAAAGACCGGTTATACCTCCGCCGATTATGACCACTTTTTTCATCTTTACCACCTTGTTTTAAAATTGTCCGCCATCAGTTGTCAGCTGTTAGTTTTTCGTTTTTAAATCCTCGTCGCTCATACGATCGAGAGTTCGGAGGCAACCAACCTGCAGTTAAAAACCGTTTCGAGGTTCTTTTCGATGAGAGCCTGGATTTCTTTTTCCTGAGTAAAATTCGTCGGCCTTGTCAGCGACAACTTTGCGCCGTCAACTTGGAAAAGCGGCATGTTTTTATCCTCCGTAAATCTTTACCGCACGGTGCTTATGTAACTTGAGTTACACTGATTTCACGCCATGAAACTTAATCAGAATAAAGTTACATGGCGCTCCGCCCAGGCAACTTCGCTGTCATTCAAAAATCTTGAGTATATCCTTGGCTATGCATTAATCCGTGTTTCTCAGAAATTCGGCAAAAGGCGCAAGTGCGGCATCGGCTTCCTTGAGCGTTTCGGGGAAAAGCTCGACCAGTGCTTTGATTTTAGCGGGATTCAAATGGTAAGAGTAGACATGGCGAACAACATGACGAAACCCCCGGTAGCCCTCCAGCTTATCTTTCAACTCGGGGGAAATTACCGCGGGACGCAGACCTTGTATTTCACGGCTCATCTGATCGAGTAGTTCCAGATGCCAATTGGCCCCAGCCGGAATGTTTCCGTCAATGGACGATGCGACCCGCTCGAAAATGCGTTCCAATCCCGAGTAGAAGCCGTGCAGGTTCAACGCGACGCTGTCGAGATAAAAGTCATTATTCCTGCTTACAACCATCTCCCATGCGCGGCTGACGCGGTCCGTGAGAGCGGACAACTCCGACAGTTCGGAAAGGATGCGGTCAGCCAGAGCGTCCCCGGCCTTGCTCACAGTTCGACTCCTTCCCGTTCAAGGACCTCGCGAAGGGACGGCGAGCAATCCTCCGCATCCACGAGATCAACCCTCCACTCGCCGCTGAAACCGGTCGCGAAAGCAACCGCACGGTAAAAATCGGCGGCGGGGATGCCCCAGGCGGCAAGGTCAATATCGGACCATCTGTCAAACTCGCCCCTGGCAAGAGAGCCGAACAAGGCGACCTTCTTCGCGCCGAATCTTTTTTTGAGTTCATCCGCGATACAGACAGCAACACCTCGCACGTCCGTTGCCGACGTGCTCGGCGTCGCCTTTTCTTTTTTCAACGTAAACGGCTTATACTGTCGCAACATGTCGGGGGTCATATCGAGGGCTGTTTTTGAAGACATACCTTACCTCCTGCGTTATAACAATTCGCTCTATTGTTACTATGCTATTTTACCTGAACACCCGTGCAATAGCAATAATGCCTGACTGAAGTCGAGGTGTGCCTAAATACACTCTTGTCGTCTTTCGACAATTCAACGACAACCAAATGACAACTTAAATGACAGGCATTTTCACTTTCTGATAAAAATTGGACACAAGCAACATTCAAGACGCGACACCATGAGTTCCTATGAGGTCCCCGACTATTCAAGTCTTGCAAGTTTCGCGCTCGAACAACTGGGGTTCCTTTCTTTTCAATACACACTCGAGGCAGCCGCCTCTTTGAACTCTGGAGCAGACCGACTCCCTCGCTTCGTGGCCCTTTTTGCATTTCCACCACACCTGTCTTTGAGAATAAGGGGCCACGTCCTTCGGCGACCACGACGCGTTCTTTGTCGGATGCCATTCTCGGGCGAGCCATGGTCCTTTTGTCTCAAGACAGTCTTCAATGCCCGGTCTTTTCCCAGAGCAGAAAGGGCAGCCGCTGCCCGCAGTTCTGTGAGAAAGAGATGCCGCCCACTCATGACCCTTTCGACAGGTCCACCATACCTTCCTGTCAGAGCCCGGCATCACATCCTTCGACGTCAAAGAACCGTTCTTCGTCAGGTGCCATTCCTTCGCAAGCATCGGGAATACGGTCTGAAGGCAGGTGTCTTTGTCCGCTTTTTTCCCCGCGCAGTATGGGCATCCATTGCCGGCGGTCCTGCTCGCTATGACGGCCCTCCATTCATGCCCTTTCCCGCAGACCCACCATGTTTTTTTGGCTGATTTTGACGTCACGTCCTTCGGCGTAAGCGGCGCGTTTTTTGCGGTATGCCACTCACGGGCAAGCCTCCGATTTACGGTTTCGAGGCAGCTTTCCCCGGTTGCCCGCAGCCCTGCGCAATAAGGGCACCCTCTGCCGCGGGTTCTGCTGCCGATCAATGCCTGCCACTCGTGGCCATTCTCGCAAAGCCACCACGCTTTTTTGCCGGAACCGGCAGTTACCTCGCTCGGCGTTGACGGCGCATTCTTAGACGGATGCCACTCCCTGGCGATCGCCGTGCTCACGGTCGAGAGACAGTTATCTTTTCCGGCTTTTTTCCCCGCGCAATAGGGGCACCCCCTTCCGTTGCTTCGGTTGTTGATTTGAGCTTTCCATTCATGGCCTTTGCCGCACATCCACCACACTTGCCTGCCTGCAAAAGCGGTCACCGTCCTCGGAGTTAAAGACGCGTTCTTCGTCTGGTGCCATTCCCGGGCTAGACGGGGTTTCACGGTCAGCAGGCAGTTTTCCTTTGTCACCCTCTTCCCCGAACAATAAGGACACCCGCAGCCTCGCATCCTGTGGTCCGGCGGAGCCTCCCATTCATGGCCTTTTCGGCATATCCACCATGCTTTTTTGTTGGATTTGGGGAGAACGTCCTTCGGCGTAAGCGGTGCATTCTTCGTCGGATGCCACTCTCGGGCAACCACCGGGTTTGCCGTCTGAAGACAGTTTTCCTTCGTCGCATATCGTCCGGAGCAAAAAGGGCAGCTCTTCCTGTCATTAACAGCGACCCGCCATTCATGCCCCTTCTTGCAAAGCCACCATATTTTTTTACTGCTATGGGCGGTCACGTCCTTCGGCGTGAGCGGAAAATTCCTGTTCGGATGCCAGTCCTTGGCGATCAACGGGTTCACGGTCAGGAGGCTGTTGTCTTTTCCTACTTTTTTGCCGACGCAATAGGGACACCCTACCCCCCTACTCCTATTGTTTAACGACGCTTCATATTCATGGCCTTTCCCGCAGACCCACCAGATCTTCTTGTTGCAGCTTCGGGTCACGTCTTTCGGCGTTAAAGGCGCATTCTTTATCGGATGCCATTCCCGGGCCATCGTCGGGTTCAGTGTCTGAAGGTTGTTGTCCTTACTCGGCCTTGTCCCGGCACAATAAGGGCAGCCCGTACCGTGGCTTCTATCCGCTATCGAAGTTTCCCATTCATGGCCTTTGCCGCACAGCCACCAGACTTTTATACTGGAGCCGGGCCTCACATCGCCCGGCGTCAGCGGCACGTTCAAAGTCGGATGCCACTCGCGGGCAAGCTTCAAGTTTACCGTCCGCAGGCAGTTGTCTTCACAGACTCTTTGCCCCGAGCAATAAGGGCAATTGTCACCCCGGCTGCTTCTATGATGAACCGAGGTTTCCCATTGATGCCCCTTATCGCATTTCCACCAGACTTTTCTGCTGCAGCCGGGGGTCACATCCTTCGGTGTGAGCGGCGCATTCTTCGTGGGATGCCACTCACGAGCGAGCTTCCTGTTTGTTTGAACCAGCGTTGGCTTTGCGTTCTTTTTCATATCCGATTAATGAGATTGCGCCCTGACATTCTAAAAGTGCAACAGTATAGACCTGGCCCTAAGATGTTCGCTCAACATTGATTTTCGTATTTTCTATATAACCCTAAATCTTTTAATATTTGTAAATTCATTTTAGCCATCTCAGCCGCCGTGATACTGGAATGATGCATTACCTGATTGGCAATTTCGATTATTTCTATATCCGGTAAATTTTTTATTTTCTCGATTCTTTTTGGCAATATTTCCCATACCTGCGTCATCTCAGATCGTTCACCGGTCGGCCCCTGATACATAGGAGGTGGCAGAATATCGTTCAAAGAATATTCGTCTTTCCATAAGCCCGCCGGTAAAATAATTGAAGCGGAATGCGTGCCCTGAGGTTTAATGTTTGCGCACCTGGCTGCAATTGCAACAGGCAGACCAAAAACAGAAGCATTATATTTCAGTGGCGTACCAACATATCCTACGATAACATCTCCACTCGCGATTCCCATATGTGGCATAAAACTCAAAACATCATGTTCAGCCATCCATCTTGCGGTTTGAAGGGCATCAATGAAATGATCTTTCGATCCAAATTCTTTTGAAAAAACGACCATGATCATGTCGCCGATGTATTTATCAACTATGCCTGGCCGTTCTTGCAGTGCTTCTGCCGTAATCCAGGAAAAGAAATTATTCACAAATATCAATGTTTCAACCGGAGATAAATCCGCCGTTCTCTTGGAAAAAGCAGTGATGTCTGCAAATAAAATAGTGGCTTCTATTTCTCTACCTTTAACGGAAAAATAGGCGTTCCATCCGTCATTTAGACTACCATCTGCGTTTAAGGGATTGGCTATTAGAAAATCTTCAAGGGAGTTATATTTATAGCGTATAGACATTTTATCGTCACTCCTGAATATATCAATTTGTTTTTGCTATCACATGTAGCGCGCCACCGCAGTAAACCTCAATAAGATTCTTTGTTCTCCCTGGCACAATTGAGATACGACCACAAGTACCAGCAGGCAATACTGCGATATGGCCTCCATTTATCCGCGATTTTATCGCTCTCTTTCAAGAAAGCGCTCTTTTTAACGCCATACAATTCATATATGGCATTACGCAGCGCCATATCCTCCTGCGGAAACACATCTGGACGCAGCATAACAAAGATCAGATACATCTCGGCTGTCCAGCGTCCGATCCCTTTGACTTGTGTAAGCATATCAATTGCTTCCTGGTCGGAAAGCTTTGCGATCTTTTTGAAATCCAGGCGGCCTTCGAGTACTTTGCGCTCAAGGTCCCGCAAATATGATACTTTTCTTGCTGACACCCCGGAAGCCCTCAACTGACTATCGGTTACGGTTTTTAGTGTCTTATGATTGAGGTGCCTGCCCTTTGTCGCTTTCAACACGCGGCCCATGATCGTTTCCGCAGCTTTTTTTGACAATTGCTGCCTGATGATCGCCTCTGCTAAAGCCTCAAAACCCTCAAGCCTTTTCGACAACCTGCATTTTCCTGCTGTTGCTATTAATTTCTTCATGACCGGATCGGCTTTCGCCAAGCAGATCATCGCCTGTTTGATCACGTCTGCTTGTATATATTCGGCCTCCGCTTCCTTGACCGCAACCGGCTTCTCCTCAATTTCTCCAATGTCTTGCTTCCACTTGGCAAGAATGTCCGACAAATCTAGAGAATGCGTCAGTTCGCTTATCAGGAAGAAATCTGTTATCCTGCCTTTGCTTTTTGTCCTATCAATTGCCTTTTCAGGCTCTTCGAGCGATTCAAAAAGCGACAGCGTCTTGGGTGTTTCATCTTCGGCTTTTTTATTAACAAAATCTCCCATTGGCTTGGTGCCAACGGCAAAACGTTTTAAAACGGTAGGTATCGCTTCCGGACTGTTGTCAATGCCTATCCATTTGCGGCCTAATGCTGAGGCCGCAGCCATCGTAGTGCCGGACCCGCAAAAACAATCCAAAACTATGTCCCCCGGATTGGAAGCAGCCTCGATTATACGGGCCAATAAAGCGGGATTTTTTTCAGTGGGATATCCTGTGATGTGAATGTTTTGATTGTGAGCGTCTCGAAAATCCAACCAGATATCCTGAACTGGCACACCAGCGCTGTCATCCAGATATATTTTACGTCGTGGATTCCCTGTCGGCGACCAATATATTTCTCCGCGGGCTTCCATCTCATCTAGTTTGGCCGGCGTATATTGCCAGTGCTTGCCTGGCGGCGGTGACATTCCTCGCCAAGGCTTGCCCGTCTCCCCATTTCTGACTCCTGGCGCATGTATCGGCACCTTTTTATATTTTCGACCGGTTCCTTCCTCTGCATATTGATACTCTTTCAGGGATCGCTCGGGTGTCCAGACGTCCACGGGTCGATGCCATACATAGTTGTCCGTCTTTGAATAAAAGAGAAGGTAATCGGAAACCTTACCGAAGGTTTTACGGGTATAATTCTTCGGGTTGCATTTTTTTCTTGTAATCCAGTTGCGAAAATTTTTGCGGCCGAAAACTTCGTCCATAACGACTTTTACTTGAAAAGCCATGTTTTCATCAAGATGCACGAAAATCGATCCATCATCCGCAAGCAATCCCCTCAGCAGAATTAATCTTTTGCGCAAAAACTCGAGATAATTAGCGCCGGATAATAAATCTGAATAAGCGTCAATCAATCCTCGCGTTTGAAAAACACTGGTTGTTGCAAAAGGGGGATCAATATAGACCAGCCGGACGTGTCCTTTAACTTTTTCATCCCTGAGAAGAGATGATAGTATGGGTAGATTATCGCCATAGTAGAGTCTATTCTGGAATTCTTTTGAATAATTTCTCTGCCGAGGCCACAGGGAAATTAATTCCGCGGGGGGTGTATGTAAAATCGCAGCTTCATTTTCTTTCCCGTCGTAGGCGATGTAAAAATCAACGCCCTTATTGCCATTATTCCCTGCTGATGAGTGCGGTAATTGCTTTTGACCTTGACTCTGATTTTTTGAAATACCTGTTGCCATTATAATTCACCTCTGCAATCAACTCTTTAGCCAGCTTGCGGTTATTCGCTCTGGAACCATTCGTAATGTTAGAACAAGAATTTTCCCCGGCCAACTGCGTTCGAGGCTTGCATAATCATTCCACATGGAGCCTAGCAGCAAGCCAGGCCCATCATTAAGAAAAATGACTTTTGTCTTCAAACCGTTTCTTTTCGCATATCCAAGGATCTCATCTGCGCAATTACTGTAACCACCTGTGCGGTCGTCTTCTTGCGCGCCGCCTCGATCTGAATCATATCGCGCAAGCCCAATCGCAAGGACTGTTTTGTCTTTATATATGACAAAGTCTACGGGTCTTCCGGGCTTTGGATAATCTTTAAACACATCTTTCATAAGGATATCTTTACCGGCCCGCTCCGGGCCGTGAATTGTAAATCCAGGAAAGTTCGCGCGAAACATCCGGAAAAATCGATCTGTCAAATCATAGCCTTTTTTACCTCTATCTTTATATTCCCACAAGACCGCGCACAGCGCCTCATCAGGCATTGGGCGGGATAAAAATTGCTTTTGTACTTCATGAATAGGCCTAAAGCCTTTCCCAAACTGTTCGCAAATTGCTTCCGCTTGTGTTTTCTTTTTCAGCATTTCAACGGGTGTTTCAGGACTCGCATATTTTCGAAACACCCTCGATAATTGCACTCTCATCCAGCCATCAGCAACCTCTGATATGCCCATGAATAACTGTATGGATGATTCAGATGCTTTCAATATCTGACCAAACATAACCAAAACCGGCTTATAAAGCTCGCGCGCATCTACGAGAATATCCGGATAGTATTCACCTGACGCAAGGGTAATCCAATTATGCCCCTCTTTTTTATAATCGCTGAATGCTTTCACTTTTTTCATCTAATTTACACCTTTCATCGACTTTAGTAAATTTCCTTGGTTGACCATGCGTAGGTCTTGGCCTGCATGATGTGGTTCACGTCGTCCAGCGGCACCCAGGGGGTCTTGGCCTCGACGAAGAATTTGGTGCTGCCGTTTATGCGGAAGTTGTAATCAGGCCTGAGGGATGTTTCCGGGGAAAGCTCGACGATCACGTCGCGGTCATGAGGCGGTTTGTGTGCCTTGTTCTCTATGTCCCAGCCGAGGGCGTCGAAAAAGGGATTCAGGAAGTCGATCCGCACCTGGGCTTCGGGATAGCCCTTTTGGAGGTAGTGGTTTTTGTCCTGCTCGAACTTCCTGACCAGGGACTGAATGTCTTGCTTGAACGATTGAAGATCAGCCACTAAAGCAGCACCCCCGATTTAAGAAGCTTCTTCACCGGGATTTAGCATAGCATCAGTGGTCATGAAAGACAAGAATTTATTGCTGAAGTTCTTTTTGATCAAGAACGTCACGGCGTCATTTGGAGGAAAAGGTCTTCAGCAGTTCAATCACCGCTTTTTTGGTCTTCCTGGACTTGATGCGGCGGTAAAGCCGCAAAAGCTCCGTTTCATCCTCTGGCGTCTTCCCGTAGGCTGCCGGGGCTTCCGCTACGGTTTCCGTCGCCGGGAAAAACAATGTTATCGGCACATTAACGGCCTTGGCGATCTGTCTCAGCCTTTCCACGCTGATATTGTCGCTGCCCATCTCGTACTTCTGCACCTGCTGATACGAAACACCTATCAGCTCCGCCAATTCCATCTGGGTCATGCCGCGCATTTTCCTTGCGTCTTTGATCATCTGTCCGATGCGCCTGTTGTCATATTTCATGCCTGTACTTTAGAAAATATCGCATAAAATGTCTAGCAACCTACGGTTGTATTATAATATTGACCAGTACAACCATTAGTGGCATAATACTGCACTTCTATTTGAACAAGAAGCATTTCGATTTGTCCCGCAATGCATAACCATTCATTTACCGATGGATCAGTCGCCGTCATCGTGGTTGATTATTTTCGGGAGAGGGAAAATGAAAAGCGCGAAGACCGTTCTTGTTATCGAGGATACCTGGGAGATCAGAGAACTGTTGTGCGGTTTACTGCAGGCCCGTGGATTTGAAGTGCGGTCCTGCGAAAACGGAGTGTCGGCGCTGGAGGAGGCGGCTGAAACCACTTTTCACATCATTATTACCGATTACCGCATGCCGAAAATGAACGGCATAGACGCAACAAAGCACCTGCGCATGCGGTTTCCCGCATCGACTATCATCGGGGTAAGCTCCGAAGACATGGGAAAAGCATTTCTCGCCGCAGGAGCGGATGCTTTTTTACTGAAACCATATCGCGCTAAAGATATTCTGAACCTTATGACCATGAAAAGATGATGGGGTCGGCGCATGTTTTGTCGGTTGAAGAACCGCTGTACACTCCATCAGGAGAATATCTTCAGCGAATATTTTGCTATGGGGCGCCTCATGGCAATCGGAAAAAGATTCTCTTTCACTCGAACTCCTGCATGCGGAGCACGTCGGAGTGTGAGGACAGGCCGAGGGAACCGAGCGTTTTGATCAGTGGCTGCGCCTCCTCAAGGGTGCGCACAAGGGCGCTGTCAGCCCCGTCATCAGCGTTGATTAGTTTGAGGTCCGAAATAAACGCGAGCAATCCGCTCTTCTCAGGATAGACCTTCAGGCGGACAGGCGCGTTATCCTTGAGCTTGGCCGCTATTCTGACCAACACGAGCGCTGTGGAAAAACCGCCCAGTTCATCCACCAGCCCCAGTTGCTTCCCATCCTCTCCTGTCCAGATCCGGCCTTTCGCGATTTTTTCCACGGCTTCCCGCGTGAGGTTTCTGTTTTGGGAGACCTTGGCCGTGAAATCGTCGTACACCCGGTCAAGCCACTGCCCAAACCGGACGCGCTGGGCCGGCGTAAAGTCCTTTGCCTGGG
>Ga0184631_10000333_pt1 | contig 10590 bp, 7 predicted proteins | sample PLM4_90_b1_FD_133160 | JGI IMG/M metagenome (GOLD analysis project Ga0184631, IMG submission 133160) | Groundwater sediment microbial communities from an aquifer in East River, Colorado, USA - PLM4_90_b1 | ecosystem: Environmental > Terrestrial > Soil > Riparian zone | place: USA: East River... | reverse complement strand
TGTTTAATCAAGGGAAGTGCCAGTTAAAGGGCTATGCAGAAGATTATGCTTTTTTTATTCAGGCCCTCACCGATCTTTATGAAGTTACCTTTGGGATAGAATGGCTGGAGGTAGCAGATGATCTCAATCGGCGGATGATCCATCAATTTTGGGATGAGGGAAACGGAGGTTTCTTCTTCGCAGGGAGGGAGAGCGAATCCTTGATCGCTCGTTCAAAAAGCCCTTATGACAATGCCATCCCTTCAGCCAATTCCATAGCCATATTAAATTTAATCAGACTCGGGTATCTCACCGGAGAAGAATCTTTGAAAGGGAAAGCTGAACAAACCCTTCTTCTCTTTTATCACTTTCTTAACCAACATCCCTCTGGATTTCCTCAAATGTTATCGAGTCTCTCTTTCTTCTTAAATCCGGAGGAGATCGGGATCATCGGTTCCAAGAACGATCTAAAGACAAAATCCATGCTCAAAGAGATTTATCTCGCCTACCTCCCCAACAAAATCCTTAGCCTCAGAGACCCCCAAGATCCCATCAAAGGAAATTGGTTTCCATTTCTGATGGAGAAAGGGACCCCAAAGGGTCCGACCACCTTTGTCTGTAAAGGACTCACTTGTCTACCTCCTGTGACGAACGAAAAAGAGTTAAAGAAAATATTAGAGTAGATGGGATCAACCCATCAATGACAGAACCCCCTCAGATTGATCTTTATGTTGATAATCATTAAAAGGTGGTTGGATGTGTTTCCCAACCTTTACCAAGCGGTTTTTTAAAATGGTTATGGGCAACAAACGATACCACCTAATGTGATTTCTGTTGTACCATTGGAAAGGAAGTAGCAAAACGTTTAGAGGTGCCGCTGTAAAGGCTTGGCGATAAATCTCCCGGCGTTGTAATTGTCTATTTTTATTTTAGGCTGGCCCAACACACCCAACCACCTTTTTGGAATGATCTTATGTAACTGTAAGATGCAACTGTAAGTTTGATTCTTCCCATGGTTCTTTATTAAAATGGAATGATGAGGCCCATTCAAAGCGTCCTAACCCAATTTCATCCATTGGTCAGACGATGGTTTGAGGAGTGGATTGGCCAGCCTACAGATGTGCAGCAACTGGCCTGGCCAAAGATTGCGGCGCGAGAACATTTGCTCATCACGGCACCCACAGGGACAGGAAAGACCCTAACTGCGTTTCTTTGGACCCTCAATCAATGGATCATCGGACAATGGCCTACCGGACATACAAAAGTCCTTTATGTGTCGCCCCTGAGGGCGCTCAACTATGACATCCAGCGAAACTTACTCGGTCCTCTGAGTGAATTGAGGCAAATCTTCAAGGAGGCAGAAGAGGATTTTCCTGATATCCGCGTCCTTACTCGGAGCGGCGATACACCGCAATCCGATCGTCGGCAGATGCTTCGCCACCCACCAGAGATCCTCATCACCACTCCAGAAAGTCTCAATCTGCTTCTCAGTTCCAAAGGAGGCCGGTCGATTCTGACTAACATCTCCACTGTGATCCTGGACGAGATCCATGCTGTTTACAACACGAAGCGGGGCGTCTACTTGATGACAGCAGTGGATCGGCTTGTGCATCTCTCCGGAGAGTTTCAGCGTGTGGCCCTTTCCGCAACGATTCAACCATTGGAGAAAGTGGCAGAGTTTGTGGCCGGATTTAGATTGATCGGAGAACCGGATGGTCTTCATTATGTGCAGCGACCCATTTCCATCGTAGCTTCCAATGCCCAAAAAAAGTACGACCTTCGCGTATGTTCCCCAAGAGATGCAGTAGAACAGGAAGAGTCGAACTCCGTATGGGACCCATTAGTCGAAGAGTTGAAGAAGATTATCGCAAAGAATCGATCGACTTTAATCTATGTCAATAGCCGGCGCCTCTGCGAAATGCTTACGCTGATGATCAACGAGAATGAAGAAGAGCCTTTGGCTTACGCCCATCATGGCTCTCTCTCCCTGGAGATACGCTCCGAGGTAGAACGGAGGCTCAAGGCTGGTGCGCTACGAGCCATCGTGGCCACCAATTCTCTAGAATTAGGGATTGATATCGGCGCTCTCGATGAAGTGGTCTTAATCCAGTCCCCATATTCGATTTCTTCCGCGGTTCAACGAGTGGGCCGCGCCGGACACCAGGTAAATCAGGTGAGTCGTGGGACCTTCTTCCCCACCCATCCCAAAGATTTTCTTGAGGCTGCTGTTCTTGCTCCTACAATCATGAATCACGATATTGAGCTCTCGAAGACTGTCTTCTGTCCCCTTGACGTATTGGCTCAGGTCATCGTCTCCATGGTTGGGGTTGAGACCTGGGATATTGACGATCTCTTTTCGGATTTGAAGACAACCTTTTCTTATCGATACCTGAGCCGTGAGCAATTCGATCTGGTTCTGAATATGCTTGCTGGCCGTTATGCGGAGAGTCGGATACGGGAACTAAAACCCCTCGTTTCCATCGATCGCCTCGACAACACGGTGAGTGCCCGAAGAGGAGCATTGCAGACGCTCTACCTTTCCGGCGGCGTCATACCAGACCGTGGATATTTCCATCTTCGCCATCAGGAAACCAACGCCCGCATTGGTGAACTCGATGAGGAGTTTGTCTGGGAGGCATCGGTGGGAGATATTTTTACCCTGGGGACACAGAACTGGCAGATCCATCGAATTACTCATAATGATGTCTTTGTGCTGCCAGGAAATCCAAAGGCAGCGGCTGCTCCCTTCTGGAAAGCAGAGGAGAATGACCGTGACTTCAACTTTTCAGAATGCATTGGAAAGTTTCTTGAGGAGGTAGATGGCCGGTTGGAGGAATGCGATTTCGCCGAGTCTCTCCAGAAGAAAAACTACCTGGAGCCTGAGGCAGCAGTGAAACTGGTCGATTTTCTGAAAAAGCAAAAGGAGGCAACTGGATGCCCCTTACCACACCGTCACCATCTTGTGGTTGAATTCGTCAGTGCAGGGCCTGGTGGAACTCCTCAGGCGGTCATTCACACGATGTGGGGAGGCCGAATCAACCGGCCTCTGGCCATGGCACTGGATGCAGCCTGGCATGCCAGATTCGGTCACCGGCTTGAACTCTATGTCAGCAATGACTGTATCGTCTTTCAGCTCCCTCACGAGATAGCTGGCGAAGAACTGCTGTCACTGGTGGAAGGCGCAAGGATCGAATCGCTTCTCAGATCCCGGCTCGAAGGTTCTGGTTTCTTCGGGGCTAGATTCAGGGAGTGTGCTGGACGGGCCTTGCTTTTACCCAAGGGGAAGTTTAATCAGCGGATGCCACTCTGGCTGAGCCGGTTGCGATCCCAGAAGCTGCTTGAGGCTGTTCTCAATTATGAAGATTTTCCGATCCTGCTGGAAACCTGGCGAACCTGCATGCAGGATGAGTTCGATCTTGAAAACCTGAAGAGGGTCTTAACGGAATTGGAGTCCGGATCCATTTCGTGGACAGAAGTGCATACAGCCCTTCCAAGTCCTTTTGCCCAGAGTGATTGGTGGCGACAGGTCAATCAGTATATGTATACGGATGATGGGCCGGGGCCAGATAAGAAATCGAAGTTACGTGGCAGCCTCCTTAAGGAGGTTGTCTTCACCGCAGGTCTTCGGCCTACAGTTTCTCGCAGACTAGTGGAACAGTTTGAGTTGAAACGTAAGAGGTTGATCCCTGGTTATTCACCGCAGACATCTCGGGAGCTTGTTGACTGGGTGATGGAACGTGTAGCCATCCCGAAAGGAGAATGGGAAGATCTTTTAGGGGCCGTGCGAAGGGATTACGGAGCAGAATCGGATTCCTTTATTGAGCTTCAAGATAAACTCATCCAGATTTGTCCTTCAGAGGCGAGGGAACCCGTGGTTGTTGCCAGGGAGATGTTGCAAAGGATTATCAATAATCTTTATTACTTGGAGAGATCGATTCGTTTCCAATCACTAACTGGCGTCCCATTGTTAGAAGAAGAGTGCAGGCCTCAAGAGGGAGACCGCGAAGAGAGCGAAGGGACCGATGGTCTCAATGGTCTCATGGGACAATGGCTTCAGTTTTACGGGCCTGTAACCATAGAATTCATCTATGCGACCCTTGGGATCGAATCAGAGCGGTTACAGTTGATCATAGAAGATTTGGTCGATTCGCAAAAACTTATCCAGGGGCAGTTGGTGACCGATGGAGAACCCAATGAGGTCTGCGATAGCGAAAATTTTGAAATGTTGTTGCGACTGGTCAGAATCGAAGCTGCACCGGCTTTCGAACCACTGGGAATCGAGTGGCTGCCCCTTTTTCTCGCAGATTATCAGGGAATTATAAAACCCCAAGATGGGATTGATGGTTTATATCAGTGCATGGAACAACTTCTCTGCTATCCTGCTGAAGCAGGAACCTGGGAGTCGGAGATCTTTCCTGCACGATTCTATCCCTATGATCCATCCTGGCTGGATACACTCATGCAGGAGGGAGAGCTTCTGTGGATAGGCAGTGTAGGTCATCGGGTGACTTTCTGTTTTGAATCGGAACTTGACCTACTACAGGAGGAATCCAAAGAAGCATTTAATGAGGACCCTCCGGCTCGGTTTTTTCCACAACCAGGGGAGGATTTTTCTGTTAAGCTGTTTCCGGACATAGCAGGCCGCTACGATTTTTCAACGTTACTTCGTTTATCTAAAAGCGAAAGTGCAGAACTATCCAGAAGACTATGGGATGAAGTGTGGAAAGGAAGGGTAACGAACGACACCTTTATTACCCTACGGCGAGCCCTGATAAGCAGATTCAAAATACCAGAGAGGGTTTCAGAAAATTTAAGGGAGCCTCACCGTAGGGCAAGTCGGCTCCGCAGGCTTAGCTTGGCAGAAAGGAAAGAGGACCAATTCTATCAATCATATCCGGGAAACTGGCATCGGGTTCCAATGCCCGAGCTTCCGGATGATCTCCTCGAAATAGAAGAGCGAAGAAAGGATCGTGTCCGGCTTTTATTGGATCACTATGGGATCCTGTTTCGGGAACTGCTTCAGAGGGAATGGCCAGCTCTGCGTTGGTCGAATGTCTTTCGTGCCTTACGCATCATGGAGTTATCGGGGGAGGTGATGGCAGGCATCTTTTTCCATGGGATTCCAGGACCGCAGTTCATCTCTCACAAGGCATTGCGTCGTTTACAGCGGAGGTTGCCGGAAGATGCGATCTTCTGGGTTAATGCGACAGACCCGGGTTCTTTGTGCGGGATCCAACTGGATTCGATTCGAGGGATGCTTCCGGCACGGATTGCAACAACACATCTTGTCTATAAGGGAAACAAGTTGATCGTGGTATCAAAGCGCAACGGCAAGGACCTTACATTCAATGTAGCGGCTGAAGATTCAAGCTTACCAGAGTACATGGGTTTTCTTCGCCATCTACTCACACGGAAGTTTCAGCCGATGAAGCGAGTTTCTATAGAGACCATCAATGGTGAAAAAGCAACTCAGAGCCCATACCTTCCCGTCCTTCGCACCTCTTTTGACGTCGCTGTAGACTATAAGAATGTCACTCTTTATCGTAAGATGTGGTGAGCCCCTTATTATCAGCAAGCCGCGTGGGTCACTCTAAGGGTCAGAGGATTACACTGAGAGTGACCCCAAAGGTTTTCTCTTCGAGAAGATCGAATCAGACACAGATTGACCTCGCCAATTCCTCTGCTTGTTGGGTAAAATGATCAGGAACTCCCCCTGTCGGTCCTAAGCCGCATGCCCTGATCAGATGAGTTTCAGCGGCACGCCAGGACCTTTTGAAACGTTCGTCGTAGCGGGGGAAAATGTCGGCGAAGGTTGATTCGATCGGGCTCCCCTGAGTAATAATGAAGACAATCTTCTTGCCGGGGGCCAGGCGCGAAGGTTGAGGGTTTGTGATATAGTCGGGTACCAGGTAGGAGAAAGTGCGGTCCATGAAGCATTTGAACTGGCCGGTCACATGGCCGCCGTAGACAGGTGTGGCGAGAACGATCACATCTGCTGTTCTCACCGCTTCCAGGACATCGGTCAGATCGTCTTCGAGCACACATCTGTCGAGATCTGTCTTGCATGCATAACACCCCTGACAGCCACGAAAGCTGATCTCATTAAGGGCAACGATCTGAGTTTCTGCGCCAAGACTTTTCGCTGTGCCCACGAAGCGGCGGGCTATGGTGGCGCTGTTCCCATTGATTCTGGGACTTCCAAGAATGCAAACGATTTTCATACCCATTATCCTCCTTGTTAACAATAAAATTGATAAAAAGGTGTGCTTCTTACCGGTTTTCCATGAAGACCAGCAGGAATTCTTACCATAAAAAAGAACACAGAGCAATAGTTACTTTTGATCGATTGGAATAGCTATTTGTAATTTCTAATAATTCCTTCAATGATATCTGCAGCCTTTATTATCAATGGTCGGTCCAATTTATCAAATGTATCACTCATTCTATGATAATTTATGGGTATGGTTTTGTCTTTGAGTCCAATTAATGTCAATACCTTAAATCCATTTTGAGCTAAAGGACCTGCATCGGTTGGAGCCATAATGGGAGTCCTTGGAAGAGAGGGAATAATACCTTCTTTTTCAAAATGATTAATGATATCGATTCCCTTTTGAGCATAATTAAGTTTCATCAAGTATTCTTCTCCTGTTGCCCAATACAGCGTACCTCCGCCAACACATTCAAGATTAATAAAGATTGTATCGTCCTTATCCAATTCCTTGTGATATTTTACATAATGTTTTATTCCGAAAAATCCCATCTCTTCAGCGCCTGTCGCTAAAAGATTAACCGATATATTTGATATTTTTTTCAGAGAAAATCGTCGAGCTATTTCTAAAAGAACTAACAGACCGGAGCCGTTATCATTGGCTCCTGTAGAAGGTTTAGAAAAACCCATTTCAACAAATACAATTAATGTTATGCCTAAAATCAGAATTGAAAAGATAGAAAATAAAATATTTATCTCACTCAGACTTGAAACAGGTCTGATGATAAGAGAGATGCCTAATAACAGCATGGCTAAAAATGGCAAAAAGAAAAAACGGTTAAACGGTGCCGGACATTTTGATAGCATTGGAGCAAGCCAATCGGATATGTGATAAAGAATTCCTGTCCTGGGAGAATCATGATGGGCCACCACGACGACTCTTTTCCCATCATTTACTTGATTTATTTTTACTTCAACGTTGCTGGATTTATGAACGGGCATGAATAGACGTAACAAATGATAAGAAAAGGTCAACTCACCCCAAAATGATAGGGCAACGAATAGATATAACGAAATAGATAGAAGATAGAAGTCTTTGAGAAAAAAATAGATGGTTAAAAGAAGAAAAATATTTAAAGCAAAGCGATAAGCTAAAGTTCCTGTAGTGCGGAAAGATTCCGATTGGGTTTCAAAACCGAAACTGTTAAATATATCCTGAACAGTCTTTGCACCAATAGAATCATTCACCGTTCCACTTAATCGATGATTCAGCTGAGATAATTTTTCAATAAAGATTTCCATGCATGTATTCATTTATCAGTTTAGTTATAACGACGAAGATCAGCAGTCGCTGTAAGCCGCTCGTTGAAGTGATTTTAAGCAGTGATGTGTTTGCCAAAGACACGTAGCCAAGCAGCACAGACACGTTGTACAACCACCATCACGCTTTCGAGGACGCTATCAGGTCGGGGACGAAGCGACAAGCCGAGGAGTTGCCCGGCAGCTACTCGCACATCGAAGAATGTGCTGATACGAGATACCTTGGAATCAACGAAGTCGATGATATCTACGCCCTCAACGCAAACAGTCCGATTAGTCGGACCGTACCCGGGAGGTGATAACGGGTGCAGATGCGTACCAGTGATTTGCCATGCAACGGCGGCCCGGGTGCTATCTTGCGAGACGCATATCGGCCGCTGGATTTCGTAGTGAAAGTTAGGGAATGCCTCGAGCAGCGCCACTGAAAAGGAGCGCACTGCTGTTTTGCCTCTTGCTGGAGCTGACATTGCAGGATCGTCCCACTCAACGTCATCACTGAGGAGGTCCAAGTAACGTTCAAGCTCTCGAGCATTCCAGGTGCGAGCAAGTTCTTCGATGATGGCAACTACTTCGTCGGCATTCATGATTGATTTGCGCATGGATCTAATTGTTGCCTAATTATTTTTATTAATTAATGGGAACGGGAGGTTGTCCCCTTTTTATCCACATTCAGTAAGCGGTTAGATAGGAAATTGTATTTCCATTACAATTCGTTCTTTGCCTTTATAGTTGACTTTTTCACGCTCTACCCAACCTAAACCCTTGTAAAACTCTGGCAGTGTCCTGGAAGTATACAAATAGAGAGCCTTTAGACCAAGTCTCTGGCATCTCTCAACAACTGCGCTTACAAGCGATGATCCGATACCTTTCTTTCTCTCCTTTGGAACAACGAAAAGTTGGGCAAGCCATGGATAAAGTTCAGACCGAATCTCCATGTCACAATCGATTAAATTCACTGATCCGATCAACTCGTTATCTCGAACACCAACAAGAGTGGTTGGAATTGATTCTGTTGACGCAAATTTGTTCAACATCATAGCGTATTTCTTTTCCGTTGATGCCCCTGTCAATTCTTTCCATTGGGCAAAATGGAATTTTGCAATATTTGAGATGGAGTTGGTGTGATTCGATAAAGGTTCAATCTTCAAATCATGCATTGTTGTTTCCATAGCTAACATTTTTTCAACTAATTCTTCGAACATTGGGCATTATATATTTATAGAAAAGGTAGGTCAATAAATTTTGTCTATTTGTGTCTATTGTGCCTCTTATTCAGGGCTTGACAAGAAGGAGAGAAAAGTATTAAATTTTTATTGAAAATTTTTTCAATATTCCTCTAACTTATTATGAATAAAGGACTTTTCAAAACCTTTTTTAGGGATAAGAAACTCCGGCTAAGTCATCCAAGGCTCTTGATTTATCAGGAGTTATCCAACACCCAAACCTTTTTAAGTCCTCAGGAACTCTACCAGTGTCTTCTCAGAAAGCAAAGGAAGATTGGATTAACTTCTATCTATCGGGCTCTTGATCTCTTCGAATCCCTAGGCATGGTCTTTAATATCATCAATGGTTCAAGTGTTAAATATAAACTCTGTGAAATAGAAAACCACCATCACCATATCATCTGTAAGGGATGTGGGAATGTGGTCGAATTGAACTTCTGTGGTATTTCTGATTGGTCCAAAAAGGTGACGGAGTCCACAGGTTATCAGGTGACGGATCACCAATTGAATTTTTACGGGCTTTGTAAAGAGTGTAGGCCCTTACAAAGACCGTAAAGTGCAGAGCGCTAATAGTAATAGTGTTATTGGGTCAATAAGTCATTAGTCATTGAATGACTTAATGACAGAATGACTTAGTGACTAAGAAGTGTTTGGCATTTATGATTGCAAATCCAGTTTGGTTCCGGCTATGCCGGGTTAGGTTTTACGCTATGCGCCATGCGCTATGCGCTATGCCTTGTTTTTAGAGGAGGAATAGATGTCTCATATTCATCTTCCAGATGGGGTTTTACCTGTTTGGCTTTGGGCTTTGGGATATATCGGTGCTATCCTGGTCGGGACAATTCTTTTTAGACTTATAAAGAAGGAAGAGTTGACCCGACGACTTCCATTACTGGGGATGATGGCGGCTACAATGGTATTGGGTGCTGCCATCGAGATTGTTCCCATCGCTTATCATGTCAACCTGACAGTCATCTCAGGGGTCTTATTAGGACCTTCTCTTATCTTCCTTGCCACCTTTGTCGTCAATGTCATCTTGGCTCTTTTCGGACATGGAGGGATTACCGTCATCGGGCTTAATACGCTCATCCTCTCAATTGAAGGGTTATTTGGATATTTTCTTTTTCGCCTCTTCTGGAAGATCTTAAAAAGACTAACTCCTGCCACTTTTTTGGCGACCTTCATCGCGCTTCTCTTCTCCACCTTCGCTATGATCGGAGTAGTCGGTCTGGGGGCATCTCACTATGAAGAGTTAATTCACAAAGAGGGGAATGGGATTTTTGAATTTCACTTTTTGAAAGGAAAGGAAGAGCATCATTCAGGAGAGGCCGCTAAAGAGAAAGTGAATCTGAGACGGTTTATCACCATCGTCCTTCCTTTGGGTTTCATCGGATGGCTCCTGGAAGGGGTGATCACCACATTGATTGTCAGGTACATCCATCGGATGCGGCCAGACCTATTACATTTGGAGAAGGAAGCCCCATGATTCAACTTTCATATTTGGATTATATCGCTTTGGAGAAGAAAAGTTTTCTTCACCGTCTCTCACCGAAATTGAAAATCATTGCCATGGCTTTTGTTTTATTGGGTGTTGTCACACAAAGAAACCTTCCTGGACTTCTTCTCCTTTATGGAATTCTCCTTGCCCTTTTTTTCGTTTCACGAATTCCGATTAGGATATTCTCTTTAACCTTCTATCCTCTCATCTTTGCCATTCTTTTCATCTTTATTTCAGGATTCCAAATCCATTTTATTCTTCTCATCTTTTTGAAGGTTCTCTGCGGCTCCACTGGAATGGTCCTCCTTCTGGCCACCACTCCTTATCCGTCGATCTTTTCTGTACTGGGAAGATTCCTTCCT
>Ga0184631_10000332_pt1 | contig 10606 bp, 8 predicted proteins | sample PLM4_90_b1_FD_133160 | JGI IMG/M metagenome (GOLD analysis project Ga0184631, IMG submission 133160) | Groundwater sediment microbial communities from an aquifer in East River, Colorado, USA - PLM4_90_b1 | ecosystem: Environmental > Terrestrial > Soil > Riparian zone | place: USA: East River... | reverse complement strand
GCCGCTGCAAGCGACCTCGCGCTAGCCATCAGCGGCATTGAGGTCGATGCGGAAGTTGGCCGCCCGGTTTCGGTCGCAATTGATATCCTGCGGGCCCGCCGCAGCGCCGGCCAGCTCGGCGACGTCGTGGTCGTCCATATCGGCAACAACTGTCCCTTCAGCCGGAGCCAGTTTGACGAGATGATGGAGCTACTGGCGGACGTGAGCAGGGTCGTGTTCGTCAACCTGAAGGTCCCCCGCCATTGGGAAGGCCCGAACAACGCCGTGCTGGCCGAGGGAGTGACGCACTACCCGAACGCGGCGCTCGTCGACTGGTACGCCGCAAGTGTCGACCACCCTCAATTCTTTCAGGACGGAGTGCACCTCCGGCCCGAGGGCGCGCAGGCCTACGTCCAGTTAATGGCCGAGTACGTAGGAGTCCCCTAGACCCAGACCCCCTCTCGGCGAAGCCAGCACGATGGAGACGACGAAACTTCGTTTCAGGTGCGCAAGAGGACATAGATGGGAAGGGTACCGTAACCCCGGACGTGCTGCGCAACGGGGCGGGAGACCACGGTGGAGGCCACGCTGGCCGAGTGGCCCAGCTAGAAGCGAGGGACGGGCCGCCTACTCTTCGCGGAACTCCCAGAGCCCGCCGAAGTACTCCCAGCGGCCCTTGCCGTTCTCTTCGACGACCCGCTCCATACGTCCGGTCTCCAGGACCCGCCGATCCTTGTCGGTGATGGTGACGGTGGCTCCCTGCACCAGCAGATCGGAGTGCCAGTCGCGGATGTCATTGAGGGTGGTGCGCATCACCCCCTCGCGGGTCAGGTTGTCGCACGACCGGCTGAGGATGTCCACCATGAGCTCGGCCAGCACGTGAGCAACGATGCTGAAGGTGCTTGGCGTTGGCCCACCGTATTGGCTCATTATCCGGCGGTGCTCGGCGACCGCGGGATCGTCCGTCCAGTCGGGCATCTTGCAGCACTGGAAGGAGATCAGGCCGGCGGCCAGCTTGGGCGGCACGAACTGGAAGAGAATGGCATCGGAGTTGACGTAGCCGGTCATGAACTGGGGCTTCCAGCCCATGCGGTCGGCCCCTTTGATGGCCTGGGCGGTAAAACCTATCGTCGAATAGAGCACCACCACTTCGGCGCCGGCGTCCTTCATGGCGACAAGCTGCGGGCGAATGTCGATGGCCGTCGGTTCATAGGGTTGCTCGGACACTATCTGGTTCTTGTTGGGATCCAGTCCCTTCTTCACACCGGCCAGGCCATCGCGGCCGGTGTCGTCGTTCTCGTATAGCACGGCCACTTTCTTGCCGGGCCATTCCTGGGAGATGTACCTCCCGTAGAATGACCCCTCGACCGTGTAGTCGGGGATCATCTGGACGGTCCAGGGGTGTCCCTCGGGGTCGGAGGAGAACCTGTGGGCTCCCGCGATGATGAGGAGATCGGGCACGCCCTTCTGGTTCAGGTAATCCCAGACGGCGCCATGGTTCACGTCGCCCAGGGAGCCCACCATGGCGAAGACCTTGTCCTGCTCCACCAGCTTGCGGGTCACCTCCAGGGCCCTGGCGGGGTCGCCGGCGTCATCCTCCACCCTGAGGACGATCTTGCGGCCGCAGACGCCACCCTTCTCTTCGTTGACGTACCGGTAGTAGGCCTGTTGGGCGTCGGGCACCTGGGCATAGACAGCGCCGAGGCCGCCGCTCAAGGGGGCGTGTTGGCCCAGGACTATCTCGTTGGGCGTTATTCCAGGCACTTCCCCCGTCGAGGCGGCAGCGGTGCCGGCGAGCCTTGCCACTGTGCCCGTTGCGCCGGGAGTAGCCTCCTCTTTCCCCTCGCCTACACAGGCTGCGGCCAGGCCCACCAACAGGAGGAGCCCTATCAGGGCGATACGGTTGCCAGACAGCCAGACGGCGAGTTTGGTCTTCATCTTCCGCTTCCCGGCCATAGCGACACGCTAATAGTAGACCCGCAGGACGGGCTGTCAAGATGGGACGAGTTCCTTCTCGCGACAAGCCGAGGAGCCCCCAGACGTCAGGTAGGATCGTCTAGGTCCGGCCACCTAGCAGGTTAGGGAGTGCAGCCTAGGTGTAGGGTGGCTTTCCCTTAGGCCAGTCGGTCTCTGCCTCGCGCACATAAATGTCACGCAGAATGTTCACCAGTTCGGCGTGCTGGATGAGGATGCGCATGTCGCCAACGATGCGGATGTCGCCCTTGAGCCCCACCGCCACCGGGTCCACCTGATTGGCGACGATGCCCTCGAACAGACTGGCCGACAAGCCTACGGTGAAGTCGAAGTCGCGGCGGGTCGGGGCGTCTGTGAGTTCGCGGTACTCGGTGCACTTGCCGTCCTGGAAACCCAGGGTGAAGCGCTTGACCTGGCCATCACCCAGATAGGGTGAGATGCCATCGCCCCTGATTTCGGCGAGCACCCGAAAGTGTCCGGGCGGCGCCTTGGCAGTCACCTGCTCGCTGCGATTCAATATGTCCTTGAGGCTCTCGTACCAGGCTGCGGTGTAGATGTCCGGCATCAGGCAAGACCTCCTGGGGCGTCAGCGACGCGACATCCTAATAGAACCGTTCCGGTCGCTGCCAGACCTTGGGCAGCTCGTAGTCGTCGCAGATAACCTTGAAGCAGTTGTAGCCGCCGGCGGCGTTGATGCCGCCGCCACCCACGCCGGCGTCGCAGAGGTAAAGGCCCTCGATCTCCGCGCCAAACCAGTTCATGCGGGTGCGGTCTATGTCGATGCGGCCCGGGCGGCCGTGCGAGAAGTCGCCCTCACGCATGCCGATCTTCTTCTCCATGTCGAAGGAAACGTACAGACGGTGGGCGATGACGTTGTCTCGCGTCATGTTGGGGGCGTAGCGGCCCCACAGCTCCAAGAAGCGGTCGTTGTAGGTGGCCCGCACCTCGTCCCACTCCTCCTCCGAAAGACAGGAGGCGTTGGGGAAGAAGAACCAGCCGTTCATGGCGTGTTTGCCGGGTGGAGCCTGGCTGGGGTCCCACAGGGTGTTGACCCAGGTGCCGGCGCCCGGCGTCTTGGGCACAGCGCCACCGTAGGCCTCCAGGATGTAGTTGGACATTTCCTGGTCCGATTCGAAGCCCACCACGGTGTAGAAGCACTTGTTGATGGTGGGGTCGTGCTTGGCCGACTTGTACTCGGGCGGATTGTGCAAGGCGAAGGAGGTGGTGCCCAAGACGTGCTCCGGCCCGAAGCGCCAGTTGGCGAGGCGCTCTCGCCGCAGGGGACTCAGGTTCTCCAGGCCGACGAGGTCGACGAAGGTCGTGTGGCAGTCGGCATTGCTGGCTACCAGCTTGCGGGCCTCGATGACGCTGCCGTCCTTCAGAGTGACGCCGGTGACGTGGTTGTTCTTCAGGTTGATCTTCACCACCGGGCTGGTGAAGCGCAGCGTCACGCCCTCGCGCAGGCAGACGTTGGCCATGGCGTGAGCCAGGGTGTGAGTGCCGCCGATGCAGAGATAGTGGATGCCAGCGAACCACACCACTGAGAGGACAAAGCCCCAGCCGGTGTCGGCGTGCAGGTTACTGCCCCACTCCACGCACTGGCGGTAGAGGAGAGCACGCAGCTCCGGCGTCTCGAACAGTTCGTCGATGATGACCTTGGGGCACCTGTACATGTGAGTGGCGGGCAGGCCCAGGAGAGCCCAGACCTCGTGGGCCTGGCGCACACCCTCTCCTCCGTCCTCGCCGCGGGCAGGGTCCGGCGGCGGGGTGTAGAGCCAGGCCGCCAGCAGCTTGTCGTACTGAGCAACCTTCCCCTTGATCTCCCTCCAAACCTCGGCGTCGTGCTTGGAGTAGCGAGCGATGCTTTCGCAGCTCTTGTCCAGCAGATCCGGGCCGTAGAGGACGATGGGCGGCCGGCCATCGGCGAAGGTGATGCCCAACTGGCACTCGGGCCGGATCACACGGGCGCCGTGCTTCTCCAGCTCGAAGTCGTGGTAGAAGGGCATGTAGTCAATGAACTCCATGTACTGGGCATGGAGGTTATGGTAGAAGCCGGGAATTGTCACGTCGGACTCGGTGTGGGCGCCGCCGCCCTCGTCGTGGCGGCGTTCGAAAACGCCCACCGACAGGCCGGCGCGAGCGAGGTAGGCGGCCAGGCAGAGTCCGTTGTGCCCGGCCCCAACGATGACCGCATCGAAACTGGCGTCCGGCACGGCATTCCTCCTTCGGAGGCTAGGAGCCTCCTAGCACGATAGCCAGGGCTACCCCCGTTGAGACGCCAGCGGCGACCAGCATGCCCACGGCCCAGGGCAGCCAGGGCCGTTCGGGGGCCGGGGTCAGCCGCAGCAGGCTGTAGACCCGATAGGGGAAGAAGGGGCGGCGCAGGGACGAGCGGACTCGCAGGCGACCGCGCAGGTGCTCGATGAGAGGGTTGGCCCGCCCGGCCAAGAGGTCGGTGAGGGCGATGTAGGGGCCGCCCACGTAGGCGTCCAGGGGCGGCACTGCCCCGTCCTCGATATCGATCTGGTCGCCGCAGAAGCTGACAGTGATGGCGACCGCCGCATCGGAGGCCTCCAGCGCCAGGCGGCCGCGCAGACTCCGCGCCCGCCGCTGCTTGGTGGGGGCTCCGGCCAGGATCTGCTCCAGGTACTGGCCGGTCATGAGGCCGAGGCCGCTGCTCGCCTCCAGGAGGCGCACGCGCACCGCGGTTTCCTCATCCGTCATCCTCTATCTCCACCAACGCTCCAGGCCGAAGTCCTCGGCGATGGCCTGGAGGGCGTTGTAGGCAGGAGCGAAGGTGATGAATCCGTGAGGGTGCTGGGTCGCTCCGCACATGTAGAGCCCCTGGAAAGGGGTGCGATACTGGCTCAGCTCCGGGAAGGGACGCTCCGTCAGGAGGTTGTCCAGGGCGATGATGCCGCCCATCCAGTCGCCGCGCACCATGTTGACCATGCGACGGGAGATGTCCAGAGGCGTGTGTGGTGTCCAGTCGATGATGGCGGCGGACAGGTTGGGGGCGTACTGGGCCCACTTGTCGATGCAGCGACGGGCGAAGCCATCCTTGAGCTCGTCCCAGGCCTCAGGGCCGCCAGTGGCCAGGTCGTAGGGAGCGAAGTGGCGGATGAGGCCGGTATAGCGGCCGTCTGGGGCGTCCATGGGGTCGTACAGGGAGTTGACGGCGCAGTTAAGGCGGGGCTCCGGGATCTGGCCACGGCGGATGCGCTGCCAGTGGTCGTTCAGGTCCTCCAGGGACTCGTAGCCGATGTTTAGCACCCATGCCTGGTCGATCTCGGGGTCGAACTCCGCCGCTCGGTAGTGGGGCGCCTCGCGCAGGGCCAGGTGGACGGTGAAGAAAGACCAGTCCATGTGGGTGCAGTTCTCCACCTTCTCCGTGAACTCGCGGGGGAGGCCATCGCGCACCAGACGGAGGAAGGTCTGCTCGATGTCCACCGAGCTGGCCACCAGGTTGCGAGCGGTCACCACGCTGCCATCGTTCAGGCGGACGCCGGTGGCGCGCCCGCTCTCGATGATGATCTCTTCCACCCCGTGCTGAAGAAAGATGCGGCCGCCGCTGTGGGCGCAGGCCTCCCACAGGGCGTGGGCCAGGTTGTGGGAGCCACCGATGCTCACGTGCCAGTTGTCGATCTTGCCGACGAGCAAGGGGAAGGAGACGGCCAGCCCCTTGCGGTCGGTGCAATAGCCGCCGACCGCAGCGTGGAACGCGAGCATGGCCTTGATGCGGTCGTTCTCGAAGTGCTGGTTCAGGAAGTCATTGACGCTCATCTGACGCAGGTGCACCGACAGGAACTCCGACTTGTCCTGCACCCGCCAGATGGAGAGGGCCTTGGTGATGTCCAGCAGCGGGATGGGCGGCGAGTACATGAGGGTGCGAATGAGGAGATCCAGGAAGCCTTTCGCCTCTTCGTAGAGGCGGCGGAAGGTATCGGCGTCCTTCTGGGAGAAGCGGGCCAGGGAGGCACAGGTCTTATCGACATCGGTGTGGATGGTGAGGGCGGTGCCGTCCCCGAACACAGCGCCCATCTGCACCGGCGGCTGCACGTACTTGACGCCGTGGTCGTACAGATTCAGGTCATCGTAGACAGGGCAAACCCCGACCAGGGTGTGATAGTTTGCGTGCAGGTTGTGGAGGAAGCCGGGCCGGGTTACCTCCTCGGTGGCCAGGCCGCCGCCCTCCTCGCCGCGCGCCTCGAAAACGGCCACATCCCAGCCGGACTTGGCCAGATAGGTGGCGAGAGCCATGCCGTTGTGTCCAGCGCCGATGATTACGGCATCGTAGGCGGCGTCTGCCATGTTCCATCTCCTTGACGGCGCTAGAATGCCGCCTGCCTGGCGCGGCAGTCGCGCAGAACCAGGCGCGCCACGGCCACGCCCGAATCCACCGCCTGGTGGGTGCCGCAGCCGTAGCCGCCGGCATCGCAGCCCACGTAGTACAGGCCGAGGATGGGCGCCCGAACTGAAGGCTTATGGCGGCCGCACTGACCAACGATCTGGGCTAGGCCGATGCACTCGCCGCCCTGGCCCGGCAGAACGTGGTCCCTGGCCAGGGACGACACCTGCGCCGCCGAATAGCGCTCCTCCCGCTCCACGTGAGGCCGGACATCGGGCCAGAGCCGATCCACCATCTCATCCAGCTTGTTCCACCAGACTTCGGGGTCACCCGCCTTGGGGTCAGGCGAGCAGAGGGTGGCGGCCAGGGCGCACTGCTTGCCTTCAGGAGCGAGGCTGGCGTCGTAAAGGGAAGGCACCACGATGAACACCAGGGCCTCGTCCGGGAGCTCACCGGCCTTGATCCTCAGGAAGCGCTCACTGTCCCAGTAGCTGTCGTCAGAGAAAGCGATGTTCACGGGATACCGGAAGACGGGCTTGGACAAGAAGTAGCGGATCCCCACCAGGGCCCAGGATGGAAGCAGGCCCTTCACATAGCTGACGTAGCCCTTGTCGAAGTGCTCCTCGCCCACCAGATTGAGAACGGTGGGCTGGATGCCAGCGTTGCTCACGACAATGGGCGCGCTAAAGCCTCCTGCCTGAGTGACGACGCCTCTCACGGCGCTGCTCTCCACCGCAATGCGTTCGGCGGCTATTCCCATCCGCACCTGGCCGCCGAACCTCTCCACCGCCTGGGCGAAGACCTCGGCCACCCGACCATAGCCGCCGCTGTGGTAGCGCATAGCGCCGCCAGCCATGAAGTCGCGGACCGTCTTGATGGCCTCCGAAGCCGCCAGCAGGTCGGTAGGCACCACGAACAGAACGTTGGACCACATGCCGAAGTAGCTGTGGACGGAGCGGGGCAGCCGATAGCGAGACAGGAACTCCAAGAAGGACACTTCGTCCAGGGCCTCGATGTCCTGGAGGGGCATCGACGTCATGTCGCCGAAGAGGCGGGCCATCTCCGGCAGATCGGCAGGGGCCAACTGGAGCCAATGTGTCATGTTGGCCACATCGCCTGGCCGCTGAGGCAGGGCCGACACCACCAGCGGCTCATATCTGCCTGAGGCGCCTTTGTAGAGCAGGACGCCCGCCGGGTCGGGCGCGAGCAGCGCCACCTCGTCCTCCGCATCGATCTCGCGGAGGACGGCGGCGAACTGGGAGTTGAGGCTGGGCCCCCCGACGACGGGCCACATCTCATAGCGGAACCCCTCCCGGGAGATGGTCAGGCCCTTGCCGCCGGGGCGAGCGTTCTTGTCCAGGAGGAGGGTCTTCAGGCCGTGTTTGGCCAGCAGCGCGGCGCAAGCCGCCCCGCCGAAGCCGGCGCCAACAACGATGGCATCGTATTCTTCGTTCACGGCGCTCTTCTACTGTTGTCCCGAAGTGCTAGCCCTGGACTCGGCTGTGGCCGATAGAGGTTCTTCCGCCTCCTTGGGGTGCCGGCGCCAGAACAAGAACACCTTCTTGAACCAGCGGCGGGCCACCAGACCGATGACCTTTCGGTTTGTCGCCACGCGCACGAGGCCGGGCACGTCATTCTCGTCAAAGCGGATCCAGAAGTCCCAGTTCACCGGATCGGTGATCCGTCCGGAGATAACGATTTCCTGCCCTTCCTTGCTGATGGCGTAGCGCATGAAATCCATCTTGAGCTCTTGCTTGCCCAGGCCCCGCGACCACAGTTTCATTTTGGATCCCTCCACTGGCCAGGTGCTGAGCGGGCGCTATTCCATATAGCTCTCCACATAGCGCTGCACGTGCGACGGCGGCGTCCACCACTTCTTGACGCCCAGGTCCTCCGCCACCTTGTTGGCAGCGACGTAACCGGGCCCCCCGGTGACAAGCCCGCCTGGGTAGGTTGAGGCGCCGCACAGATAGAGGCCCTCGATGGGCGTCTTCGAGCTGGAGCACTCAGGGTTAGGGCGGAAATAGCCCAACTGCAGGGGGTTGTAGTCGCCGTGCTTGATGCTGCCCCGGCGCATGTTGGGGAAGCGGGTCTCGATGTCCACCGGCGTCTCGAAGCGAGTCATAAGGATGCTCTCCGGCTTGAGGCTGGGGGCCACCCGCTGCCACTTGGCAGGGGCTACCTCCTGCAGTTCCTTGCCCCGCTTGCCCCAGCCGCCGGCGATGTCGTAGGGGGCGTGCATCTGGAAGAAGGAGACCTGCTTGCCCGGCACGCGGCTGAGGTGGGGGTCAAGCAAGCTCTCGCAGGTGGCATGGCCGCCGAAGCCTTCGCTCACGTCGCCCTTCATAACGCTGTCCCAGTGCGCCAGGAGCTGGTCGGTGCCTTCGAACCCGAAGATGGTCATGAACGCCTCGTTGACCCAGGGGTCGTCGCAGGCGTAGCGGGGAGGCTCCTCAGAGGCGATGTGGAGGGTGTAGAAGCTCCACTTGTCCCACTTCCACTGATCGGCACTCTCGCCCAGGCCCTCGGGCAGATGCTCGCGCCCGACCAGGCTGAGGAAGGTGGAGTGGGGATCGAGGCTGGAAAGCACCACCTTGCTCTTCAGGGTGAGGCCGTCACTGGTCTGCACCCCGGCGACATGGCCGTTCTCCAGCAGGATCTTGACCACCTCGGCGTTGTCCAGCACCGTGCCGCCGGCCTGGAGCACCTCCCGCACCAGGGCGCCGGCGAACTTGTGCGACCCGCCGTAGCAGTAGCACTTGTTCATGCCCCGTTCCAGCAGCAGGGGGACGAAGAAGCCAACCCCATTCTCGCGAGGATCAAGGCCCCACATGCAGCTAACGTAGAGCATCAGCGCCCGGACACGGTCGTTCTCAAAGAGCTCGCTCAGGATCTCCAGGGGGCTGCGCTCCGTCATCTCCAGCACGGCGCGGCCGATCTCGGTCCGCCCCAACGCTATGCTCAGCTCTATCGGAGGCGATGGGGGCGCGTAGGTGGCCGGCGCCACCACCTCGTCCACAATGCGTCGCCAGGTTCCCATGAGCTTGCCAAAGGTTTCAGCGTCCTTGAAAGAGAACTTGGCGATGGAGTCCCTGGTGTCCTCCAGCATCTGGCACAGCAGGAGGGATGTGCCGTCCTCGAAGACCATGGCTGTCTGGGCATTGGGCTTGATGAAGATGAGGGCGTGACGGTTCAAATCGAAGTCGGAGAAGACGGGCATGTAGTCCACCATCATGTGGTAGATGGCGTGAAGGTTGGAGTAGTAGCCAGGGAAGAGCAGCTCTTCGGTGACCAGCCCGCCCCCGATCTCGTAGCGGCGCTCCACCAGGGCTACCCGCAGGCCAGCCCGGGCCAGGTAGGCCGCGGCAATGAGCCCATTGGGCCCTGCTCCCACAACTACGGCATCCCACTCAGTCTCCTCGGGGAACTCTCGGAACAATGGCTCTATGCCCGGGACTACCACTGGCATCTGCGTGCTCCTTTCTCCCCCGCTCCTGCCGCGCGTCGCTTCTCAGCGGTACACCACTTCCCTCTTCTTCTCCTCCGGTATGTACCACGGCGACGGGTACCACCAGTCACCCGGCTCGGCGATGCCGTCCTCGATGAGGATGTGCATAAGGTTGTAGGGCACCGCCATGAGGCAGAGCCCGCCCGGGTGGGACGTTTGGTGGCAGAGGTAGAGCCGGTCGATGGGGGTGCGGTAGCGGGCCAGCTCCGGCAGGGGGCGCTGGCCCCACCACTGATCCTGGCAATGGCGGGTGGCATACCAGTTTCCGCCGATGAGACCCGCGTTGCGCAGCTCCGAGTCGTAGGGCGTGTTCGCCCAATAGGCGACGATGCTGTCGGGGACGTTGGGGGCCACGTTGCTCCAGGACCGGATGACGGCGGCGTTGATGTCCGGCTTCTGTTTGTTCACCGCCTCCGGGCCGCCCACGTGGTACTCGGGCGCCGGCACCATGAAATAGAGGGGCGACTCCAGGAAGGCGCCTGGTATGGTGCAACTGGTCGGTTCGTCCAGTTTGGTGCCGGTCGAGAGCCAGAGCATCTTGTCCGGCTCCAGGCTGGGGGTCACTTTGCGGGAGTCGCAATCCGCTATCTGGTCCAGCAGGATCTGGCGGGAGTCGCAGGGGTAGACCATCTGCGAAGCAGGGAACTCGCTCCTGACGGCGAACTTGGGCCCGTAGCGGGGCGGCTCTTTCAGGAGTATATGAGACACGTAGATGGAGCCGCCCTTGAGGCTGATGTCCTTCACCCGCTGGAGGAAGGACACATCCATGTGCTGGGGCCCAACCAGCCTCAGGAAGG
>Ga0184631_10000331_pt1 | contig 10616 bp, 8 predicted proteins | sample PLM4_90_b1_FD_133160 | JGI IMG/M metagenome (GOLD analysis project Ga0184631, IMG submission 133160) | Groundwater sediment microbial communities from an aquifer in East River, Colorado, USA - PLM4_90_b1 | ecosystem: Environmental > Terrestrial > Soil > Riparian zone | place: USA: East River... | reverse complement strand
GTGCAATTGAAACATTGACAGGTTTTTCAATTTTCTGCTGAAGATAATTGTTATCAGAAGTTTTTATCAAATTAAAATATGAGAATACTATGACAGAGAGAACAAACACTATGGCAAATATTAAAGCATACTTTCTCATGCCCTGCAAAGCTGAAAAACGTTCTTTTGATTTTGCTTTGATAGGTTTCTCCGGGATTGCTTTTACTTCTTCAAAGGTTATATCTGATGCAATGTCAGATAAAATTTCCTGTGCTGGTTCATCACTTACTATCGTGCTCTGTGCTTCTACTTTTTCTGAAGTGTTCGATTCCTCCGATGGAGAATTTAAAACAGATAATGTCCCCCAATCAATTTTACTTTTTGATTCAGACTGGTCCGGTTGCTCCTCTAACAGCACTTCATCTTTGTGGAATACTTTGCTTTCAATAAGCGTAATTTCTTCCACAAACAATGCCTTGTTCATCTTCAACATTATTTTTTCTTTAACCCTGTTGGGAGGTGTTTCCGGATTTAATGTAGAAGGAAGAATAGCAATCAAATTCTGAAACTCGGCCAGTTCAGCCCAAGGAAAATTTTCATCGCTTTCCATTAATGCTTTAAGAATAATTTTATCCGGCTGACTTATACAACCTGCTGTATAAAGCTGAATTAATTCAAGTATGTTCAATCTATCCATAATTAAATCCTGTCATGAATTTCTTTCATCAGATTGGAATTTGCTAAATGTAACTTCGACTTAACGCTGCTGACCGGAATTTTCAATCTCTCAGCTATCACGTTTTCATCCAATCCTTCATAGTATGACAGATCAAGCAAATACTTCTGGGCATCTGTTAAACTGTTAAAAGCAACCTGAATCTTATCTTTCATTCCAACAACATCCGCAAATTCCATCGCTTTTATTTCCGGCGAAAGTTTTGGTATTATTTCTTCCTTTTCATATTCTTCGGTATAAGTTCTTTTCTCTTTGCCCTGCCCTCTCTTCATCGCGTCAATTGCTTTATTCCTTGTTAATGTAACCAACCATGTGTATACATCGTTGCTTTTATAATCAAACTGATCTATATGCTTTAAAATAATTACAAAAACTTCCGAGATTACTTCCTCTGCAAGTTCCTGGTTAGGAATAATTCTTTTAGTCAGGGCGTACAGCATTGGTGCGTACCGATCATAAAGCTGTTCTAAAGCTTTCGCATCATAACCGGCAATTTTTAACATTATTTCTGCATCTGTAAGTCTACCGTCAGCGCTCAATTTCCAACTCCCCACATTTTTTAAACTATTGTTTCATTCATTAATTCCCTTGAAAGAGCAATTAAAATGCCATTTTCAAGACTATATTAAGGTTCATGCTTACAGCCTATTTTATTATTTTTACCGATATGTTAAATGATAAAGGAAAAAATGACCTCCAGTGAAATAAGAAATCAGTTCCTTAATTTCTTTAAAAGTAAACAGCACAAAATCGTTGCATCGGCTCCTGTTGTTCCTTTTAACGACCCGACTCTTTTATTTACAAACGCAGGAATGAATCAATTTAAAGATGTATTTCTTGGAACAGGAGATAGAGATTATAAGCGTGCAGTCGATACACAGAAATGTATTCGCGTAAGCGGTAAGCATAATGACCTGGAAGAAGTGGGGCACGATACTTATCACCATACTTTTTTTGAAATGCTAGGTAACTGGTCTTTTGGTGATTACTATAAAGCTGAAGCAATTGAGTGGGCGTGGGAAATTCTGACAGAGGTTTGGAAACTTCCTAAAGAAAGACTCTGGGCTACAGTTTACAAAGACGATGACGAAGCGTTTGATTTATGGAAAACAAAAACTGACATCAATACAAATCATATTTTAAAATTCGGAGAGAAGGATAATTTCTGGGAGATGGGAGAAACAGGTCCCTGTGGCCCTTGCTCAGAAATTCATATTAATGTTGGTGACGATTATGAAAATCCTGAATACGTTAATGCCGGCACACCAGAATGTATCGAGATTTGGAACCTGGTTTTTATTCAATATAACCGTGACGGAAATGGAAAGCTCCACGACCTTCCTGCAAAGCATGTTGATACTGGAATGGGTTTCGAAAGAATCTGTGCAGTGCTTCAAAAGAAAACCTCTAACTATGATACTGACATTTTCTATCCTATCATAAATGAAATAGTTAAGCTGAGTAAAATTCAAATTGAAAAGGACCTTTCAACCGAAGCTAAAGAAAAATCAGAAGAAATCAAGATTCCAACGAGAGTAATTGCAGATCACATCCGAGCTTTAACTTTTGCAATTGCAGATGGTGCTGTTCCGGGAAATGAAGGCAGAGGTTATGTTCTAAGAAGAATTTTAAGAAGAGCTGCCCGCTACGGAAGGAAAATTAATCTCAGCGAACCTTTTCTTTATAAGCTTGTTGATGTCCTCGTTCAAACGATGGGAGACGTTTTTCCCGAAATAAAAGAGAAGAAGGAATATGTTAAAAAGGTAATTAAGGGAGAGGAAGAAAACTTTAATGCAACTCTCGACAGAGGGATTGAACTGTTTGAGGAAATAATTGAAAAGCTGAACAAGAAAAAAGAAAAACTAATTCCCGGGGAAGATGTCTTCAAACTGTATGACACATTCGGCTTTCCTGTTGACCTTACAAATATCATGGCAATTGAAAAAGGATTTTCTGTTGATGAGGTAAGGTTTAATGAACTGATGAATCAACAAAAGAAGAGTTCACGCGAAGCATCGAAGGAAAAGTTTTCCTCAGTTAGTGTTTTGATAAACGATACAAAAGGATTTCAATTTATAAGTAATGAACCAACAGAGTTTACTGGTTACGATGAACTAAAAACTAAATCAAAAATTACAGGTTATAAACACGATGGAAATACTGATCTGATAATTCTCAACAAATCTCCATTCTATGTTGAAGCAGGAGGACAAGTTGATGACACAGGTTTACTGGTTTTGAGCGAAAGCAAATTTAGCGTTGTCGATTTGCTAAAAGTTGAAAATAAAATAATTCATGTTGTTGAAAATGATTCAAAGAAAATTCTGCAACCTGAAGCAGAGCTAATTGCTGAAGTTGATCCAAGACATAGATGGGATGTGATGAGGAATCACTCGGTAACACATTTTTTGCATGCATCTTTGAGGAAAATACTTGGGACACACGTTCAGCAGGCAGGTTCTTATGTCGGACCGGATCATCTTAGGTTTGATTTCACACACTTTACCAAACCAAGTCCTGAAGAGTTGAGAGATATTGAAATATTGGTAAATGATCTGCTAAGAAGAAATATTCCAATGTATCATCATCGCGATATCCCTTTTGAAGAAGCAAAGAAGATGGGTGCATTGATGTTCTTCGGTGATAAGTATGGAGATAAAGTTAATGTTGTTCAGTTCGGGGATTTTACGATGGAATTCTGCGGCGGCACTCATGTTAAAAACTCTTCTGAGATTGGGCTGTTTAAGATAACAAGTGAAGCTTCCATTGCAAGCGGAGTAAGAAGAATTGAGGCCGTTACCGGTGCAGGTGTCGAAAAATTTATTCAGTCTCAGCTTGAACATATGAAGCAGTTCAGTCACAGGATTGATGAACTTCTTGATACAAAAAAGAAACTCGAGAAGGAAATATCAGATCTTAAACTGAAGGAGAAGCTTGGTCAGCTTGATCATATTCTTTCTCTTCATTCTTCTGAAAAAGGAATTAAAATATTTAAAGGAAGAGTCCACGCCGACAACATGGAGGAGCTAAAATCTTTTGGTGATGAACTTAGAAATAGAATGGGCAGCGGTGTAGGAGTTTTAATCTCACAGGTTGAGGATAAGGTAGGAATAGTTGCTGTTGTGAGTGATGATCTTATTAAAGAAAAGAAACTAAGTGCCGGAAAAATAGTCGGTGAACTTGCAAAACTTGTTGGAGGCGGCGGTGGTGGTCGTCCTCATCTTGCAACTGCTGGCGGGAAAGAAGTTTCAGGTATTCCTGCAGCAATAAGTAAAGTGGAGAAGATAATAGGAAGTCTTATTTAAGGCACTTTACCACTAAGACACTAAGAGCACAAAGAAACACTGAGTATGAAAATCACTAAAAAATATGTAAATGATATTGCATATAAAATTGTTGGATGTGCAATTGAAGTTCATAAGCAACTTGGTCCTGGATTATTAGAATCTGTATATGAAACTTGTTTCATAGAAGAGTTGAGCATGCAAGGTTTCAAAGTACAAAAGCAAGTAGTTGTGCCGATCATCTATAAAGGTAAAGATCTTGGGACCACATTAGTATTGGATTTACTCATCAATGATTTAATTATTGTTGAACTTAAAGCAGTGGAAGTATTAATTCCTGTCTTTAAAGCACAATTGCTCTCTTATCTGAAACTTACTGGTAAACCAAAAGGTTTATTAATTAACTTTAATTGTGAAAATATTAAAGATCATTTAGTCCCACTAGTTACGGATGAGTTCGCTAAACTTCCGGAATCTTAGTGAAACTAAGTGCTCTTAGTGTCTTAGTGGTGAAAGAATGTCAAAGTCTCGAATAAAATATATCTGTTCAAGCTGCGGATACGAATCACTCAGGTGGCTGGGTAAGTGCCCGGAGTGTGAGAGCTGGAATTCCTTCACTGAAGAAATAATAGAAACCTCTAAACGCAAACCTGTAATCTCAAAATCAAAATATGAATTGAACACTATCGAATCCATTTCCGCCAATGAAGCGGACAGGATAAAAACGGGAATAAACGAATTCGATCGTGTACTTGGCGGTGGACTGATGCCTGGTTCGGTTATTCTGCTCGGCGGCGATCCAGGTATTGGTAAGTCAACACTTGCAATGCAGGCTGCAGCTAGCATTAATCAAAAAGTTCTCTATGCGACCGGTGAAGAATCGGAAAAGCAAATAAAGCTGAGGGCAAGCAGATTAAAACTTAACTCACCTGAGTTTTACGTTCAGGCGGAAACAAACCTTTCAGATATACTTGGTGCAGTCAATCAACTTTCACCATCTCTGGTTGTGATTGATTCAATTCAAACTATGTACAGGAGCGAACTTGACAACTCTCCCGGAACGATAACGCAAATTAGAGAGTGCACTTCACTATTAATGGAGGAAGCAAAGAAGAAACATTACTCCGTAATAATAATCGGTCACGTTACTAAAGAAGGAATGATTGCAGGACCAAAATTACTCGAGCATATGGTTGATACAGTTATTCAGTTTGAAGGAGAATCTAATCACTCCTTCCGTATTCTTCGCGCTCAGAAGAACAGATTTGGCAGTACAAATGAAATTGGCGTTTTTGAAATGCACGAAGACGGATTGCGTGAAGTTAAAAATCCAAGCGAATTATTTTTAAGTGAAAGAGAAAAACAAACTCCCGGATCTGTTGTTACATCAAGCATTGAGGGAACACGACCAATTCTTCTGGAAGTTCAGGCACTCGTTACTCCTTCAAATTATGGCTATCCACAAAGAGTTTCAAATGGTTTTGATCAAAGAAGGCTTTCGATTCTGCTTGCTGTGCTCGAGAAAAGGGCTAACAGTCGGGTTTCAGCAACAAATGTTTTTGTAAACATTGCTGGGGGAATCCGAATAACTGAGCCAGCTGCAGATCTTGCAGTTTGTGTTGCTATCGCTTCAAGTCTTACAGATAAAGTCATCGACAATCAGGCAATTATTATTGGTGAAGTCGGTCTCGGCGGAGAAATAAGAAGTGTGGGACATATTGAAAAAAGAATTCAGGAAGCTGAAAAGCTGGGCTTCAAGCACGCTATAATTCCTTCGGGAAATAAAAAAGAGTTAAAGCCTACAGGAAACATTTCAGCAGAAACATTTGATAATTTGGACCAGGTAGTAAAAAGCCTTTTAACCAAATCTGCTATTTCTTAGTGTTTTTCCAAGTAATCACCCCAACTAAAATCAGTATTGAGAGTTTTGCTGGAGTTTTTATATTTTTATGTGTGGCTTTTGCCATATTGTTATTTAATTATTAATTGAGGTCTCTTGTGAGCAAAAAACTTTTTGTGGGAAGTCTCCCATGGGCAGTCAACGACGAAAGTTTAAAACAAGCTTTCACCGCATACGGTAAAGTTGTTTCTGCCACTGTTGTAGTTGATCGCCGGTCTGGACGGTCTAAGGGATTCGGATTTGTAGAAATGGAAAACGATTCCGAAGCCAATGCTGCTATCGAAGCACTTAATGGTTCTGAACTTAACGGCAGGAACATTGTTGTAAATGAGGCTAAACCAAAGGAGTAAAATCTTTACTGGTTTGCTTTACATTTTTCAGGCGCTCATCTTTCGGGCGCTTCTTTATTTTAAAACGCAAACGTATTCAGACTTATCACAAAATTATTGCTTCCCCTATAATTCAACTTCCAGGCAAACTCAAGCTGCAAAGGAATAATTCCCTGCCCCAGACCAAAGCCAATTTCATAAAATGGCTTGTTAAAAGTTTTTATTTCAACAGGAAGGAGTGCGGCTGACTCATCTCCAATTTCTGTAATTGCCGAGTTTAAGAAAACATTCAGTGTGATCTCCCAATCCTTAAAACCGGGGATGTTTAATAGTTTAAATAACTCATCACGAAAGTTGTATTCGAGATTCAATGTCGCAACTCTTTCACCAAATATTTCGTTTATCTTCAAAGTTCTGAAGCTGTAAGATTTTGATAGCAGATTTATGTTTCCCGGTAACGCATACATATCCTGGTAAGGCAGACTGCCAACATTATACATTCCAAAAAGCTTTACGTTAAGAAATGCAGAACGGAAAGTTCGTGTGAAGTTATCTATGTATAATCGGTAAGTTGTGAAATTAAGATCACTGCTTAACCAGTCTTTATTTGAATGAGTTACTTCTCCTTCGAAGGTAGTATACGAGCTTCCGGTAAATGCTCTTCTACGAAAATATCCATCTTCGATGTAATCTCTGAAATCCAGCTTAAAGCCTGCCGTGAGTGCATTTATTGAAGCCTCGTAAATATCAGGATTAACCGGATATTCCCTATCCTTTTTGAAGAATGAAAAATCTGTGTTGTTCTGTGCGCTTTTGTCTTTCCTGTTCAGAAATCCTGCACTCAAAGCCAGCACTGGAAAAACTTCACTTTCAACTTTAAAATCAAATCCAGCTGAATAATAATAGTTTCGGAATTCTTCTTTATTCAACAATGCCAGAAGTGATGCAGTCAGATCAGTATACTCACCAGAAGTACCAAAGAGAATTTTAATTGAGTTGTAAGCATTTAGAGTTAAAGAAGTTGTTCTGTAATCACCAAGCAGGTACTCAAGTGAAAAATCAGTTTTGAATCTTTTATCAGAAAAACCATAAGCCAGATCAAGTGAAGAGTTCAACCGTTGATCAAGATAATCCTCAAAATAAAATCCAAGTCTTGGAGTAAAACCTTCTACCCTGTTAAATCGCCAGAAATTTAGTGTCCCGTTTATCGCAAAGTTTTCAGAAAAATTTGTTCGCGTACTAACCCAGGAAAACTGATCCCAGAAAGTAACCGGAACCTTCTTCAGGCTGTCAATTCTTTTGTAAGCATTATCCTCTTCTGTTGTGTTTGGAATTGTTTGTGCTGAAGTCCAGTAAAGCGAATCTTTTTTATCAGCATCGGGAAGAACAGTAACAATAGCTTTTGTGAAAATATCATCGCTTAGTTCCGGATTGATTTTATAATCATACAGAATTGTGTTCAGTTCAAATCCAAACTTTACGAGACCAAGAACATTACCTTTAACAAACAACCTGTAATCAACTGGCATATAAATATCATTATAACTTGAGAATTGCTGGAAGATGCTTATTGTATCGAAGATACCTCCGATATTTGCCGCACGGTTCAGTTCAAGTTCAACCTGGATTAGTTCATAAGTGCTGTCATTGATAAAAACGCTGCCAACAAAACCCGGATCATTTGAGTTTTCGGTCGCCATAAAGATTTTGAAAACTTTTCTGTCATCTTTAAAAACAACTTTATCGATGTAATAGTAATAATAATCAAGAGCATCATCTGAAATAGGACCTGGAAGATCGCCGCTAAAAAATCTGATATCATCATCATAGAAATTCTGAATCAGTCTTCCCCCAGTAAGAGTATTAATGGTCGGTGGAAAGTTTGCGCTCTGTTTCCTGGCAATAATGACATCTTTATATTGATTCGGCTTCTTGAAATAACCCTTGCTCTGGTTTTCAAGAAGACCTGTTATTTTCAAATCCACTGAATCTTCACCAGTGCCAATACCTGCAGATACAGTTCGTCCTCTTGCACTGATTTCGTCAGTGGTTCTTATAAGTCCTTTTGTGTATGCCTCAAACTCATAAGAGTTCAGCTTTGAATTTCTCTCTTTCTTTTTTTCTATTGCTTTACGGATTATTTCCAATGCAGGATTTTCTCCAGGTCGGATTACAATTTCAGGAAGAATGATTTCAGTTTTTCTTAAAGAGAAGTTTATACCCGTGGTGTTGTTTTTCAATTCAACACTAACGGTATCTGAATAATAGCCAATGTAAGAAGCAACCAGTGAATAAGTGCCGGATGTAAGTTTAATTTCGTAGTCGCCATTTGTGTTTGCAGCTGTGCCAAGCGTTGTATTGATAATCCTTACATTAGAATACGGAAGAGCTTCTCCTGATTGAGCATCAGTAATCCTGCCCGAAAGGGTAAAAGTTTGTGAAAATGTATTAATTGAAATCAGAAATAATGCTAAAAGTGAGTAGACGATATTCATATAAAATTGATTGTTATGGTTAGTCAAAAGTACTTAAAAGCTTAATTAGTATTAAGAGAAAATAATTGGTGTTATAATTGTACAGTTAATCTCTTTATCTTTTCAAAAGAAAAATAATATTTTGTCTCTATTATGAAGTATAAAAAAATCATTCTGTTGTCTTTCATAATTTTCTTTTCAGGAATTCTTCTTCCGCAAGAAGAAATTACAACAGAAACCGACCCCGTAAACATAACTGCAATGGCCGTTATAAATAAGTACATCTATGCAATCGGCGGGATAGATAAATTTAAGAGTGTAATTGATAGAACAACGGTTATGACCGGAACAGCAATGGGGCAGCCAATAAACATTACAATAAAACAAAAGTATCCCGACAAACTGTTTCAGGAACTGCAGGCTGGTGAGGTTAAGCAATTGCTTTATTACAGTAATGGTAAGGGAATGATTGTAATAGGTAATGAAAGAACTGAAATTGAAAAGCGAGAACTGGAAAGACTTATGATGGATGCAACAATGCAGCTTCTGCTCAGTCCGGATAGTTTTGGTGTTGCCTCAGATTTTATGGGAGTTGAATGCATTGATAGCGTTGATTGCTATACAATAAAACTAACGTTGCCATCAGGCATTCGCTGGTTTCAGTATTATAGTGTCGAAACAGATTTGAAAGTTAAAGAGACCAAAGAAATTCAAACCAAGCAAGGTTTATTTGATCAGGAAACTTATTTTTCAGATTATAGAGAGGTTAAAGGATTAAAATTTCCCTTTACGATAAAACAGTATTTTGGAATCCAGGAAATTGACTTAACCGTCACAAGCATAGAAATTAACACTGGTTTGGATGATTCAGTTTTTGAAATTCAATAAAAGGTCCCACCCAACCCTCCCCTAGGGGGAGGGCTTTTTAGTCATTTAAATTAATCTTCATATTAAAATGAAACTAAGAAAGTATTCAGCAATAGTTTTTGATTTGGGGAAAGTGCTCATACCATTTGATTATTCTCCTGCTATCAGCAAACTAAACAAAATTGAACAAGGTTTGGGTGATCGGTTTATTGAATTTTACAAAGCTAATTACCATTTTCACCGTGATTTTGAAAGTGGTAAAATTTCTGAGTCTGAATTCGTAAGCAAGATGCTTGAAGTCATTGACCATAAAATTGATGCGGAAACATTTAAGAAATATTATGCTGATATCTTTTCTCTGAACGAAGAAGTTGCTTCACTGCTCCCAATTCTAAAAAAAGAATACAAGCTCTTTCTGCTTTCAAACACCGACTCAATTCATCAGAAGTATGGATGGCAGAAATATGAATTCTTAAAATATTTTGATAAGCTTATTCTGTCACACGAAGTCGGTTCAGTCAAGCCTGAAGAAAAAATTTACCGGGCTGTTGAAGAAGCATCCGGATTTCCTTCAGAAGAACATTTTTATATTGATGATATTCAGGAATATGTAGATGCTGCGATAAAGCTTGGCTGGGATGCTGTTCTTTTTGAAGGTTATGATAAACTTGTTAACGATCTTAAGGCAAGAAATATTCATAAATAACAAGAACGAATTTAGTTTTTAGATTTTTAGTTTATAGTCTTGGTTCATTAGTTTTTAGTTATAGTCTAATTGAAATTAGTATTCGTCTAACTTGATAACTGAAAAACTAAAACCATTAACTAATAACCAATAACTAAGAAATTCAGACGAATCCATTTTGGCAAACGAAATTTTTTTAAGAGCATTGTTTAATCATTCAATAAATTTATGTGCCTTATAGTTTTTGCAAATAACGCTCATCCAAAATACAAGCTGATCTTTGCTGCGAACAGGGATGAGTTTTACAGCCGTCCAAGTGAACAGGCAGATTACTGGCCAGAGCATCCTGATCTTCTTGCCGG
>Ga0184631_10000330_pt1 | contig 10621 bp, 10 predicted proteins | sample PLM4_90_b1_FD_133160 | JGI IMG/M metagenome (GOLD analysis project Ga0184631, IMG submission 133160) | Groundwater sediment microbial communities from an aquifer in East River, Colorado, USA - PLM4_90_b1 | ecosystem: Environmental > Terrestrial > Soil > Riparian zone | place: USA: East River... | reverse complement strand
CTAATAATTTTGATGATTCTTTGTTTCACTCCCGCCTAAGGCGAGGCTCGCTATAAAGCGGCACAATGACGTAAATACTCTAAAAACTGCAACTAAACTTTATGTATGAAATTGGAAATGAACTAACTTATAAAAATATAATACTCTATTTGCATATAAAAGTCAACCCCGTTAGAAGTCTAACCTCAATATGTCCGCATTTTAAGCCCTTTTACTCCTTAGTCATGCCAATTTTGACCAGAGAGTTGCAAAATAATTTATATAATAAATTATTTCTGCCAAAAACTTCTAACGGGGTCAATAGTGAAAAAGTGGGGTAAAATAGGGTCGTTTTACCTCCTTTTTAAAAGGAGGGCCTGCCCCGCCGTGGCGGGGTTCGAGGATTTATACCTAATCACCCGCACCCTCTCCGCCAGCTGGCGGATTGAAAGAGGGCTTCAACTAACCACTAAACCCTAGTGGCTAATCACTTCTTGTTAAGTTTGTCCGGCCTGTTATTCGGGCACTTAACATTACTACATCTTTCCGGAATAGTTTTAGTTCCTTCCATCATCAAAGAGTTGCAAAGACTGCAAATATTTCCAGTAGGTTTTGATTTCATAATAAATTTACAATCCGGATAATTTGCGCAGGAATAAAACAAGCCAAATCTTCCGCGACGCTCCATAATCTCACCGCCATCAATCGGGCATTTAACCCCAGTTCTTTTTTTGGCTTCTTCTTCGGGACTGGTTTTTATAAATTTGCATTTCGGATAATTTGAACAGGCAATGAATTTTCCAAATCTTCCTTCGCGCTCGATAAGCTTCCCCAGTTCCTTTCCTTTTGGCGGTGTTGTTCCTTCCGCTCCACATTTTGGACAAAGTTCCCCGGTATCTTTTGGAGCTTCCATAATTGAGCCGTCAATTTTTCTTGCGCCACTGCAATCCGGAAATTTTGCGCAACTCATAAATTTTCCATTGCGGGAAAGTTTGATAATCATAGGGCCGCTACAAACCGGACACGGAAATTCTGTCGGCGCATCGCCGAGATTTGTAATTTTTTCCGCTGTCTTTGATTTTTCTTTTATATCCTTTGAAAATGGTTTATAAAAAGCGCCAAGCATTTTTTCATACTTCATTTTTCCGGCTGCGATTTCATCCAGCTCATTTTCCATTTCAGCGGTAAAAGAATCGCTGATGTATTCGGCAAAATTTGTTTCCAAAAATCCGCTAACAACTTCTCCGGTGTCGGTTGGCTTTAAAGTCTTGCCGTCTTTAATAACATATCCCCTGTCTTGAATTGTTTTTGTTATTGCCGCATAAGTACTCGGTCTGCCAATTTCTCTTTTTTCCAATTCTTTAATAAGACCGGCTTCGGTGTAGCGACCTGGCGGCTCTGTTTGTTTTCCTTCGCTTGATACGTTAATAAGCTTTAAAAGCTCATTTTTTGAAAGTTCCGGTAGCTCAACATCTTCTCCTCGCCCGGCCGGATCAGCGGCAAGCCAACCTGGGAAAATCAAAATGCTTCCGTTAACGGAAAAGTTTGGAATATTTCCTTCGGAAATATTCGCCGAAACTTTTGTGCGTAAAATTTTTGCATCAGACATTTGTGACGAGATAGTTCTTTCCCAAATTAATCTGTAAAGTCTGTTTTGTTCTTCGGTCAAGCCGGCATTTTTTTGTTCAATATGAGTCGGGCGAACAGCTTCGTGCGCTTCCTGAGCGTTTTTACTTCTTGAAACATAAACGCGCGGAGAAAGATATTCTTTTCCAAAAGTTTTTTCTATTTGGTTATAAATTTGCGGCAACACCTCTTTGCTTATGGTTACGCTGTCCGTTCTCATATATGTAATGAGTCCTTGTTCATAAAGTTTTTGCGCAATAGACATAGTGCGTGACGGCGCAAAACCCAAGCGAGTACTGGCGGTCTGTTGCAATGTTGAAGTTATAAAAGGAGGTTTTGGTGAGCGTTTGGCTTCTGTCTGTGAAATATCAATTATTTTCCACTCTCCATTATTAGCCGCTTTAAGAATGCGATTTGTTTCTATTTCTGTTTTTGGTTCTTCGTCACAAACAAGAGTGATTTCGTGTTTCTTTTTTGTCTGTCCTCCAGAGGCGGATCCGCCTTCGGTGGAAAATTTTCCTGTAATTACCCAAAAATTTTCCGGAATAAAGGCGCGAATTTCCCTTTCCTTTTCCATGATTATTCGAAGTGCTGGTGATTGTACGCGTCCAGCCGAAAGACCGTAGCGGACTTTTTTCCAAATAAGACCTGACAAATCATATCCAACCAAACGATCCAAAACACGGCGCGCTTCTTGCGCCCTTACTAAATCCATATCAATCGCGCGTGGATGTTTAAGGGCTTCATTAACTGCGCTTTCAGTAATTTCGTTAAAAGTAATCCGGCTAATTTTTGGTCCTTTCTTTTTTCCATTTTCAAAAATTTGGGATAAGTGATAGGAAATGGCCTCGCCTTCCCGGTCAGGGTCGGTCGCAAGAATTATTTCTTTGGCTTTTTTTGCCTCAGCCTGGAGCTCGGAAATAATTTTCTCCTTTCCTTTTATTGTTTCATAATGCGGCGTAAATCCGTCTTTGATATCAATGGCTTGCCTGTTGCTTTTTGGGAGGTCGCGAATATGCCCGACGCTGGCGCGGACTTCATAACCTTTCGGCAGATATTTTGAAATTGTCTTGGTTTTTGCAGGAGACTCTACGATTAATAACTTCATAAAAAATTATTAATTTAAAATTACAAATTTTAATTGAATTATTTAATGAATTAACTTTAAAAATTAAAACATTTTAAATTTATTTTAAATTGTAAATTGGAAATTAAAAATTGTGCTCAAATCACGTATCCGCCACTGGTTTCCTTAATCACCCCCGCTATTGTCAGGAGGGCAAGTGACTGGTTGGCTGTTTGAGGGTCAAGTTTAGATGTTTCAAGAATTTTGTCAATACTGATCGGTTTCCCAGCCTCTTGAATTACTTTCAAAATCAGAAGTTGATTCGCGTCTGTAACTTCATTTTTTACTTCCAATCCTTCATTAAAAATTTTAAATTTTAAATTTGGGGTTTGTATGTTTAGGTCCTCAAAAATATCCTCAACTGAAGTTATTAGTCTTGCTCCATCGCGAATCAGCTGATGCGAACCTTTATAGTTTGGATGATCTGCCGGACCAGGGACTACAAAAACTTCCCTACCTTGTTCAAGGGCGTTGCGCGCTGTTGCCAAAGATCCCGATCTCTCTGGAGCCTCAATGACAATGGTGGCGGTGCATAATCCGCTGACAATTCTGTTTCTTTCTAAAAATTGATTTGGATAAGAAGGCGTGCCTAAAGGATATTCAGATATTAAAGCTCCGCCGGTTGAAATGATTTTTTTTGCCAAATTGGAATTTTGTGCGGGATAAACTTTATCCAAACCATTTGCCAAAACTGCAATAGTTTTGCCGTCAGAATCCAAGCAGCCTTCGTGTGCCGCGGTATCAATGCCCATTGCCAGACCGCTCACAATAATAATGCCGTGTTTTGAGAGTTCCTTTGCCAGATTTCTTGCCAAAATTTTTCCAGTGGCTGTGGCTTTTCTGGTGCCAACGATTGCAACTTTTATTTGTTCGTCGTTAATATCTTTTTCCGGTAAATTTACCGGCAGTTCGCCAAGAATAAATAATTGAGATGGAGGGTTTTGAATTTGCTTTAAAAGAAAAGGAAACCCAGAATCATTAAATGCAATAGTTTTGCAATTTATTTCCATTAAAATTTATTATATAATAAATATCAAAATAGTGGAAAGGGAAAAGTGAGTAGCGAACAGAAAATAAAATTAATCATTTTTACTTCTCGCTTCTCGCTCATCGTTTCTCGCTGTCCTCAAGGTGGATCTAAAAAATAATATTTTAAGACAATCAATAATAAGCGCAGTTCCGATAATTATTTTTATTGTGATTGTTTTTGTTTTAAAATCAGACATCCAAAGCCGAGGAGAAAAACTTATAAGCGTAAAAGCGCAAATAGATATTAATACAATGGCGATTGGTTCCTTGGCAGCTTTACAAGTTGATGCTGAAAAAGCCAAAAATTACTCCAGCCAAATAGCCGGATATCTGATAAGCGAAGACCAGCTGATTAATTTTTCGAGAGACATGGGGGCAATTGGACAACAAAACAGTATGAATTTTAATGTAAGTTACGGGGCGCAAACTCCAATTACAAATACCACACCAAGAGGCACGGCAGTAAATCTAACCTCAGTCAGTAAAGCAAAAATGGAAAACTTTAATAATTTTCTGTCTTTAATTGAAAATAGTTATTATTTTGTGAAATTAAATACATTGGATATTAACCAGGATGCCGGCCAGCTAAATGTAAATCTATCCGGGCAGGTGTTTTCATTTTAAAAACACAATGAATTTAAATATATTGAAAAACAAAAGAATCATGATATTTTTGGTTGCTGCAGTTGTAATTACTGCGGTGCTGATTTTTGTAATGGCAAACTCGATTGGGTTTATGGAGGAAACAATACAAACAACATCAAACATTGAAGGTAAGAAAACAACACTGGTAAGATTTAGCTTTGATAGGTTAAAACAAATTGGGATTATTAAGGACTAAAGATAGTGGTTAGGCGCTAGGCGTTAGGGATTAGTAAAAAAAAGAGAAGAGAATCTTGACCCCGTTAGAAGTGTTGCAAAAATATGAGGCAATTCTAATAAAGCCGTAAGGCGGAGATTGTCTTATAAATGTGTAATTATTGAAGATTATGTTGCACTTCTAACGGGGTTGAATAATGAATAATGATTAGTTAGTATATTACATCTATATGATGTGTTTGTAGTGATAAGCGAGTGTAGTTCAGTGGTAGAACGCCATACTGATAATATGGAGGCCGAAGGTCCGATTCCTTCCACTCGCACCAGAAATAACTGATAACAAACGACTAATAACCAATAACAGCAGCAAATTATTTAAATATTTTGTTATATGTTATGAGTTATGGGTTGTAGGTTAATATACGCGCGCATATCTCATTTGGTTGCCTGATCGAACGACTAACATCGTTCAGTCGGGCGGGGAGCGCTTCATTGATCCCCCACCTTTAAAATACATAAATTATGGGCTTGTAGCTCAGTTGGTTAGAGCGCTTCATTGACATTGAAGAGGTCTCCGGTTCGAGTCCGGACAAGCCCACAAAATTAAAAGGTGAGGGATGGAGGTACCCAGCCTGCCCCGTTAGATTTGAAAAATGTAACGGGGTGCAAATCCGGGTGCGCGCACTAAGATTAATAATGCAAGATTGGGTCCACGATAGTTAGCTGACAAAACTAATAAAAAAAGCCCTCACATTTCTGGGAGGACTTACGAAGAATCATCTATTCATTTCAATACTTTTTTGATCTCGCGCGAGAATATGGGAAGGTTCTTTCTAACATTGAGAAATTTGATGGCTTTCTCAATGCGATCCTTTTCTACGCGGATGATGTGCGGTCGCATTAATACTTTTGCCAAAGTTCCAATATCAGTTTCTACTCCCGTAATATCAAAACGGCTAACATAATCACTCATTCTTTCGTTGCGTCGAGGCATGATTTCGCGTGGCCAATCATCGGGGTAAGCATTGCGAAAGGATTCCGGGAAAGATTCGGGGGATCTGTGCATATACTCATAAAAACAACCCATCAACGCTCCTCTGCGATACCCGTCGTAATTTCCGAAAATATCCTTGCGCGCCTTAAGATAGGCAAACACGAATATAATCGCCAGACGAGACAGCCCTTCCATTTTTGATATCTTTGCTGCTTCTTTGTTTTCCATCTTTTTCCTCCTTATATGATTTTAATTTAGGTATTTAGATGCGCCTATTGCTAAAAATAGGTTAGCACAGTTTTATGCGTTTGTCAACTTTTGTCCCAACATTGTTCCAGCATCATAATAGATGGTCAGCCAATATTTGGAGCAATTAAGTAAGGTTTTAATAGCAGTTGAAATTAGTAAAATCCCGCATATTTCCTAGGTTTTGTGCAAATTTTGAGCATTTTGGGTTGACCCCGTTAGAAGTCTTTGGTAGAAAATAATTTACATAAATTATTTTCTGCAACTCTCTGGTCAAAACTGACATGCCTAAGTGGCAAATAGGCTTAAAATGTGGGTATATTGAGGCCAGACTTCTAACGGGGTTGACTTTTTTGACATAATCGGCTATATTACTTATACAATCCCTTAACGGGGATTTTTAGTTGGAGTAATAAATATTGAAGCGAGAGAGCGCAGATTTGAAAGGTCTATAAAACGGCGATAATGAGGATCTTATATATCAACAGTTGCCGGGGCATAGAATTTAAAATCTACACAAATCAGCTTCTACAAAAATGGAAATTGGTAAACGTTTTGGATTTTTAGCAGCTTTAGTGGGATTAAATTTGATTTTTTCAGCAAGCTCAGTATCTTTGGCTACACCGGATGCAGTTCCGGCAATTAACGTAAATTCAGCCGAAGACATGGCGATTTCAAATGGAGCGGTTTTGGCAAAGAATTCCTTTCCTCATAAAGAAAGCGCACAATATGCGGATGCAAAAAGAGTTATGAATGTCGTGGTCACTTCTTATTCAAGTAGTGTTGATGAAACAGACAGCACTCCTTATGTAACCGCTTCAGGGACTTTTGTAAGACCTGGTGTTGCGGCAAGTAATGTTTTGCCATTTGGAACCAAGTTCAGGATTCCTGAACTATTTGGAAACCAAGTCTTTACGATTGAAGACAGAATGAATTCAAGATATAACGGAAAAAATTGGATAGATGTTTGGTTTTCAAGTAAGGCAGAAGCAAAAGTGTTCGGAAAGAAAATTTCAGAAATAGAAATTTTATAAAACAATCTTTACAAAATAGCACTTCGGTGCTATTTTGTTTTTAGTAACTTAAATTACTTATATATGGAGGCATAATATGGCCGAAAATAGCATAGGAGAGGAAATTGAATCAACATACATCATGGGAGGAGAAGTTATAAAAGGAACAAAAGTATTTTGGAAAAATATTGCATACTTCGGATTTGTGGATATGATTTATAATCTAAAAAAATTTATTAGAGAACACGGTGATGGACCCTTTACCGTATTAGGAGTTGTAAGATATGGAGAAAGGAGCTTAATGTTGCAGTTTGAAAATAAATATGGAAAGAAAGTGGAAATAAACGAAGATTACTTCTGTTCTGATCAAGAAATGAGTTTTTTAAAAGGCGAGGAATTGCGACTCGCTGTATAAGAGAAATGGATTGTAAAAGAGTTGCCTGTATAGGCAACTCTTTTTTATTACTTCTACTTCTTTTGTTTTAGTGGACTGTGTCACGCCATAAGTTTGCTGCTGCGAACCGAAGGCGGATCGGACGAGACTCGACTACAAGTTTTGCTTAGCCGTCGCTCGGCAAACTCGCAGTCCGCTGCTCGGCATGCGGTTTGCTAACAGCATATGCCTGCGCCCTTTGAGTCTGTACGAACGCAAAGCAGTTTGCGTTCTTCCGGACGCTTAATTTAAAAATAATCCCATGAAGGGATTATTTTTAAATTTGCGGACCGGACGAGACTCGAACTCGCGACCTCTTCCGTGACAGGGAAGCGCTCTAACCAACTGAGCTACCGGTCCATGATTTTATACTTTATCTTTTAGGAATCTTCTGCAGCTCTATTTTTCTAGCTTCGTCAAAACTATTATATTCCTCTTTGTATACAATAGTAAAATTATTCATTTTTGACGTTGTAATTGTGTGTCCAGATTTACGTTCTTGCAATCTGCGCGCCAAATTATTTGTCATTCCTTTATATAATTTTCCTTGTGCATCTTTTAATACATAACTGTATACGTAAGTTTAAATGGATTATCTCATACTCATATTATGGTTGGGTAATTACCAAAGGCGACGTTTTAGAGCCGATGTTTCAATCGGCTCTCCGACAGTCAAACTCGTCGGGGCTGAGCCCCGCCCGTACCGAACGGTACGTTCGGGCGGGTACCAGTCCATTTAACTTAAATAGTGTAATAAAAATTAAGTTTTTTTTCAAATTTTAAAAAAAATGTTCCAGCCTTAAATTGTTGGTCATGGAGAAATTTGATTTTAACCGTGTTTTTTGATATTACTCTCATTAGAGTCGCAGCACATTTTTTATAAATAAGGCAAGGAGGAAGCATGAAAAAATTGTTGATTTTTGTTGTACTAATAACAGGATTTGTTTTGCCTGGGGAGAGTTTTTCAGAAACGAGAAAAATTAACGGCTATTGGAAGATATCTCTGATGGAAAGTTTGTCTAGTGTTAAAAAAACGTGCGGAGTATATCTGCAGGAAATTGAAAAAGAAAAAATGTATAGGTTCACGATGTTTGATTATTTTGACACAAAAAATCTGGCGCAAATCGCTAATAGTAAAAAAAGTTCTCCAATAGCGTATGCATATATGCCATTGAAGGGGTCATCCTTATTCTTTAGTGATGAAAAACTTGTGATTATTTCCATGTCCTTTGCCCCAAATTTGTTTGGTGCCGTTAAAAAGACGATTACTGATAACTGGGGCAACCCGAACGAAGTGTTTAAAATGAAAAGCGCGTACGCAGGTAAATGGATTTTTGAGGGTAGTTGTGTGATTTTAAGGAAATTTAAAACGGAAAATAATAATACTGTGGTTGAGCTTGATATAAAGAAAATTAGTCTATGCGGCAAGTAATTTTTACTGAACCGCATTACATCCCCGTTTCGACGGGGATTTTTTATTTGAATTTTGGGCATTATTGATTTAATCTTATTAATAATATGAATAAAAATAACCAGATAGAAAAAATCAGGCATTCACTCGCCCATCTTTTGGCAATGGCAGTAGTGGAAAAATATCCAAAAGCAAAACTCGGCATAGGTCCGGTTATTGAAAATGGATTTTATTATGACATTGATCTTAGTGCTAGTTTTTATCCTGATATGGTAAGTTCGGAAAACTTATATAAATTTTCCGGAGAAGATTTAATTCAAATTGAAAAAAGAGTGAAAGATTTTATTAAGGCGGATTTGAAATTCAAGAAAGAGATTATCACTTCTCAAAAGGCAAAAAAAATGTTTGTTAAGCAACCATTCAAGCTTGAACTTATAGACGAGATAAAAAAATCAAAAAAACCAATTTCAGTTTACACAACTTTTTCTGCTGCAGATATTCAAAAATTAAATATTAAAAATATTTCTTTTGCTGATTTATGCGCAGGACCTCACGTTAAAAGCACAAAAGAAATTGCAGTCGATGCTTTTAAGCTGACAAAAGTTGCCGGAGCTTATTGGCGTGGGTCTGAAAAAAATCCAATGCTCACTCGCATTTATGGCGTGGCTTTTGAAACAAAAAATGAATTGGAAGAATATGTAAAAATGTTGGAAGAAGCGGAAAAAAGAGATCACAGAAAACTAGGAAAAGATTTGGATTTGTTTGTTTTTTCAGACATTGTCGGCAAGGGACTTCCTTTATGGACTGAAAAAGGAACAACAATAAAAAGAGAGCTTGAAAGATTTATCGTGGATGAAGAAATCAGGCGCGGATATAAACATGTCTGCACTCCGGATCTCGCCAAAACAGATTTGTATAAAAAGTCCGGACATTATCCATATTACAAAGACGGAATGTACGCCCCAATGAAAGTGGATGAGGAAGAATTGATTTTGAGACCAATGACCTGTCCGCACCATTTTGAATTGTTTTTAAGTAAGCCAAGAAGCTATAAAGAATTGCCTATGAGAATTGCCGAGCTTGCAAAGCTTTATAGATATGAACAATCAGGAGAGCTCACAGGACTCATAAGATTAAGAGGTTTTTGCTTGTCAGATGCGCATATTATTTGCGCAGATTCAAAACAAGCCGGACAGGAAGTTAGCGGAGCGCTGGATTTGATTGAATATGCCGCAGCGCTGCTTGGGTTTAAAATGGGAGAAAATTACTCATACAGATTGTCCTTGGGCGATAGAAAAGACAAAACAAAATATTATAAAGATGATAAGGCCTGGAACGAGGCGGAAAATGTTTTGAGAAAAGTTTTGGAATCAAGAAAGTGTAAATTTGTTGAAGCAAAAAACGAAGCTGCATTTTATGGACCGAAAATTGACGTGCAAATGAAAAATGTCAGAGGCAAGGAAGATACCGCATTTACCGTGCAATACGACTTTGTAATGCCAAAAAGATTTAATTTGAAATATACTGATGAAGCTGGAAAAGAAAAAGAAGCCATTGTCGTTCACCGCTCGTCAATTGGAGCCATTGAAAGAACTATCGCATTTCTTCTGGAACATACAGCCGGGAAATTGCCGGTCTGGCTCTCCCCTGTTCAAGTTGCCATTATTCCGGTCAGTGAAAAAACAGAAAACTATGCCCAGGAAATTTTAAATAGTTTGAAAGAAAATAATTTCAGGACTGAATTAAAGAATGAAAATGAAACTTTGGGAAAAAGAATCCGCGAAGTGGAAATGCAAAAAATTCCTTATGTGTTGGTAATCGGAGAAAAAGAAACTATGAATAAAACCGTGAACGTAAGGCACTATAAGAAAGGACAAATTGGTGAAATGAAAATTGAAGAGTTGGTTTCTCAAATAAAAAGAGAAATTGAAGAAAAAGCATAAAT
>Ga0184631_10000328_pt1 | contig 10628 bp, 9 predicted proteins | sample PLM4_90_b1_FD_133160 | JGI IMG/M metagenome (GOLD analysis project Ga0184631, IMG submission 133160) | Groundwater sediment microbial communities from an aquifer in East River, Colorado, USA - PLM4_90_b1 | ecosystem: Environmental > Terrestrial > Soil > Riparian zone | place: USA: East River... | reverse complement strand
GGGTGCGCCTTTTTAGGAAAGGGGATTTCTCCAGGGTTCGGAGAGTGTGAAGAGTGCACCAAGGAGGGCGGGCATGAAGCATTAATCTCTTCGTGTAATCCTTATGGATAGAGTTTGAAATAAGTGCTAATATTGTAAAGTGCTGAGGCTCATAGCAGAAATCGGAAGTTAATTATAGAGCAAAAATTTTCCTCCTATCTTAAATAGTCATATTCGATAATTCTTGAGCTCCTCCGCAAAAAGGGGGTAAACTTTGTCCACAATAATAATATTTAAAGAACACTCCATCCATGGAGGAGATATATGATGACCGGTCATCCACTCTTTGTGACCTTTTTTATGCTGGGTACGATCATCTTTTTCACTGGTCTCACCTTGAGACTTTTCCTTTACTGGAGAGGGCAGTGGGATTTCTGGGCCCTTGTGAGAGGAGTCTTTTCAACCCTATTTAGTGCAAAGATTGTAAAGCTCATCGAGGTAATGTTTTTGGATGGAATCCTCCAGAGGAGACTTTTTGGTCAGGATAAATTGAGATGGTTGATGAAAGTTTTGATCATGATTGCTTACCCCGGGATCCTCATCGCGGGCCATCTGAAAGTGGAGGTGATGCCCCAATTTGAGAGGATGCCACACTTGGTTAGGTTTTTCTACGCAGCGTTTTGTGACTTCTATTTCTTTCGCGACATCGCCAGTCCATCTCTGAGCTTTTCCGATGCCCTTTTTGCAATTTTCTTCGACCTCTTTGGAGCCATGATATTAATGGGAGAGTTCATCGCCATCTACCGGAGATTCGTGGCAAAATCTGTAACTTTTAAGACATCGATCGGAGATATCGTTGCAGTTAACCTGTTAGGGGGATGGTTCGTCCTTCGGTTTTTCTGTGAGGCGACAAGCATTCTAACCTATACCCTTCCGGCCTCTGTGGCCCAGTATTGGTTCGTGTCTTTTGGTCTGAGTAAGATCATTGCGCCTCTGGGGCTGCCGTGGTCCTCTCTCAACTATCCCCTTTGGTCTGTATCTGGATTGTTCCTGGCTACTCTCGTCGCCTTTATCCCGTATAATAAGAAACTTTGGCATATCATCACGATACCGGTGGTCATGTTCGTCAACCTGATGCCAGAACAGGCATTTAAGCCAGGAACCAGAAAGACTCCTCTTCCTCTTTCGGTCAAGGACCTCATCGCCCTCGACTCTTGCGTGAAATGTGGCAGCTGTGTGGATGTGTGTCCAGTCTACACACAAACACAACAATTAGAGATCACCATGGGAGGATTTTTTACTAACCTCAAATCTTTCATTAGGAAGGCATACGGCTTGCCGATGATATTCTTTGAATCTGCGAAGGCTAAGAATATACCCAAAGAGTATTCCGAACACTCTTACCTTTGCACCTTATGCGGAAGATGCACGATGGTATGCCCTGCCTTTATCAACGCAAGGGAATTGAGGATGGCGGCTCGGGAATTCATGGTGGAGAAGGGAGTGTATCCTCGTATCATGGACCAGGTAGCGGAGACTTTGAATAGAGTCCATAACATTATCGGTGACCCAAACGAGGACCGACCTATGTGGGTGCAATCCTTAAGTGAGGTCCCCAAGGATATGTTTCAGAGAGAAAGGGCGAAGGTGGTCTACTTCGTTGGGTGTGTGGCATCCTATTTCCCGATGACGAAGAGGATCCCTCAATCCTTCGTCCAAATTCTGGATAAGGCCGGAGTCGATTTCACCATTCTGGGAGGGGAGGAGTACTGCTGCGGTTTTCCCCTGATTGCGGCAGGAATGAAAAAGAAGGCCGAAGCTTTGATCCAACACAATTTGGAAAAAGTGAAAGAGAAGGGTGCAGAAAGGGTTGTTTTTGCTTGTCCCTCTTGTTACCACACTTGGATGGAACAATATAAGAACGATATCGAGATCTTTCATTCTACCCAATTCATCAAGAGATTAATCGACGAAGGAAAGATCCGCTTCAAAGAGAAGACAACGAAAGTCACCTATCATGATCCCTGCGATCTTGGGAGGGTGAGTGGGGTTTATGAAGCCCCACGGGAAATCCTACGGGCCATCCCGGGCGTGGAATTGGTGGAGATGGAAGAAAATAGAGAGCAGTGCAAGTGTTGTGGAGGAGGGGGTGATCTTGAGATGGTGCGTCCAGACCTCTCAGCACTCATGGCCCAGGCGAAGATCGAGGAGATCCAAGCCACAGGAGCTGACATGGTGATTACTGCGTGTCAGCAGTGCGTCCGTACCATCCAGACCACAGCTCGTAGAAAAAAAATCCCCCTTGTCGTGATGGATATTGCAGAGTTTGTCTTAAAAAACATGAATAGATAGGCTTTAAAGGGTCCGGATCCCCAAAAAAAGGCCCAAAAAAAGCTTGACTTTTCATGATCATTTGAAGTATACAATTTTTATGAGATTCAAATGGATTTTCACAATGATCTTTACCCTTTTATGCTTCTGCATAATCGCCTCTTCAACGCAGGCCAATGACATCTTTTTTGCCCCCCAACTCTCAGGTTATGCTGGGAAGTCCTACACAGGGGTGCAAGACCCCGAATATATCAATTATAGTTCAGCCTTACAGGACTATATGGTGAAGCGTATTCATCAACAATATGGTATTGCCCTTGATCCAAAAACCTTTTCTGTATTTGACCTCCTTGAGATCGAATCTCTCCTCAAATGTAAGAAACCGGAAGAACCTGCCGACCTCTTTTTAAAGATGTTTCCAAAATATCGGTAGGATGAGACTGAAAACCTCCTCTTCATTCATCCATCTAATGACGGAGCGATACCTTCCTCACGCGGTTTTTTTCTGGGCCTCGGTTTTGGCCTTGGCCAACACCTCATCCTCCCGCTTCACATCCTCCAACGTCTTCGGTTTCATCTTCTCCGGCATCGGCTCCAACCCATACTTCCACTTCAAAAACTCAACTCCAGTCTTCGGATATAACGCATAGACCAGTGTATCACACAGATCTTTCGCCAATTCCTTCGTCTCCTCCTTCGCCTTCTCCAACTCCGGCCCAATCAAATCCGCAGGCCGACACGTAATCGGCTCCTTCCCACGCTTATACCCCTTGAGGACCAACTTCTTGATCTCCTCCGAGATCGGCACCGGTGGCCTTCCATAAAGCCCATACACATAATCCTGCGTCTCCATCGAAACCATCTTATACCGACCGAATAACACGTTGAGCACCGCCTGAACTCCCACGATCTGCGACGTCGGCGTCACCAATGGAGGATACCCAAGGTCTTTCCTTGTCTGAGGCAACTCGGCATACACCTCCCCAAGCCTGTGAATCGCCTTCTGCTGCTTGAGTTGGCTCACCATGTTCGAGATCATCCCCCCGGGGATCTGATGCATCAGCACATTCGTGTCAATCACCGCCATCTTCGTCGTATCCAAAAAGTCACGATACTTGGGCGCGATCGTCTCCAAATACTCCCCTAACTTGAGCATCTTCGATAAATCCAAACCCGAATCCCAGGGTGTTCCCTCCAGGGCCACGATGATCGGCTCCGCCGAAGGCTGCGAAGACCTCAGTGCAAAGGGAGCCAAGGCCGTATCAATAATGTCCACCCCCGCCTCAATGGCCTTGAGATACGTCATCGAGGCCATCCCACTCGTGTAATGCGTGTGAAGCTGAATCGGTATCTTGACCGTCCTCTTGAGCGCCTTAATCAATTCATACGCATCATAAGGAGCCAGTAACCCCGCCATATCCTTAATACAGAGTGAATCGGCCCCCATCTCCTCCAAGATCTTCGCCTTCTCAAGATAGTAGTTGAGATGATAGACCGGACCCCCCATCCGACGCTCTGTCAAGGAATAACAGATCGTCCCCTGGATGTGTTTCCTCACCCGTTTGATCACCTTGAAGGCCGTCTCAAAGTTGCGCTCATCATTGACCGCATCAAAACAACGAAAGATGTCGATCCCCACCTCCGCCGACTTCTCCACAAACGCCTCCACCAGATCATCCGGATGATTCCGATAAGCCACCAAATTTTGACCGCGAAGCAACATCTGAAACGGTGTCCTCGGCATCAACTTCTTCAACACCCTCACCCGCTCCCATGGATCCTCCCCCAAAAACCGGTGAGCCACATCAAAGGTTGCTCCCCCCCACATCTCCACCGAATAAAACCCCACCTGATCCAACTCCTCTGCTATTGGGACCATGTCCTCGGTTCTCATCCGAGTGGCCAGACTCGACTGATGTCCATCCCGAAAGGTAGTATCCGTGATCTTAATTGGCTTCTTCGGTACCTTATCCATCCCTTCCATGGTTTTTCCTCCTTCGCAACCTTTCTCAGGTATTGTTTAAAATTTTTTCAATAGCTACTTGCGATATTATTTATAAATCTGTTAACATATTAAGGAAATTTTTTCAAACGAAAACTTTCACATTTGCTCTCGCTCCAATTTCTCTTGACAAAAGAAATTTTTCTTATATATTTATCTCTTTAAATTTGAGGTAATGTTAGGCTAAGATTCCGTTTTGCTTTAAAGAGAATGGGAGAGGGGAATGATTTAATCTAAAAACTTTACTCTCTCAGGCCTATTGAATAGGATGAAGGGTGGGATTCACCCAAAAGGATAGAAATGAAATGCTCACTTTGAAATTGGATGAAATTCCCGCAGAAGGTCTGAATCTAAATTGGACAGATGAAAGATCTTCCTTGTTGGCCTATCTGGAGAACTTATCGCAAGTCGCCTTCGATTTCGAGACACCTCTCCAGTCAGAAGTAAGGGTATCGAAGGCGGGTCAATCGGTATTGATGAGAGGAAGGGTTCAAACCCATCTCAAACTCCAGTGTGTGAGATGTTTGAAAGAATTCTCCTTCCCTGTCTCTTCGACCTTCGAACTCACCCTGCACCCATTGAAGGAGGCCTCCTTTGCAGAGGAGGCAGAATTGGGTGAAGAGAATATGGAATCGGGCTTCTACGAAGGGGGAGAAATTCACCTCTCAGAGATCGCTTGCGAACAGATTTTTTTAGAGATGCCCTATCAGCCCCTTTGTCAGGAAGAGTGCAAAGGACTTTGTCCGATATGTGGCAAAGATCTTAATCTCACCTCCTGCGAATGCGTGAAGGATGAATTTGGTTCAAGTTTCTCTGTCCTTCAGAAATTGAAGCTTGATCGATGAAAGGATAAGCTTAGAGTGAAGAGTTGAGAGTGAAGAGTTGAGAGTTTAGAATTTAGGTTCTAGAGTCCAGAAGTTAAATGACTAAGAGCTTAGAATTGCAAGTTTATAACTCATCATTCCTTAACTCATAACTCCTAATTCACAATTCTTGATTCATCATCAAAAGAGAAAGGATATTTCCCATGGGAGTTCCAAAACGAAGGCACTCATCGTCAAGAAGGGATAAGCGTCGAACCCATGATAGGTTGAATACTCCGCAATATTCCCTTTGTCCCCAATGTCATGAACCAGTACTTCCTCACCATATCTGCCCCCATTGCGGGACCTACAAGGGGAGGGAGGTCATTAAGGTAGAAGAGGAGAAGTGAATCCTTAGAATGGGGGAAGGTGGGTAATGAAGATTGCAGTCGATGCCATGGGAGGGGATTTTGCCCCTCAAACTATTGTAGAGGGAGCCGTTTTGGCTTCGAAGAAACATGGAATCAAGGTCGTTTTGGTAGGCGACGAAGATCAGATCAGCAAGGAGCTTTCCAAATATCCTACCTCGAAACTTCCGATCTACATCCATCACGCTCCCCATGTGGTACCGATGCATGAGTCTCCTTCCAATGTCATCCGAAAGATGAAGGATACCTCGATCAAGGTTGCCGTCGAATTGCAAAAGGAAGGCGAGGTCAGCGGTCTTGTCAGTGCGGGTAATTCGGGAGCAGCAATGGCCATCGCCATGTATATCTTCAAAAAACTGGAGGGAGTAGACCGACCCGCCATTGTTACGGTCCATCCAACTCCGAAAAGGTCCACGGCCCTCATCGATTCGGGTGGCAATGTGGACTGCAAAGCTTTCCATCTCGTCCAGTTTGCCATTATGGGGGATGCCTACGGTAAGTATATCCTGGGTGAGCAAGGACCGAGGATCGGTCTTTTGAGCAATGGCGAGGAGGAAGGGAAAGGAAATGAACTGACGCGAGAGGTCCACGAAATCCTATCCCAAACCAATTTGAATTACATCGGTTATGTGGAGGGCCGCGATCTCAACAGCGGATCGGTGGATGTCATCGTATGCGATGGCTTCGTGGGAAATGTTGCCTTGAAGATCAGCGAAGGACTTTGGGAGACCATTCGCACCATTCTCAAGTGGGAAGCGCAAGATAATCTGAGGGCCAAGCTGGCTTACTTTCTAATGGGACGGGCGATACGCCGCCTGGAGAAGAAAGTAGACTACTCAGAGTTGGGAGGCGCCCCCCTCCTGGGAGTTAACGGCAACTGTGTGATCTGTCATGGCCATTCCAATGCCAAAGCAATCATGAATGCCATCGTGCTGGCCCAGAATTTAGCAAGGAATAAACTAAATGAACATGTGATCCAAGAGCTTAAGGAGAATGAAGATCTCCTCCGCCTGGGACAGAAACGACCCGAGAAGGCAAAGAATTCGATCAAAGCGGTTCAATAATTGATGGGAAGTGAACCCCGTTAGAAAGGACGGGGAGTGGTGGGGCTTTCTAACGGGATGAATAGGAGGAACGGTATTGAATTATTTCCTCACGCCAGAACAAAAGATGATCCAGGACTTGGCCCGGAAGGTTGCTGTGGAGAAGGTGTTACCGGTCCGGGCCGAATTGGATGAAAAGGAAGAGTTCCCCTGGGAGCTCATGAAGGTCTGTGCAGAAGCAGGCCTCTTCGGCGTCTCCATCTCAGAGGAGTACGGGGGTTTTGGAGGAGGGGTCCTGGAGAACTGTCTGGCAGTGGAGGAATTGAGTCGGATCTGCTTGGGGGTGGCGACCAGCTATGCAGCGAGTGGCTTAGGAGCCCACCCGATCATGCTTTACGGCAGCCCTGAACAGAAGAAGAAATATCTTCCCGATATCGCCAAGGGCAAAAGATTAGCCGCTTTCGGACTGACAGAGGCGGATGCAGGCAGTGATGCCAGTGCCATCCGGACGACCGCAGCTCGCAAAGCAGATGGATATCTTCTGAATGGAACAAAACAGTGGATCACCAATGGTGGGGAAGCAGAGATCTATACGATTATTGCCATCACTGATCGGTCAAAGGGCCCTCGAGGAGCGAGTGCCCTTATTATAGAGAAGGGGACGCCTGGGTTCGAATTTGGCAAAAAAGAGAAGAAGATGGGTATTCGGGCTTCCGCCACCCGAGAATTGGTCTTCCAGGACTGTTTTGTTCCCAAAGAGAACCTGATCGGGAAAGAGGGGATGGGATTTATTGTCACCATGAGAACCTTCGACCGGACCCGGCCGGGTGTGGGGGCCCAAGGCGTGGGATTGGCCCAGGGGGCTCTCGACGAAACAGTCCGTTATGCCCGTGAAAGGGAGCAGTTCGAGAAAAAGATCATCTCCTTTCAGGCCATTCAACACCTGTTGGCTGACATGGCGACCCAGGTGGAGGCAGCCAGGGCATTGGTCTATTCGGTCGCCCGATATATTGATCATGAGAAGAACCCCAAGGAGATCTCTAAGGTCTCGGGAATGGCCAAAGTCTTCGCCAGCGATGTGGCCATGAGAGTGACGACCGATGCGGTCCAGATCTTTGGAGGATATGGTTATATGAGAGAATATCCTGTCGAGAAGATGATGCGCGATGCTAAAATCCTCCAGATCTTTGAAGGAACGAATCAGATTCAGAGAAATGTCATCGGCTTGGAATTGAGCAAGGAATACGCAGGAAAGAAATAGGAATGAAGCAGACAGCCTTTATTTTCCCTGGCCAGGGGTCCCAATATGTCGGAATGGGGAAGGAATTCTACGACAATTTCCGCGTCGCCAAGGAACTTTTTCAGGAGGCGGACGATGCCCTTCACGTCTCCCTCTCATCCCTCTGTTTTCAAGGACCAGAAGAGGCGTTGAAGTTAACCGAAAACACGCAACCTGCTGTTTTGACGGTGAGCATCGCCTGCCTCAAGGTTCTTCAGTCAGAGAAAGGGATCATTCCTCAGGTGGCGGCCGGGCACAGTCTCGGAGAATATAGCGCCCTCGTAGCCTCTGGAGCACTCACCTTTACGAATGCGGTTCAAACGGTCCGTCTCCGAGGAAAATTTATGCAGGAGGCCGTTCCAGTCGGGGAGGGAGCCATGGCAGCCATCCTGGGTATGGAACGTGATCAGGTGGAGAAACTCTGTGAAGAGGTCTCATCCGGCGAAGTTCTCACCCCCGCCAATTTTAACTGCCCTGGGCAGATCGTCATCGCTGGCCATTCCAATGCGGTGAACCGAGCCCTTGAGAGGGTGAAAAAGGAAGGAAAGAAGGCGGTCTTGCTTCCCGTCAGCGCGCCCTTTCACTCACCCCTGATGAAGCCGGCCGGAGAACGTTTGGAGAAGACATTGGAGGGGATACCCATCGGAGATCTGAAAGTTCCAGTGGTGACGAATGTGGAAGCCGAGTTCAATAGATCAAAGGAAAGGGTGAAAGGGTTATTGGTGGCCCAGGTATCGAGTCCTGTCCGATGGGAGGAATCGATAAGGAGAATGACAGAAGACGGGATCGAGCAAGTCCTGGAGATTGGGCCAGGAAAGGTCCTCTCCGGTTTGATGAAAAGAATCAACCCCAACGTGGAAATCAAGAATCTGGAAGATCTTCAAACGCTTAAAAAAATCTCCTGATGGAGGAAGCATTGAAACTGGCAAACAAGGTGGCGATGGTGACGGGAGCCGCCCAAGGGATTGGGAAGGCGGTGGCGCTCCTGCTTGCTCAAAATGGCGCGGATATCATCGTCGCGGATATCAACTTGGAAAAAGCTGAAGAGACGGCAAAGGAGATTCAGGCCCTCGGTCGAAAGGCGTTGGCGGTGAAGGTCGACGTAGGCAGCTTCGATGATGTGGAACGAGTGGTTCACACCGGTCTGGAACAGTTCAGCCAGATCGATATTTTGGTGAACAACGCAGGGATTAACCGCGACAAACTGATCCTTAGGATGACCGAAGAGGATTGGGATATGGTCCTCAAGATCAATCTGAAAGGGACGTTTAACTGTACCAAGGCAGTCGTTCGACACATGTCGAAACAGAGAAGTGGAAAGATTGTCAATATCGCCTCCGTCGTCGGGGAAATGGGAAATGCAGGACAGGCGAACTATGCTGCCTCCAAGGCTGGGGTGATTGGTTTTACGAAAACGATTGCACGAGAATTTGCGCAGCGGGGGATCAATATCAATGCCATCGCTCCCGGATATATCGAGACCCCGATGACCGATGTCCTTGCTGAAAAGGTCAAGGAGCAATTGCGGCGGCTGATCCCTATGGAGCGATTGGGCAAACCTGAGGATGTGGCAGAAGCAGTGCTTTTCCTCGTTTCTGAAGCTTCGAGTTATATCACCGGACAGGTATTGAATGTCAACGGTGGCATCTATATGTGAGGAGGTGATTTCATGTCTTCGATTGAGAAGAGGGTGAAGGAGATTATTGTGGAACAGTTAGGCGTCAACGAAAACGAGGTCACACCAGAGGCCAAATTCGTCGATGACTTAGGAGCGGACTCTCTCGACCTGGTAGAGTTGGTCATGGCCTTGGAAGAGGAGTACAACATCGAGATCTCCGATGAGGATGCCGAGAAAATCCTAACGGTCGGCGATGTCATTGAATATATCCAAGCCCATGCCAGCCAATAAGCAGAACGCTCCAAACGTCTCTACCTGCTGTCTGGTGCAGGCAAGGTGAAAAGATTGAAGGAGGGGTGGTAGTTTGAGGAAAAGGGTTGTCGTCACGGTGATGGGATTGGTGATCCCAACCGGAATCGGTGTCCAAACAGCGTGGAAGAATATCTGCGAAGGCAGATCCGGCGTCGGGCGCCTGACACGGTTCAATCCAAACGGCTTTGAGACGAAGATTGCAGCGGAGGTAAAGGGCTTCAACCCAGAGGCCTACATTGAGAAGAAAGAGATCAAAAAGATGGATCTCTTCATTCAATATGCCTTGGCTGCCGCCAAAGAGGCCTTGGAGGATTCCCGGTTAAAAATCACACCCGAGAACTGTGAGCAAATCGGCGTCATTGTCGGTACGGGTTTGGGAGGATTGCCGAGTCTTGAGAAATATCACCAGATCCTTTTGGAAAAAGGACCCAGCCGAGTCTCCCCCTTCTTCATCCCGATGCTTATTGCGAATATGGCCTCGGGGCAGATTGCCATCCAATTCGGTGTGAAGGGCATCAACAGCTGTCTCGTGACAGCCTGTGCAACAGGTGCCCATTGTATTGGAGATGCCTTTCGCGCCATCCTGTACGGAGATGCAACGGCCATCATCGCTGGGGGGACAGAAGCCAATATTAGCCCCTTGACCATTGCAGGATTTAATTCCATGAAGGCACTCTCGACTCGAAATGATGAGCCCGAAAGGGCCTGCCGGCCCTTCGAGAAAAATCGGGATGGGTTTGTCGTGGGAGAGGGTGCAGGCATCGTCATTTTAGAGGAATTGGAATTCGCATTCAAGCGAGGAGCAAGAATCTACGCAGAACTGGTAGGCTTCG
>Ga0184631_10000326_pt1 | contig 10647 bp, 7 predicted proteins | sample PLM4_90_b1_FD_133160 | JGI IMG/M metagenome (GOLD analysis project Ga0184631, IMG submission 133160) | Groundwater sediment microbial communities from an aquifer in East River, Colorado, USA - PLM4_90_b1 | ecosystem: Environmental > Terrestrial > Soil > Riparian zone | place: USA: East River... | reverse complement strand
GGCTGGTTGGAATAGCGAGGTCCCACAACGGTCGGATAAACAAATTCATAAACGCCATCCGTAGGAACCAGTAGCTCTGTATATTTCAGCTCCACCTGAATCACATCTCCTGGTAAGATGTTGGCAACATTCATCTGGAAGACATTGGGTCTCTGTTGCTCTAACAGGGAGGCGCTCTTCCCCTGTTGTTTTGCCTCCTCGTATTGACGCCGGGCCTCTTTTCGTTCTTGAATCTTGGCAATGATGGTCCGTTTTCCAATAGTCATTTTCATTCCGTAAACCGCTGCCCGCGTGGATGCCGGAAAGATGTAGATGGCCTCAAGGGGTTTTTTACCTTCATTCTTATACACTTGGGTCACGATGACATCTGCGATGACACCGACTACCTTTACGTCAGCGGATGTTGATTTGAGAGGGAGTTGATCTACACTGGTGTCATCGCTCTTTATAAAAAAGTAGGGAGAGAGTGTCTTGTTCGTTTCTTCCATGGGTTGCCCCTGGGCACCAGAGACAATGAGTATTAACAGTGCGAAGATAAACGATAAAAATACTTTGCTGATCGAGCCCATTTCGGTTTTCTCCTTTCAATTTCTCTTCGATTTAATTTAAATAGACAAGAAAGAAACAAAAAAGTTCCAAAAATTGAAATAAAATATTAGGAAGAAGGGGAGAGATTTTTAGGCCTGGAAGATTATAGGGTGGTAAAATAAATGAGGGGAGAATATTGATGGCGAGATGAAGAATCGCTGATTAAAGAAATCGCTCTACTTTTCAACTGTAAGCATAAGAAACCTGGACACACACCCTATCTGTGTCGAGACCCTGGAAGAGGATGAGATATCCAAAGGCGGCTCCATGGTGAAAGCAGGGGTTTGGGCAAGGCCATCGCAATAGGTCTCGCCAAGGAAGGGGTTGTGATTAATGCGGGCATCGTCTTCCCTTGCCCAATAGTGGAGATGCCTTTAAAAAGATGGGAGGTGGTATCGCGGGTCAACCTGACCGGAACTTTCCTTTGCACCAAAGAGATGATGGGACGAGCCGCAACCTTTCTTGCCCATCAGGACGCCAGTGGCGTGACAGGGCTCGTGGCGACCGACGAAGAAATTTGTGCATGGCATGTTTGTTTTAAAAGTGATGGAGAATGAGGGATCCGAAAGGGACATTGTGGGCCGCACAGGAGGGGTAACACTTTCCTCGAAGAAGGAAAGAGATCTTTCCTCGAAGGTTTTCATCTTCTGATAAAGTATCGTAGTTTCCAAGCCCCTTCGAAATGACCAAATTTGAATCATTGATCAGATACCTCACTTCTTCGGAGACCCTGTCCAAAAAGGTCCCGGGCAATGGTTCAAGAATTCCATTTTCTATGACCGTAGCCACCTCGTTTATTCCAACAGATAGGGCGTCTTCGAATAAAGCATCGTTGAGGATCGGAAAAGTCCTGGTAATGAAGAAAATTTCTGTATGATATATATTGTGGAGTGTCTCGATCAAAAGTTTGTCAAATACAATTTCCCCGCAATTGTCACCGAGGTATACGATCTTTTTAACCTTAGAGATCTTTTTTTTCAGTTCCTCGACGGCCCTGATATCAATCCAGGATTCGTGAAGTAATTTAACCATCTCTTCAATTGAAAATCCATTGATATCCCCCATCGAGTCTATCGAATTACCCAATATGGCAAGCTTTAAGGTTTCGACAATGGGATCGTTACTCTTTTTGATGATTTCTTTGGCACCCGGATAGATGTTTAAAGCCTTTCGATTCTGTTCTTCTTTTTTGGTTTTCAAGGGATCTTCCATACCAGAGAATTTTTGGATCTTCAACCAGACATTCTTTGTCAACTCAGGGGAGGTGATCGAAAAATCCTCTCCCCTGAGAGGTCTCAATGCTAAGATCTCTGTTAGAAATCTCTTGATTTGTTTCTCGTCGTCCATCACTGTCCGCATGACTTCAAGGGACATCTTAAGAATGCAGGGGATACAATCAGGCCAAATTTTCACAAAAGACCCTTTCCAAATAACCTACGGATGCGCCAAAGTGACCTTCTCTCTTATCCCGCTCATCCTATGCTGAAAGATGAATAAGAGGACTTTTTGAAAAGGAAATATCCCTTTAGAAGAAGAACCATGGGTTCGTTAAACGATCAGGTCTACTGGGCTATTTATATTCGTAAAAGCCTTTGCCCGTTTTCCTCCCGAGCCAACCCGCCGTCACCATCTTTTTAAGTAGAAGGGGCGGGGCGTATTTCGGATCCTTCGTCTCCTCATATAAAGTTTCAGCGATCGACAGCTCGGTATCGAGGCCGATGAAGTCGATGACCTCGAGGGGTCCCATCGGATGGTTGACAGCCAGTTTCATCGAGGTATCGATTTCATCTCTCGTTGCAATGGCTGCTTCAAGCATTCGTACCGCTCCTAATAAGAAGGGCGTAAAGAGCCGCGTGACGATAAACCCCCCCACATCGGGAGCGACGACCACCATTTTCCCTAAAGTGACTCCCCACTTCTTCACAATCTCGATCGTTTCTTCCTTCGTCATAATGGTTCGGACAAGTTCCAAGAGTTGCATGACCGGGGCTGGATTGTGGAAATGTATCCCTAATACCCGCTCTCCTCTATTTGTTGCAGCCGCCATATCCGTAACTGAGAGACCAGAAGTATTTGACCCAAAGATCGTCTCTTTCTTACAGACCTTGTCTAACTGGGCGAACATCTTCTTTTTCAAGTCTAAATCTTCTGGAACAGCTTCTTCAATGAGGTCGCAATCCTTCAAGTCTTCTAATTTCGTACTGGTCTTGATCCTCGCCATAATGGTGTCTTTTTCAGTGGGTGATAACTTACCCTTTTCAACACGGCCCGCAAGTCGTTTCTCAATTCCTTTCAATCCTTTTTCAATCATTGGCTCACTCGAGTCAACCGCAATGACCTCATATCCTGATTGGGCAAATACTTGCCCAATCCCTGATCCCATTTGACCGAATCCGATAATTCCAAGTTTCTTGATTTCCATAACCTTCCTCCTCTATCATTTCTTCCGCTTAGGCTTTTCTGATGGCACACAAGAGAGATTTCATCTGCGGATAACCCATAATCGCCTCTCGACACATGGTGTCCGTTAGCAGATTCGCGTTGGCCTCTCTGGGCCAGCCATGCGGGACAAGGACCACGCCTTCGGCGACCCTCTCGTTCAACCTGGCTTTCATAAAGAGCACTCCCCGATTGGTTTCGATGAGGATTTCATCCCCTTCTCCTATCCCGTATCGGGAAGCCGTTTGGGGACCCATCTCTGCCCTTGGCTCGGGATTCTTTTCGATCAGCGATTTGATCCTTCTAAATTGCCCATGCGTATAGTAGAGATTTCGATAACCCGTTGAGAGGATCAATGGGTACTTTTCTAACAGTCCGGGTGAACTAAGAGGACTTCGCTCAGGCTCCGTATAGGTCGGAAGCGGGTCGAAACCGACCCGCTCTAATGCTTCACTGTAAATCTCGATCTTTTTGGTCGGAGTCGAAAACTTCCCTTCTCCCATTCCATATTGTTTCTCTTGGTAATAGGCGCCTTCCGGTTTTTCCTTAAGGAGTTGTTCAAAACTTAAACCCGTTGGTGCTAGCTCGAAGGCGACCAGTTCTTCCTCCGATTTCCAGGGAAATCGATCCCCCATACCCATCTTTATTGAAAGTTCTGTAAAGAACTTCCATTCTGAACAACTCTCATAATAGGGTTCGATGGCTTTCTTCCTTAACATGAGATAGGGCAAGCAGTGGCAGACATTGTAAGTATAGGCCAATCCCCATTTTTCAAGATGGGAACAGGCGGGAAGGACATAATGGGCCAGTTCCGCTGTCTCTGTCATAAAGAGATCGTGGACGACAAGGAGATCGAGTTTCTTAAATGCTTCCCTGAAGGCATTGGAATCAGGCATGGAGACGATAGGATTCCCTCCGATGACGAAGAAGGCCTTCAATCTCTGAGGAACATTCTCTGGTACACAGGTAACAACCCCATAAGGGCTCTTTCTTCCCCAGACTTCGTAGAAAAGCGGGTATTGATCAGCTCCCAGGGGTTCTCCTTCAACCTCCATTCCAACGTTGCCCAACTTTAACCTCGGGCTGATCACCCAGCCTCCAGAGACATTGATATTCCCTGTAATCGTTTGAAGAATTGAAAACAGACGACTATTCTGCGTCCCATTGGCTGTTTGATCCTGAGTGCATGTTCCCTGATAAATGCCTGTCCCTTTGGTCTTTGCAAAAAGACGGGCCAGCTTGCGGATGTCATCCGCATGAACCCAAGTGATCTTCTCTGCCCACTCCGGAGTATATTTCTGTATATGAGGAACCAGTTTATCAAACCCATATGTGTATTTATTGATAAAATCATCGTCATAAAGCTTCTCGTTGATAATCACGTTTATCATCGCAAGGGCCATCGCTCCGTCTGTACCTGGTCTTATCCTGAGGTACATCTCAGCACGGTCAGCAAGAGGAATTTTCTTAGGATCGATGACGACCAGTTTAGCTCCCTTTTTCAGATTCTCCTCCATCGCTAGTTGGAGGGGAAAGTCTGATTCTTCTGGGTTATGGCCCCAAAGGATATAGAGGTTTGAATCGAGCTCTTCGGTAGGGTATTTCCCAAATGTGATCTGCCTGGTTCGTATTCTCATTCTGTAGCAGATACTCTCCACAGAGAAAAAATGAGGGGAACCAAAAGCCGCTTTAAACCTCTGGGTTAAGCCCACCATCTCCAGATTTTCCACTCCAATGGATCCGTTAAAAACCCCAAGTAATCCTGATCCAAATTCTTCTTTGAGCTTTATGAGCTTGTTTGAAATCTCTGTCAGAGCCAGATCCCATGAGACCCTTTCCCAGCCTCCCTTCACCCTTTTCATAGGATACTTGAGCCGATTGGGATCATAGATATTTTGAAGCGCCACTTCTCCCTTTGGGCAAAGTTTCCCCTTATTCAAGGGATGGGATTCAAGGCCCTCAACTTTTACTGCCACGCCATCCTCAACAGTGACTTTGGTCCCACAACTATGATAACAGAGGGTACAATCGGTCAGTATCACTTTTACATCTTTTACCATGAGTTCGCCACACCTCCTTTTTTGATCTCTGTTTTTTTTGGAGAATCTTCTTTCCCTTTGACGGATTCCCTTTATTTGATTAATCCTATCTTTCGCTTTATATCCTCCCTCAAGGCCTTTTTGTCATGTTTTCCTGCCTCCGTCATAGGTAGATCGTTAACAAACTCGAACCGTTCGGGGATCAGCAATTTTGAGGCCCCTTTGCTTTCCATAAAGGCCTTCATTCCCTCAGGATCAACTTTCCCTCCAGGAGTAGGCTTCACATAAGCACAGACCTTTTCGCCCAATTCCTTATCCGGTATTCCGATCACCGCCGCATCGGCAACTCCCGGATAGGAACATAAAAGTTCTTCAACCTGAGCGGGGCTGATATTCTCTCCACCCCTAATAATAATGTCTTTGATCCTTCCTGTTATCTTTAGATACCCTGAGCTATCTATTCTTGCTTGATCGCCTGTTCTGAAGAAACCATCTTTGGTAAAGCTTTTTCTGTTTTCATCTGGATTTTTTAGGTACCCGGCAAATATGCCCGGACCCTTGGTGACCAATTCGCCATCCAGATTGGGGGGTAACTCCTTGCCTCCTTCATCAATAATTTTTACCTGTTCATAGGGACAACACGGTTTGCCAACCGTATTGCAGATCGTTTCAACATCATCGGTGAGCTTCGTTCGGCAAAGCAACCCTTCACTCATCCCAAATTCATTGATGTAGGTGCATCCCAGTTTCCTATACACTTCTCGGATCAGGTCAGGAGGGCTGGGTTCTCCTCCGGCCGATATTTTTTTCAAAGAGGTTAAGTCATAGTCCCGGAGTTGTTCAATTTCAATCACTCTCTTCATCAGGCTGGGAACCGTCGGCATATAGGTCACCTTCTCGGATTGGATGGTGCTGCAAATATCTTGTGGCCGGGTTGAATCTAATAATACTAATTTGTAACCCAAAAAAATGGCCCCCACAACATTGAGCAAAGCGAGGTTATGACCGACAGGTACAATGAGGAGGCATACATCCTTGGTATTCATCTCCCATGGCTTATGCAGATATTCCACATTGCAAAGATAATCGTTGTGCGTTCGTGGGATCCCCTTGGGTAAACCGGTGGTCCCCCCAGAAGGGATGATATGGGCGATATCCATCGGTCCAGGCCTCCGACTGGACAACCTATCCTGATCCGCAGTGCTAGGCTCTTGCTCCATGAGGTCCTCCAGACTCGTTGTAAAGGCCCTCGTTTTTCTCTCTCCTCTCACTGAGATGACATGCTTGAGGCCCGGATTTTTCTCCTTGACTTCTTCAATAAATGATGCGTAATCAATCTTTCGATAAACCTCTGGTACAATCCATGCCTTCGCCTCGGTGAGATGGGCAAGATGGCTCACCTCCAACTGTTTATACCCGTAAATCAAGAGGACTGGAATGCATCCAATTCTCTGCAAAGCAAAATAGGAGCAGACAAACTCACTCCAGTTCGGAAGTTGTAACAGAACAGCGTCGCCCCTCTCGATTCCTAATTTCATTAAACCAACAGCGAATCGGTCCACTCTCTTTCGGAGCTCACCATAAGTAAGCCGAACCCGGTCATCCATGACGGCTTCCTTCTCCGAAAATACATCAGCGGTTTTGTTGAGAATATCTCCGAGCGTCATCCCCAACCACCATCTATATTGGCTATACTTCTGCACATCTTCCTCTTTATGCCTTGGAAAGTCGATCAGGCTCATGTTCAACCGCTCCTTTATCGTTATCATCTATCTTCGTAATCGAGTTTACTACCGTTATAATTCATCTTTAAATGCACCGGGCCGGGCCATCTTGGGTAAGAAAGGTTCAGGGGCATGTAAATATTCTTCCGGATATCGAGTACATTTCACCTGCTCATATCTCGAGTCCGCCTCGAGGCACCAGTTGCAGGCCACGCATCGAACGATCTCTTTTTCTCTCTCTTCTTTGGCTTTAATGGGCCAATCGGGGTCGGCGAGAAGGGCCCGGCACAACCCGATCACATCTGCCTTTCCCTGTTCTAATATCTCCTCTGCATGCTTGGGCTCTCTAATCTTTCCGGCCGTTACCACAGGAGTGTCAAATCCTGCCTCCCGGATAGCCTTTCGGATTCCCTCCGCCAAGTAGACATGCGTTCCATCAGGCCACCAATACCATGGGCTCATGCGATGGCCACTATAGCCAGACATGGGATCCGGGGGATTCCCCTCTTCGGGGGTCTTTGCATCTTCAAATCGACTGCCCGCTGAGACGCTGATATAATCCGCTCCAAGTTGAGCAAACCTCCGGGCGATCACCGTGCTTTGAGCCAAGGTATTTCCTTCAATGACGAAGTCTTCTCCATTAATTCTCACACCGAGGGGATAGTTCTCCCCTACAAAATTTCGTACCGCCTGATAGACTTCGATTGGCAGTTTCATTCTGTTTTCAAGGCTTCCTCCGTATCCATCCGTTCTCTTATTTGAGCGGGAGAGGAAGGAGGCGAGGACATAGGCATGGGCCATATGGATCTCAATAAAGTCGAATCCAGCGGCCAAGGCGCGTTGGGTAGCAGCCACATGGTCTTTCACTATGTTGGGGAGGTCCTCCGTTTTAAAATCCTCGACCTTCTGCCTCCAGCCCGTTTTAGAGAGTTTTAGAAACTGCATGATCTGGATACCGATCTTTACCTCCGGGTTCGCTTCACGTATAGCCTTCACTACCTCCGTCAAACCAGGTACACAACCATCATCGCTAATTCGGAGATTGTAAGGGCTCTTTGACGGGATGATTACGGCAGCTTCCACCACAATGGCACCCGTTCCGCCTTTCGCTTCCCTTCGGTATCTCTTTATCAGATTCTCTGTGACAGAGCCATCCTCTGTAGATAGTCCAGACACCATCGATGTCCGTTGTATTCGGTTAGGGAAAGTAACCCCCCTCATCGTCATTGGTGAAAACAGCTTTTCATATTTCATCTTTTTTTTCCTCCTTCTTTTATATTCATGCCTTGATCGTAATTGCACCGCTGGTGCACACGGATACGCATTGCGGGTCTCCGCTGCAGAGGTCACAATGGTAGGCTGTTTCTTCAAACACAGTCAGCCCATCAAAAGGGCAGTCTTTCGCCCTTTGCTTATTCCAGATAAACTTGGTCATCTCCAATGTTTCATCCGCTCCTTCATTCTCAAGGCACTTCATCTTTTTACATTGGCCACAAACCATCGGAGTATGAAGGTCGGTTCCTAGATCGTCCTTTAAAATACGAATGGCGGACTTCGAAGGGTTGATCACTTGCAAATGGAGGAGGGAACAGACCATTTCACAGAGGTGGCAGCCTGTACATCTCTCTTTTTCCACTTCGATTTTCATAGCCATCTATCTTTACCCCGTTAGAAATAATGCCCCGCTGCTCCCTCCGGGCCAGAGGCCCTCTGGGCCGGCGGCTGCAGCGGGGTTAGATTTTAGAATAATTCCGGCGGGGTTTAATGCCTCGCCCGTCGAGAGCCTCTGGGTCGAACGACTGCAATTTCTAACGGGGTTTACTTTTAAAGAGGGATTTCCAACTTTTTCAATCCCTCTTCAGTGGGTCTGCCATTTCGGTCCCAGCCATGGAGCTCATAGTATTCATCTAACATTTTATTAAACCCTGCGGGATCAATCTTATGACCTTTTGCAGGCCCCTCAGGAACAGGCTCGAAATACCGGAAGGGCAGACTGTCTTGTTTCCGATCCATTCCCCAGAGGGCAAGCATTCTCCTTTCCAAGGTGCAGATCCTCTCTCCGACTGTTTTCAGGTCATCCCCCGATATTTTAAGACCTGAGGAGAGATAAATGAGATCGCTAAATTCTTTGTATTGAGGAGCATTGGGGCTGCTGAAGACCGTCATAAATCGGCATACGCCGAGAGAATCGCAGACGGCATAGAGGAGTTCATGCCACCAGATCATTCTTCCCTTCCCTTGATAGGAGGTGAAGTCAGGATTCACCTTTCCCCCATAGATTTTTTCCAATAGAGGGGAGGGTAGTTGGAGGACGTCCAAAGAGGGCCTGCTTCGCATGTGGCAGGCTCCGCGGCTGGCGGTCGCCATCCCCAAGGCGAAACTCTTCGTCATCCTCTCGTCCGTCATTTCAAAGGGGAGATTCTTCATCTGTAAAAGGAATTTCCCTGCCTTCGGCCCTAATCGCTCCCGTGCAAAGGATCCGTCGGCCAAAATATCGCCAAACCCTTCCCTTTGCGCAATCAAATGAATTATCCTTTTGATACTTTTTGGGTCACCCCATTCTAAGGGGAACCCGATAGTCTTTTCATCGATGATCCCGTTCTGGTAAAGTTCCATGGCCCAGGCGATATAGGAGCCTGTCGAGATGGTGTCCAATCCATATCGGTTGCAGAGTTCGATGAGTTGAAGGATACTTTCCAAATCCAAATTTCCAATCTTCCATCCCATGGAACCAACCGAAGCATATTCAGGCCCTTCTTCATAGACCTCTTTATCCTTCTCCCCTCTGATCTTCAACCGATGACGGCAATGGACAGGACAGCTCCAACAGGCAACCATCCCTGTAGAATATTGGTCTAAATTCTCGGCGATCAGGGCTGATCCTGCATCCCCCACACTCGTCCCTTGATGATTGCGCACAGCCAAAAAACCAAGGGAATTTCCCGCGGCAATCATCAAAGGTGTTCCATGTCGACCGAGGGCCTGGATCCATTTTCTCTCCATCAAACTTTTCACAAGGTCTTTGTAATAATTGAGAAGCCCCTGAGGGTCATTTACTCTAAGATCTTGGGTTCCTCGGACGGCTACTGCCTTTAACTTCTTTGATCCCATCACCGCTCCCATTCCGGTTCGAGCGGCTATGCTTTTTAAACCCGTCCTCACTCCTGCGAATTTGACCAAGTTCTCCCCGGCAAGGCCGATACAGGCCACCTGGACCTTTTGATCACCCAATTCCTGCCGAATGGCCCTTTGAGTCTCTACTGCGTCGAAACCCCACAAATGGCGTGCATCTCTAATTTGAACATCACCATTCCTTATCCAGAGATAAACAGGGTCCTTACTCTTCCCGACAATCATTAAGTGGGAAAGTCCTGTGTATCGGAGTTCCGGTCCAAAATCCCCTCCCATATTGGCATCACCGAGGTATCCCGTCTCAGGTGAGACGGCAGAGACGTTCATCCTGCTTCCGAGGTTAAGACATCCTGTCAGAAATCCTGATCCAAAGATGAGAGGGTTCTCCGGGCCAAGGGGATCGATTTGGGGTTGGAATCTTTTGGCAAGGAGGTACATGTTCATTCCCCGGCCACCGAGATAGTTAATCTGTATCTCCTGAGGAATTACCTCAACGGAAGCTTCTCTTTTTGTCAGATCGATCAGTGCCAATTTGTTCTTGAATGGCATCGGGATAAAACCTCTTCAGACTTCTGTCCTTTTCAAAATTTCCACAAAACCTAAATTACCATCGACCCGGATGATATCCCCATCTTTAATCGACTTGGTCGCTCTCCATGTTCCCACCACCGCTCGAATCCTGTATTCCCTGGCTGTGATGGCGGCATGGGTCAACATGCCACCAG
>Ga0184631_10000323_pt1 | contig 10669 bp, 10 predicted proteins | sample PLM4_90_b1_FD_133160 | JGI IMG/M metagenome (GOLD analysis project Ga0184631, IMG submission 133160) | Groundwater sediment microbial communities from an aquifer in East River, Colorado, USA - PLM4_90_b1 | ecosystem: Environmental > Terrestrial > Soil > Riparian zone | place: USA: East River... | reverse complement strand
TCATAGTTTTCAGCCTCATGGGTAATGACGTAAAATCAAAGAATTATCAAAAAGCCAGGAATTGGTCCGAGCTTATTCAAGCTCACGCCTTCGCCAGATAAAGCACTGATCGTTCCGCGTAACAGTTATACCCGATGCAGCGAATCGTTTCCAGCGGGCCGCTCCCCGACTCCGTGAGCAGATGGATGTTCTGAGGATTGTCCTGCACCGGAGTCGCATAGCGCCTTTGCTGTTTCAGCATCAGCGCTCCAGCTGCAACATTGAAGGCGCTGCCGATCATCATGCTGCCGAAAAGCGGCGAATAAGCCGCCGTTGGAATGTCCTTCGACAGGGACGCGAGGTAGGCGGACTCGTCAGGCAGCATCCCGTCGGCATCGATGATATTGATATCAACGGGCTTCCCCTGTCCCGGGTCGTCATTGGTGTGGACCGCATTGACGGAGCAATACCCGTTCCCCTCGCTCTTGTTGCTTAAGAGAAAGAAGGCGGCCCCCTCGCCCGGGACCTGACAGGTGGGATTGAAGGTAAAGGGTTTTATCCTGCCATCCTTCGCCGTCGTGAGCTTATGATCTGATACATACCCCAGGACATCGCCATACTGATCCACCGCCCCGGCAAGAACGTAGTCGCACCGTCCCTGGTCGAGCCAGACCTGCGCCAGCTGCAGCGCCGACTGGAACGAGAACCTGAACTGGGTGATCGTCAAGGTCGGGCCCTTGATGCCGAGCGACATGGCGATATAGGAGGCCGCGGCATTATGCACTGAATTGGAAAACGTGGTCGGCGAGACAGCGGCATCGCCGTGGTCGAGAATGTCGTCGAGAAAATTGAATGTCGTCACATGGGGGCCGAAGGCCGTGGCCACGATGATGCCGAGCCTTTTTGCGGCGATGTTCTCGATCCCGCTGTTGACCAGGGCATCGGACGCGGCGAGCACGGCCATCTTGCTCACGGCATCGGAACGCCGGATTTTTTTGAGCAGCGTTTTGTCAGGCAGCGCATCGAATTTGACGAGATAAGCCGGCGCTTTTTCATTGCCCAGCCCCGTTAGACCGCTCATCGAATCTCCGCTATTCGTGCTGTCCGCCGCCTTACTGCTTTTGCTTAAGCGGTCTAACGGGGCCAGCCAATGGGCTCCGGTTTCCCCGGGTTTTTGCCAGCCCTTTTTCAGGGACTCTTCGAACACGGCAACACCCAGGCCCTGCGCACAGATCATGCCGATCCCCGAGACCTTCATGCCTCCGCCTCCCGTCCGATCACGATCGCGGCATTGGTGCCCCCGAAGGCCAGTGAAGTGGATATAGCATACTTTTTCGTAATCGACGTTTTTTCCCGCACCGGTGAAATGGGGATGGCCTCGTCCTTGTTCTCGAAACCCGCGCTGGCCGGTATCCACCCTTCGCGGAGGCCCGCTGCCGTGAATACGGCCTCGATGCCGCCGGCGGCGCCGAGCGTATGCCCCGTGAATCCCTTGGTGGACAGCATGGCAAGGTCAGGGCCGAAGATATCGGCCAGTGCCCTGCCTTCAACCTGGTCGTTGTCATGAGTCCCCGTGCCGTGGGCATTGACAAAGCCGATTGAACCGGGCCCGATGCCTGACTCGGACAAGGCCGAATGAAGCGCGGACCGTAATCCCACGCCTTCAGGACTGGGAGCTGTCAGATGATAGGCATCGCTTGAAGTTCCATAGCCGGCAAGAAAGAGGCCTGAAGATACTCCCCGCTTGCGCGCCGTGTCCCGGGTCTCGATGACCATCACTCCGGCGCCTTCACCGAGGTTCAGTCCCTTGCGGTCACGGTCAAAGGGCGCGCAGAGGCCCGGGTTGGCAATGCCGAGGGAGTTGAAGCCGCAGTAGGGCACATGATTCAGCTCATCAGACCCGCCGGCGATCGCGATGTCGCAGAGACCGCTCTTGAGCCACGACAGCGCGGTTCCCACCGCATCGGTGCCTGATGAGCAGGCATTCACCACGCTCAGCTGCGGGCCCCGCGCGTTGATCCTGCGCGCAATGTACTCGGCCAGATTGCCTTTCAGGAATCTGTCCACCGAGGTCATCGGCGCCGCGCCCTTTTCGCGGTAGGTTTTATAGAACTGCAGCGCGTTCAGCTGGCTGGCAACCGTCGTGCCCATGCATACCCCGACCCGAAATCCCGACAGATCGAAAAGTCGCGCTTCCTTGAGCGCCTGATCAACAGCAACAAGGGCAAGGCTCAAGGTCCGCCAGCCTTCCAGATAATATTCCCCAGGAAGATGCTTCACTTCAAAAACAGGCGATTTCAGGATCGTGGGGAAAAGAGTCACCGGTCCCGCGTTCCGTCTTCCCTGTTCGAAAGACTGAAGGGTTTCGGCAAGGTCATTTCCCGCGGCGGATATGACGCCTAAGCCTGTTATCAGCATTGAAGGTGTATTCATAGTATCTGCATTCTTCAGTTCAGACTGCCGGATGATGATCCAGCAGAGCCTTGCAACGAGTATTCCTGCACAGTTTTCTCCCTTTTCGGCATAGCCAGGATATCCAGCCCCTGATCAATGGTAACGATCCGCATTTCCGGATACTGCGTTCGAACGTACCGGATCAGGGAGCGAAGCTGGGCCTGGTCGTCGTACAGAATACGGTCGATATGCGCCGTTGCGGCACTCCTTTGCCCATCGACGCGGTCCCCTGCCTTCGGAGTTCCAGAGAGGGGGACAAAATACAAAGAACCGAAATACTGGAACCACGCCGGAGCTTCGCATCTTCCAACAGCTCCCGACGGACTGAAATGCAGTGTTTCTCCGGGGGCAAAAACTCCCGTGCGTCCCGATACGCGGGCCTTGATGTCGATCTCATGCTGATAAAGAATGATCCATGATCTGCCGGCATAGGCGCCGTCGATTGAACGCTTTAGCCCGGCAAGGTCATGCTTGATCGGATAGGACTTTAAAAAGTATGGATCAGTGTCCGCTGTATTCACCGCGTACGTCCCGCCCCTGCCGGAACGATAATACTTCCGCGCGATCGTTCTGACCAATTCATTGCTCATGTTCTTGGGATACACGACGTTACGGACCACGATGCCTCTCCGCTCAAAAAACGCATTGGATTGCGCAAACTCGTCTTCGATCTGCGCAGCATCAAGCGAGGTGAGCCTCGGATGCGACACGGTATGGCTCATGATCTCCCAACCCGCATCCCGGAGCCCCCGTATCTGATCAAGCGACAGATGCCCCGGAGTATCGATCCAGCCCGTGGTGATCGCCGAGCAGGCGACAGCGCCCTGCTCAAGAAAGATCTCCCTGCCTACCAGATAATCCGTATCGTTCCCGTCGTCGAACACAAAGGTGATCAGCGGGACTGAGCCGGGCCGGACAACGGGTTCCCGGGAGCTGTGGCCGCCGCAAGAAACCGTGAGCGCCAACAGCCAAGCAAAGATAACAAGCCGCATCATGTTGACTGTGGCGCTTCCATTACGAGGCTTTATTCCTGTTCTCATAGACAAAATGAGCGATCGTATCGATGGAGTGGAAAATTTCTTTTCCCTGGTCCATGTTCTTCACTTCCATGCCGAAGTTGCGCTGCAAAAGCACCACGATCTCGACGGCATCGAGGGAATCCAGGCCAAGCCCTTCTCCGAACAGGACCTCGTCGTCCTTGATATCCGCCGGGTTGATGTCTTCGAGCGAGAGATCGCGGACGATCATTTCCTTGAGATCTTTGCGTATTTTTGCCAGTTCCTGCTCTTTGTTACTTTCCATTTCGTTCTCTCCTTGCAAAATTAAATTACTCATTCCCCTGCCACATGTCGCGAAAAACGAACCACTGGTAGGGATGATCAATTGCGTATTCTTCCAGGACCCGGGCGAACTCCTGGACACAAGCCGCGATCTCGGCTCCCTTGGCGCCCCGCGCGCCCGCGGGCGGGTTGATAACATGCGAAATATCGGTCGCGTATTTTTTCACGCCTACCTTGGCCGACAGCAGCACCGCAACAGGACACCGTGCCGCGGCAGCTAAACTGAATGCGCCATAAGGGAACCGGACGGTCCCGCCCAGCAGGGACGCTTCCTTCGAATCGTACCCGTATGCGCGGTCTCCCATGATCGAGACGATGCCTCCCTGACTGATCGCCTTCAAGGCCTCAATAACGCCTCCCAGGGAGCCGTCCGTGTACAGGATCCTGATCTTCTCCTCTTCGCTGTCGATGTTCAGAGCCTCTTTGACGGCCGTATTGTCCTCAGGCCGCATCATCAGATAAACGGTCCTGTCGAGCTTCCTGAGGGCCGTTGTCGCGACCTGCCAGTTTCCCACATGAGCGGTCAGGAAGATCATCCCCTTCCGCCCCTCAGCCAGGTGATCTTTGATCTTCTCGTATCCGACGAGCTCAAGGTCGATGTCACCGCCGCCTGCGGCAACGTAGTGCCGGTCGATGAGGCTTTTCCCCTGGTTCACGAACAGCAGATAGACATCAAACTGCCGCCTTACTATTCCGTGGTCCGGGAAACGTCTCTGAACATAGGCCATGCTCGCGGCAACCACCGGGCGATCAACGATCAGGTAGTAGAGGCAGACAAAATACAGCAGGCCATATGCGCCCCGCAGTCCGAATATCTTCGCCGCACTGCGGAAGAACCAGAAACCCAGCCGGTTGCCCCGGTTCCGTTCAACACCCTTCTTTGGTGACATTCGTATACCTGTACTTTTTTATCATCGCGGCTGAAAGGTACGTGATGGCGCCGATCAAAAGAGCAAGGAGCGGCGCAATGACCAGCGAGCCCAGGAACCATTCGTACAAGCGCGATGAAAACTGCTCGAATACCGTTGCAAAAGAAAGGTCCGTCAGCCACGTTCCGTGCCGCATATAATATCCTACTTCGATGCAGAGCGCAGGCACAAAAGGCGGCATGGCCAGATGCTGAACATTCAGGGCCACGACCTTGTTCAGGTTCAACCGGAGCGCCACATACAGAATCACGAGCGAATGGGCGAACAGGATCGGCAGCACTGCCAGGAACAGGCCCACGGCAGCCGACCATGCCAGACCCTCGGGGGTCGCGTTCTCCTTGAGCAGCATCCGCAGCACCTTGCCGGGATGGCGGAGCAGGGAGAGATCGATCTTCTGATTTCCCGGAACTAGCCGCTTGTGCGGAAGCGGCAGGAGACGCCTGCCCACCAGCATGGAGTGAATACGCGTAAGCCGAAGATTGTCCAGAACCGGTTTAAAGCTCGAGACCCGCTCCCCGGGCCTCGGGTAATGGACCGAGATCGGCACCATCAGAAGCTCAAGCCCTGCCCAGGCCGCTTTGGCCAGCACCTCTGCTTCAAAATCATACCGGCTGCCCTTGAAACGCAGCTGGTTCAGGCAGCGGACAGGATAAGCGCGGAAACCGCTCTGACAGTCATCGATCGTGCGCCCCGTCTCGGCCTTGAGCCAGAAGTTGGCGAATTTCCTTCCAAAGCGGCTCGATGCCGGCACGTTCTCCGTATTAAAATCCCTGCACCCGACGACGAGACGAGCGTCGCTTTCCTTCAACAACGGGAAAAAGCGCTCCATGTCCCGGGGATCGTGCTGGCCGTCAGCGTCAACGGTAATCATATATGTTCCACCGCGCTCTTCAATAGAGCGCGACGCTGTCAGGATCGCCGCTCCCTTGCCGAGATTTTTCTCGTGTTTCAAAAGAACCACGTCCAGTCCCGAGAGCAGCGATGCCAGATCGGCATCCGTGCTGCCGTCATCGATGACGACGACGTGCTTCACAAGCGAACGGCATTCAGCAACTACGTTCTTCACCGTGTCCTTGTTGTTGAACACGGGAACAGCGACCCAAATCCGGTCCAATGCTGGGAGATCACTTTGCGGCATTCCGCGCCCTCTCCCGGAGTTTTCTGTTCGGAAGCAACAGGTCCCACATGGGGCCGGTGTAGCCGAGCTTATGCAGCACCTGAAGGCTGTTGTCCATGGCATCGGGAGGGAACACGCAGTGACGGACATCGGCGAACGCTTTCGTGAGCGTTTCCTCGAGCCACTTTTTATCTACCGTCGGTGAAATATAGTAGACAGGCTTCAACAGGCCGTCATCGGGCGCGATCAGTTTTTCCATGACCGCCAGACGGGCCAGGGGCGTGTTCGGCAGGATCCGTATGCCCATAAAAATAAAGGCCACGCATTTCTGGAGGCTCAGAATGTTCCTGATCCCCTCCTCTACGGTCTCTTCGGTTTCTCCCGGGCCGCCGAACATGAAAAAATGCGACGTCGCAATGCCGTGGCGCACCAGGAGATCGTTGGACGCGATGACGTCGCTGAAGGTGAAGCTCTTGCCCAGTTTTTTGAGCGTGGTGTCGCAGGCCGCGTCCGTGCCGACCTCCGCTGCCGCAAAACCGGTCTTTTTCATGCGCTCGATGATCTCGTCCGTCAGGCCCCCCGGTTTTATGAATGCGGTCCAGGGCATGGAAAAGTCCCGTCGTTCCATTTCGCTGATTACTTCAAGATAGGCCCCGTCGTCGTCGTTGAACACGGAATCGACGAAGAAGACATACTTCGTTTTGTATTGATCGCGCAAAAGCACCATGTCGTCAACAACTGTTTTCGGGTCCCGTCTCCTGAGTTCAGCGCCTTCGAGGACGGGATAGGTGCAGTATACGCACTTGTAGGTGCAGCCGCGCTTGGTTTGAATGGACGCGATATTGCCGCTATGGAGGTAGAATTCCAGCAGCCGTTCATCATACAAAGCCGCGGTGATCTGATCGCCGGGGAGTTTGGCCGCGGAAACGATAAGCGGCTCCTTCGGGTAGATCCCTTTTGCCGCATTGCTCGCAAACTCGACAGCCAGGACCTCGCCTTCGCCGACGATGCCGTAGTCGGCCCCGGTCTCTTTCAGGATCAGGTCCGGAATGAGGGAGAATCCCGCGCCTCCGAGGAGCACTTTCGCCTTCGACACCCCACGGACCGTGGTCACGAGATTTTTCACGTTCTGAATATAATGCTGCTCGTTCATAAGGTTGACGTTGTCGATGTTCCGCACGGAGATCCCGACAAGATCAGGTTTGAACTCACTCACTTCCCGGCCGATCGCCTCAAGCGAGGTGTTCTGCTGAAGGAAGTCCGCCTGCTGCACCACATGGCCCGCCTTCGTCAGCACAGCTGCGATGATGCTCACCCCAAGGGGATACAGCGGGTAAGGCGACAGGGTCACGTTGGCTGAGATCAAAAGTACTTTCATCGAACCGTCTCCGAGGCTTCATCTTTCTGCCATTTCCGGCGCCGGAGACTTGCTCCCCGGTGCGTGCCGTCGGCCTTTTCCTTTTCAATGACCTTCAGAAAAAGTTTGGCCATCTTGAGGTTCTGGCTCGTTTCCTTGTAGAACGTGTCCCAGGCATAGTAATAGAGCTCCTGCAGCTTTGCCGGCGTCATCCTTGCCGGCTGATACACGACTTGCCCGCCCGTATACCGGTTCCAGTCGTTCGACAGAATCCTGCCTTCTTTCTGGAGCGCTTCGCGCACCGGCGTATGGGGGAAGGGCGTCAGGATCGTGAACTCCGCCAGGTCCAGCTTGATCTCAAGCAGGAAGTCGACAAGCCGCTTGACATAGTCCTCATCCTGTTCGTCCATTCCGAGGATGATCGTGCCCTCGACGCCGATGCCCCGGTCCTGCAAACGCTTCACCCGGTTCCGGATATAATCGGACGTGTCGAAGATGGCTTGGTACACATACCAGCAGCCCGCCTCGGCGGCCAGGTCCAGGATCTCGTCATCGTCTTTGATGGGATGGGAGACCCACTTTTTCTTCAAGGGGATCAGCGCGCGAAAAAGGTCCTTTTCCCACTGATCGTTCTGGGCCAGCGAATTGTCCACAAAGAAAAACCGGTTGTTGTCGATGGCCGAGATCTCGCGCACCACGTCATCGATGGGACGGGGCCGGAACTCCCGGCCGCCGAGGTACGGCGTGCAGCAGCAGAAGCAGTTATACCGGCAGCCCCGGGACGCGTGGATGAGATCGACCATCTGCACGCCGCGGTAGTTGTATCGCTCCCGGTTCAGGATGCTCCGCCTGGCCGGTCCCACGACGTTCATGTCCGGAAAATTCCACTGAAAGTCGTAGACTTTCTTGAGGCCCCTATTCTTCAGGTCCTCGATGACCTGGCCGAAACGGCCCTCGGCCTCTCCCAGGAACACGGAATCGGCATGCCGCTTCGTTTCCTCGGCATGGATCATGGTGCCGATGCCGCCGAAGATGACCGGGATCCCCCGCGCGCGAAACTGGTCGGCGATCTCCCACCCCCGCGTGATCTGACAGGTCAGCATGCACGAGATCGCGATGAGATCCACCTTCTCGTCGAAATTAATGTCCTCCACATGTTCGTCCGTAAAAAGAAGTTCATCGTCGCCCGGGACCGTTGCCGCAAAGCAGATCGGGCCGTGGGGCGGAAGATGAAATTCCGTCTGTCGTTCAAGTTTGGGCCACTTTGGATAAATGAGTCTGATCTTCACACTATCCCTTTCTTGCTGCCATGCCTGAGAATTTCCGTATCAACCCCCGCAGATCAGGGTTTGCTTCCACACACGTTCGCGCCTCTTCAAGGCCGCACAGGACCGGCCGGTCCCAACCCGGGTCCCGCGCCAGGACGAAGAAGATCGCTTCATCGGCTTCCGCCGCGCCGGCGAGCATTGCCGGCGCATCGCTGGCGAGAAGCATCTCCTCCGCCGTGTCGAGTACGGCCGTCAGAGCGTGGCGTTCTTTCGCAACATAGAGCACAGGCCCCAGGAGGCCGAAATGAATCGCCGCTTCTCCGAGGGGGCTTGACGGCAGCGTGTAAATGAACAGGTTTCCGCGCGACAGCGTCCGCCCGCCGGCGAGGTAATCCCGGAAATACTCGATGTCCGACTGGAGCGAACCCTCGGCATTCGTGCCCACGATCCCAATATCTTGTTTTCGCAGGGGCGAGTACTCGATGCCGCTGTCTTGGAGAGCAAGACTCACCCCGTAGGCGGTCATTTTCGAGATCGTGTCGAGGCGCCCGAAGTTTTTAAAAGGATGAGAAAAAATATCCTTCTTCAACAGCGTGTGGGCGCCTTCGCCGTTCTCATAGGCCTGCCGCAGTTCGCTCCGGATACAGCCGTATCCTTCCTGAGTGAGCCACCCTATGCCGCGGACCGAAATGATCATAATTAATCTCAATCAACAATTCAAAATCAGGGTCTTCCTTCTTACTCCGAACTCCGCCTGCACCCGGCGTTTGCGAGTGTTCAGGCGAGCGCAGGGCGAACTGAGAACTCCGAACTTTCACCATGCGCCAGCACCAGCGCGGTATTCACACCGCTGAATCCCGCATTCGTCACGAGGGCCACGGTCTGTTCACGGACCGGCTGCTGATGGTCCGAGACCCATCCGAGTGCATCGTCGTCAGGACATTTCAGATTCACTGTGGGAGGCGCCTTCCGCGCCCGAAGTGCATGGAAAGCAATGATCATCTCCACAAGTCCGGCCGCACCCATGGTATGTCCGATGCCGCCCTTGATCGAATAGACCGGACGCGTTGCGTCCCGGAAAACCGCTCGAAAAGCCCGCATCTCCATCTGGTCGTTGTACAACGTACCCGTGCCATGGGCGGAGATAACGCCCACATCATCGGGAAGAATGCCCGCGGAGGCCAGCGCTTTCGAGACGGCCAGGATCAGTCCCTCGCTCTCGCGCGACGGGCCGGTCATGTGATTGGCGTCATCACTCAGGCCCCAGCCCGCGATTGTTCCGAGAACAGGACGGTTCTCCCGTGTCGCGCGTTCTTCGCTCATCAGAAGAGCGTAGGCTGCGGCCTCGCCCACGTTCAGGCCCGCTCTGTTTTTGTCAAAAGGCCGTGCCGGTTCGCTGTCCAGCGCCATGAGCGTCGAGAAACCGGAGAAGATGAACTCCGTGATGCTGTCGCAGGCGACAACGAGCACACAGTCGGCATGGCCGGTCCGGATCATTGCCGCGGCCTGCGCTGCCGCCGCGGCTGACGAGGTACATGCCGCCGATATCACCAGCCCCGTGCCCGTTGTTTTGGTCAGGCCGGAAACCTTGCCGACAAGACGGCTCACGATTGCATCGGCAGCATCGCCCTTCTGCTCAAGCATGCTTTGTTCGAGCAGGTCGATCTCTCCTTTGGTCGTTGCGAGCAGCAGCTGTGCGTCTTCGGGAATGACAACCCCTTCGAACAGCAGCTCCATCATCTGCATGACCAGGGATGCGCCATCGTGATACCGAAGACCATCGATGATTCCCGCATAATCGGAATGGAATGCCGCGGTCTTGAAACGGGTGACCCGCGAAAGGGCGGTCTTCCCGCCCAGCAAGCCTTGCCAGCATGCGTCAGTTCCCCGTCCGTAAGGGGTCACCATATCCGCCATGACGACAACGGGCTTCATGGCTTTGTAGAAAACTCCCCTGCGGCCCATTTTCTGCGAACCCGGTCGAGCAGTTCCGGTGAGACCATGAAGGGCGCTCCCGTCTTCTCATCAGTGAACAATTGCACCATGTAACCGCTTGAAGCAATGCTCCGGTCCTGCTTAAGCAGCTGATATTCCGTATTCAACCGCGAGCCCTCGTTCCAGATCAGGGACGCCCTGACCGTAAACTCCTCGTCAAGGAAAAGCGGTTTAAAATAATCGATATGGAACTCAACAAGGGGCGCGCGCAGGCCCGCTTCGAAATACTC
>Ga0184631_10000322_pt1 | contig 10677 bp, 10 predicted proteins | sample PLM4_90_b1_FD_133160 | JGI IMG/M metagenome (GOLD analysis project Ga0184631, IMG submission 133160) | Groundwater sediment microbial communities from an aquifer in East River, Colorado, USA - PLM4_90_b1 | ecosystem: Environmental > Terrestrial > Soil > Riparian zone | place: USA: East River... | reverse complement strand
ACTTTAGGTCTTCAACTACATCCTTAGTGTTATATGCAACAATGCAATCAAGCTCACCAGGATATTTTTCTGTTAAAGCTTTCAATGTTTTGTAATCCATATGATCCATATGTGCATGCGAAAGCAAAACGATATCTGGTTTGGGAATATCTTCAAGCATCAATGCCGGGAGGCTGGCTCTTTTCGGTCCAAGAATATATTCTTCAATATAAACTCCAACAGCTTCAAAGAAGACGGGATCTGTTAGAATATATTTTCCGAAGAAATTAATAAGAACTGTTGCGTGACCAATCCAGGCAATATTAATTTCATCATCTTTCCATTTGTTCAAATTCAGTCTTGAAGATGGCACAATCATATCAGCACTTGAAAGAGACGTGTTCATTCCCTTCACTAGTTTTGGCGGCAGGATCAAAGATCCTGCTGCTGCGATTGCACTGCTTTTTATAAATTTTCTTCTGTCCATTCAATAATTTAATAATTTTATTTTATGTTAACATGCTCTTAATCAATTCAGGATTCAAAAAAAGTAATTTATTATTGATTAAAATTGACTCTGAGATTGATAAAATTTAGTTTGCGATATTCTTTATTTAACAAATTATAATATAAAATGATAGACATTCTTATTTCTCTGATTATTGCCGGAATTGCCGGGTCAATTGCGCGTTCTTTGTCAGGTTTCAGCCGCGGTGGCTGCATAATTTCAATTGTAGTTGGGTTCATTGGAGCAATTATCGGAACCTGGCTCGCACGTGAATTACAATTACCCGATCCTTTTGTGATCGTAATAAGAGGAACCAGCTACAACATTTTATGGACTATAATCGGTGCGGTTATTTTTACGGCTGCACTAAGTCTGATCACTCCAGATAAAAAGAAATAGAACATCTGAAGTGGGAACTCAGTTCAAAGGATTAAAAAAAACAACAGAAGCATTAAACAGCTACATAAAATTAATCCGCTCCGCCGAGTCATTGAGTTCAAAAATTAATTTAGAGCTTAGTAAATATGGATTGACAGAAAGTCAGTTCGGTGTTCTCGATGCTCTCTTTCACCTGGGACCAATGAAACATAAAGAGATCGGAAAGAAAATTCTGAAGAGCGGCGGCAATATAACGATGGTGATTAATAATCTTGAGAGACGTGAGTTAGTTCAGAGAAAAAGAGGAGAACAGGACAAACGCCAATTCATTATTCATCTTACATCAAAAGGAAAGAATAAAATTCTGGAAACTCTTCCTAAGATATTTAAATCAATTAAAAAGTATTTTGAGATACTGAGCGATGAAGAGCAAAAGGACTTGCAGCGACTGTGTAAAATTGTTGGACTTCAGAAACAAATTTAAATTACGAATCAGCTCTCGATTTATATTCTTCTAAAATTTTCGGCAGTATTTCCCCCGCTTTGCCGAAATAAGAATAATTCACTGATGAGGATATCTCCGTTTCTTCAATATTTATTTCAACGATTGTTGCACCACTGGCTTTAGCCGTATAAACCAGACCAGCCGCTGGATAAACAACAGCAGAAGTTCCTACAACAAAAAAAATATCTGAGTTGATAGCTGCTTTCCCTCCTCCAAGAAATTGGTCTTCAGGTAGATACTCGCCGAACCAAACAACATCAGGACGAATAATTCCTCCGCATTCACATTTGGGAACACCATTTGAGAAATCCAATTCTTGATTATTAAATTTTTTACAGTCGATGCAGAAATTTCTTTCAATGTTTCCGTGAAGTTCAAATATTTTTTTACTGCCTGCTCTGCGATGTAGGTTATCAACATTCTGAGTAACTACAGTAACATCCTTGAAGTGGTTTTGCATCTCTGCAATTGTGAGATGGGCTGCATTCGGTTTGGCTTCGTGAACAATTTTTCTTCGGTAATTATACCACTCCCAGACAAGCTCAGGGTTTCTTATGAATGCATCAAAGTTTGCAAGTTCTTCAGATTTGAACTTATTCCATAATCCTTCTTTTCCTCTGAAAGTCGCTATTCCGCTTTCCGAAGAAATTCCCGCACCAGTAAAAAAAACGATTGACTCCGCTTTTCTAAGAGCATCAATCAGACTTTTATCTACCCGTATCACTCAAGTTCTTTATTTACTTCTGTCAATAATTTCTTCGACTCCTTTAAATATTCATTATCATCTTCCAAAACGAAAGGAGCTTTTTCTACAAGCAGTAAATTTTCTTTTGCCAGTTCATATTCATCTTCTTCTACGTATGCTTTTGCCAGTTCAAGATAGAACATCCTGTAATTTGGTTTCAGCTTGATTGCATTCTGAAACTCCCTTATAGCAACTTCCATGTCACCCCAACCCAAACCAAGCGGAAGTCGCAGTAGATATGCCTTTTCGCATACTTTTGCATGAGTTCGTCCCAAAACATAATGCGAAAGTGCCTGAACATAGTTTCCGCCGTTGTTTAACTGGATTGCTCTTTCACAATCCTCCTTAACATCGTTTACTGTTCCGATTGCAGAGAAGACACCCTGGAATAAAGCAATTCTTCCATTGACAATCGCCCTTCTTACATAAGTAACTGACTGATCCGAAGCAAGTTTAACAGCACTGTCAGCATTTACAAATGACTTTTTATATTGATCAAACTTTGCATCTTTTTCTTCATCGGTTTCCTCGGGCAATTTATTGGCAATATCTACTATTGCTCTGCTTATTCTCCAGAGTATGTCCCAATTTGCAGGCGAAAGTTTATCTGCCTTTTGATAAGTCTCCAAAGATTTTTGATGATTGAATTCGGTGTTGTATTTATCTCCTTCCTGAATTAACTCCAAAACAGTCTGTGAAAAAAGATTACTGTTGAGTATAACAGAAAAAAGAAGTGCGATAAAAAACGTAAATATTTTCATTTCTCTCCTTTGTTTAATCGAACAAAGATTTTTTTGTGTTCTCTTCAGAGTTATCCCTGAAGTTAAATTTGTGAAGATCGGTGTCTGCAAGTTGAATAAACCGGGTCCAGTTGGAATCTGCCTTTAAATCGGAATCCACAGCATTTTTGTAGGCATTAACTTTTGCACTTAGCTCATCTGCCTGGTAAAGTGCTATTGCTTCAGCCGTTTTTGGAACAACAGGTGATGCGTGCTCTAATTTTCCTTGATGACTTAAAATCAAATGGATGAGATTATTCTCCAAATCTATAGGAAAGTTCGAAAACTTTTTTATTTCATCCCGAACCAGATTTGAGGCAATTACAATATGCCCTACAAGCTTACCTTTGTCTGTGTACTCAAATGCTGAGTCATAAGATAACTCTTCAATCTTTCCGATATCGTGCAGCATCGCTCCTGACAAGAGAAGATCTTTATTCAGTTCTTTATGAAATTCACACATTAGCTCGCAGATCTTAATTATTTCCAGAGTATGTTCCAATAAGCCGTGAATGTACGCGTGATGCCAGGATTTTCCTGCAGGGGCAAGACAAAATTGTTCGAATCTTTCAGCTGTAAAAATCTGAATAAGAAGTTTTTTTAGAAGTTTATTAGATGTGCTTTTTATCCTTTGATTAAACTCTTCTTTCATTTCATTAACATCACGTTTAGACTCAGGCAGAAAATCTCTTGGACTCACACCATCAGCTGGAGAAGAAAGCCTCATGGCTGAAACTCTGATTTGCAATGAACCTTGATATTCTTCGACTGTGCCTACCACTTTGACAACGTTTCCAGCTTTTCCTCTGGCAGCAAGCTCTGCAAACCCCTCCCAGATGTTGGCATTTAATGTTGCAGTCTTATCACCTAGATCTGTAGAAAGAAAATCGTTTCCACTTCTAGTACTTCGTAATTCAATCTTTCTGATTAGTAAAAAATGATCTATCTGATCATTCTTTGAAAGGGTATTTAATTCGGGTTGGTTTATCAAATTTTTTTCTAACTTCTTTAATGACAAATAGAACTAATCATACTGCACCCAAATACATACGTTACCCATCAGTAAAGTAACGATTCAATTTTATCTTTTAACTGTTCGGAAAACATTGGTCTCTGTTTAATTATTCTAACACCAACTTCCTGATATGATTTCAGTGTTGCTTCAGAGTCGGAATCAAGAAATACTAAAAATGGGATCATAATATTCTTGTTCTCTTTACGAACCATATTAACAAACTGCAAACCATTCATCAGAGGTAAACCATGTTCTAAAATTATTAATGATGGTAATTTGGCAGAAATCATTCCCAGGGCTTCAAATGCGTTTTCAGCAGTCAGGACAGCAAAGATTTGAAAATGTTTTTTGATGTCGGTCTCCAGTAATCGTAATTCTTCCTTGTTATCAATCACAAGAAGCAGAGTAATTATGGCAGCAGGAATTGTGAAGTGAAATTCACTTCCTTTACCTTCATTAGAGTAAAACCAAATCTGACCGCCGTGTTTTTCAATTATCTGTTTCGTCACTGCAAGTCCTAATCCGCTTCCCTTTTCTCCTTTTGTTCCCTCTGTTGTAAAAAGCTTTCCGATATTAAAAAGTTTTTCTTTATTCGCGTCTGAAATTCCTACTCCGTTATCCTTAACAATAAATTCAATGAATTGGTTATTGTAAACATTTGCACTTACATCCAATAAATCATTTTCGTTTGAAAATTTAACTGCATTACTTAAAAGACTAATAAGAACCTGATTCGCAAGCCTTTCATCCGCCTCAATATATAATGCATCGGGTATGTTTACTGAGATAGAAATATTCTTTCTGACTGTTACACCAGTCAGATATGATATACAGTTATGAACCAGACTTTGCGCATGAAGCTTATGCGACTCAATTTTAAGACGACCCGTTTGAAGGCGTGACCAATCAAGCATATAGTTTATAAGCTGCAGCTGATTTTGCGAGGAATCGTGAATGTATTTCAGATATTCTATCTTATCTTTTTCCGGCAACGATGTTTCATTAAGAAGAATTTCTGCGAAACCAAGAATACTTGTAAAAGGCGCTCTCAAATCATGGGAAAGAATTGATATGAAATCATCTTTTGATGAATTAAGCTGTTCAAGCTCTTCGTTCTTCTTTGTGAGCTTATCAAGGGCGAGGATAAAATCGGTGACATCAAGTGTTAGCCCGAATCTTTTAATTACTTTCCCGTTAAAATCCCGGTTCACAGTTATATTTTCGGATACTGTAATTACGATTCCATCCTTTTTAGTTATTTTATATTTGAGCTTGATTGCATTTTCATCAAACTTTTTATCAAACTCCTCTAATTTCCTTTTATAAGCAGCTCTGTCTTCTTTTATTATTAGTGATAACCATCCGTCTTTAAGTTCCTTAATTTCGGATCCAAGAAATCCCGTAACTCCCAACACACTTTCGGAATATTGAATATCCGAACTATCGGCTTCCAATTCCTCCTGCCAAAAGCAAATTCCGTTAAAACTGCTTATAGCTTCATCAAAACTAAAATTTATAGGTACTTTCATTCAACCGACAATAATATTTACAATGTTTAATCTTTGGTTAATTATCTTTAGAAAAACACATATATAAATTATAAAAAATAATTGCAACTTATAACAGAAATCCGCCCTGAATTCAGAACTTTAATATGCTTGTATTTGTTCTTTAAGTAATTTTTTTAACGACTGGAAATTCAAAATGAAATTTTTATATCTGGCAATTCTCCTTTTATTTACAGCGATTACAGCTAAGCCCCAGGAAATTACAGGTTCAGTATATGGAAAGGTAATAGATAAGTTTACAAACGAACCATTAATTGGTGCAAATGTAATCATTCTTGGAACAATCCTTGGCGCCGCTACAAATGAACTTGGTGAGTTCTCTATCAATAACATTCCGCCGAACACATATCAGGTTCGAGCTTCTGTAATTGGCTATAATAGTATTACTAAAACCGATATTAGCGTTATGCCGGGAAGGCCTGCGCAGGTTAATTTCGAATTAACTATTACAGCAATTGAGCTTGAAAGTGTCTTTGTTCAAAGCGATTACTTTACCAGGAATCCAATTGAAGTCGGAAGCATAAAAGGTTTTAGCTATGAGGAAATTAGAAGAAGCGCCGGTGGATTTGAAGATGTAATAAGAGCTGTTTCTGTTTTGCCCGGAGTTGCCCAAGCTGATCCGGGACGAAATGATTTGATCGTAAGAGGTGGTGGTCCTTCAGAAAATTTATACCTGATTGATGGGATTCCTGTTCAGAATATTAATCACTTTGGAACACGGGGTGCAACCGGTGGTCCACTTAGTAATGTGAATCTTGATTTTGCAGGCGGCACAACTTTCTCAACAGGTGGATTTTCTGTTTTGAATGGAGATAAAATATCCTCAGTCTTAACGATTGACTTTCGTGAAGGAAGTAAAGATAAAATCGGATGAAAAGGAACAATTGCTGCAACTCAGTTTGGGCTTGATATTGAAGGGCCTGTAACTGATAATTCAACATTTATAGTTTCTGCAAGAAGAAGCTATCTCGATTTTATCTTCAAAGCTGCTGACTTTTCCTTCGTTCCCGAATACTATGATGGCTTTGCCAAGTACGATCTGAAGCTGGATAACCAGAACTCAATTTCGTTTCTGCTTATTGCTGCTTTTGATAATGTAAAATATTTTAATGATACAGAAGACCAGAGATATGATAACTCGAGAATTCTTGGAAGTGACCAAACTCAGTATGCAACAGGATTGTCATACCGTCATCTATTTAACGGCGGCTTTATAAATTTAACTTTGAATAGGAACTATGTTGATTATAATACTCAACAAAACGATTCCTTGTTGAATCCGATTTTTATTAACAAGTCTCTGGAAAAGGAAAATACACTAAAAGCTGACCTGACTTATAAACTAACTAAAATAACCGAGTTGAATGCAGGCGCTTCTGCAAAGCTCATTAATTTTGAGGCTAATATTTTTGTTCCTGAATTCGTTAGCACTTTTGGTGATAGTATTTCAACTGCAGATATTAATGCAACGGAGAATTATACCAAACTTGCTGCTTATTCCAACTTAAGTTTTCTGATATTTGATAAACTCAATTTGAATCTAGGAATAAGGGCAGATTATTTCAGTCCGATAAAAACAAAAACATTTTTTAGTCCACGCTTTTCTGCTTCGTACAGAATAACGGATATTACTTCATTAACATTCAGCACTGGCATTTATCACCAGGCGCCTTCTTACATCTGGCTGGTTGGAAATGAAATAAATCTTGAACTAAAAAACATAAGGGTAAATCAATTTGTGGTTGGGCTTGATCAATACTTTTCTGCAGATGCATTATTTCGGGTTGAGGGATTCCTAAAAGACTATTTTGATTATCCAACAAGCTTAAAAAGAAATTATTTAACAATGGCTAACACTGGTGCAGGCTTTGCCGGTTCGGATGAAAACTTTTCTTCATTCGGACTAGATCCTTTAAATTCAGATGGTACAGGTTTGGCAAGAGGATTTGAAGTCTCACTCCAAAAAAAACTTTCTGAGACTCCCTACTATGGAATTCTAAGTTTAACATACAGCGAGGCAAATTTCACTGCATTAGATAAAGTCGAAAGAATTGGCAGCTATGACCAAACGTGGATTTTTAATATAAGCGGCGGCTACAAAATAAACGAAGAATGGGAAGTAGCTGCAAAGTTCAGATATTCAACTGGAAAACCTTACACACCATACAACAGTGATGGAACACAGAGCGTTGAAAAAATTAATTCAATTCGTTTCCCTGCAAACCATAGCCTAGATATAAGAGTTGATAAAAGATGGTTCTTCAGTGGATGGACCTTAATTACTTATACTGATATTCAAAATATCTATAATAGAAAAAATATACAGGGCATTAGATGGGATCAGCGAACACAATCACCTGAGTTTAATGAATCTATAGGAATACTTCCTTCAATTGGAATAAGTGTGATGTTTTGATAGTAAATATATTTTGCAGGGATACGATTAATCGTATCCCTGCTAATAAAGAATAATCTGGATTGCAAATCTTACTTCATCAACATCATCTTCTTCGTCTCAACAAAACTTCCAGCCTGTAATCTATACAAGTACATTCCACTTGAGAGACTAGAAGCATTAAAATTAACTTCATAACTTCCTGTGGATTTGTACTCATCAATTAAATTTGCTACTTCATTGCCTAATACATCATAAACTTTTATTGTGACTAAACCACCGTTAGGAATTGCATACCGAATTGTAGTTGATGGATTGAACGGATTAGGATAATTCTGATCTAAACTGAATTGTTCCGGCAGAGCAAGGTAGACAGTTAACTCTCCAACAACTTCCTGCGTACCATCAAAGTCGAGTTGGTTAAGTCTGTAATTATAGATGCCGGATTTAAGATTTTCATCTATAAAATAATAATCCTGCTTTTCAGTTGTGGTTCCTTTACCATCAACAAATGCTATCTTATTTCCATTACGGTAAATTTCAAATCCTTTGTTATTTATTTCAGTCGCAGTAACCCAGTTAAGAAATACTTTTGCATCTTGTGCCTGTGCAGTGAATGAAGTTAATTCCACCGGAACACTTAAATTGTTATACCAGGCTAATTGACCATTTCCAAACTCTGCTGTTGCAAGTATATCTAAATATCCATCTGTATCAACATCGGCCGTGATAACACAATTAGCTCCGGGAAAATTTCCATCAATAACCGTTTTAGTGAAATTCTGATTACCGTCATTCATCCACGCAACCAGGATACCTATAGGCCCTATTGATGCACCAATGATATCCATATCACCATCATCATCGAGATCTGCAGAATAAATATCGAATGCAGCGCCAATACTATTATCGAGAAGATGTTTTGTAAAATTCTGGCTTCCATCATTTTCCCACCATGAAAAATCATTGGCGGGGCCTTGTGTTCCCAGAACATCAATATCGCCATCACCGTCTACATCTGCAGCAAAAAGGTGTCTTGGCCCATTCAAATTGTTTGCAATGTTATGCTTTATAAAGTTTTGGTCTCCGTCATTCTCGAACCAGTCTATCGTATTTCCGAAACCTGCAGAGCCTGCGACGTCAATATCGCTATCACCGTCCATATCTACCGGGTAAGCATCGAATGGACTAGAATAGTTTACCTCAATTAGGTGTTTGGTAAAATTCTGGTTCCCATCATTTGCATACCAGCTTATAGAATTATCATTAAATGACGCCCCTAAAAAATCCAGGTCACCATCCCCATCTACATCTTTTGGATAAACACTCGTTGCAACAATTGCATCAATAATGTGTTTTGTAAAGTTTTGGTTTCCATCATTCTGCCACCAGGCTGTTTCATTCCCACTAAACGCTGCTGCTGAAACATCAATATCACCATCTCCATCAACGTCTGCAACTTCAACTGAGAGAGCACCAAGAAAATTTCCATCAATAATGTGCTTTGTAAACGTCTGGCTTCCATCATTTTCCCACCACGCTATGTCATTTGCATCTATTGCAGAACCCAAGATATCCATATCACCGTCTCCATCCACATCCGCACTTACAACTCCATTTGCACGAGTAAAATTTCCATCTAGCAAATACTTGGGAAATTGGGCAAAAAGAGACACTGATGTTAATAGAGTTAAAATCAACATCAGAAAGTATGATAACCTGTTCATTACGAACCTCCTTTAATAATGTTTATAAATTAGTTAATGAAATGATCTAAGCTAATTCTCGTATCAAAACTCAATACACTTTAGAGGCCTCATAGAAAATGAAATAAGTTTTTCAAAAAGATTTACAAAGAAAATTTCTATGGATAAAGTAGAAATCAGCGGCAGGCTGCACAATCAGCAATTTGCAGTAAAGTTGATTCAAAAATCGTGAATGAGGCAACTTCCCTAATCAGTTTTAGGTAAAGGGATAATAAGTAGACGAGTGAGAAGACTAGTATATCAATGGGATGAAATGCTGTTTACTTACGCAAATATTTCAGCACAGCTTCTGTGCGGGAATGAACGTGTAGTTTCTTATAAATATTTCTCAGATGTGTACGAATCGTTTTAACACTGAGAAAGAACTTTTCGGCGATTTCTTTATCCTGATACCCCTTCGCAAGATACGATAATATTTCTGTTTCGCGTTCCGATAGGTTTTCGGTTTCTTTAGACGATTTACCAATCTGCTGAAATGTCTGAACAACTTTTCTTGCAATCTGATCGGACATAGGAGAACCACCTTCATGCAATTCCCGGATTGCTTCCAGTAATTCCGCTGGCGGTGTTCTCTTTAGTATGTATCCGGTTGCACCGGCAGCAAGAGATTTAAACACCTGCTCATTATCCTCGTAAACTGTAAGCATCATTATTTGAAGATCGGGGGATTTCTCTATGAGGTTTTCAACACACTCTATGCCGGACATTTTAGGAAGCTGTATATCCATAAGCACAACGTCGGGTTTCTGACCGGGAAGAAATTTCAACGCATCTTCTGCATTTGAATATGCTGCTACGCAGTTGAATCCTTCAGAGCCATCAATCAGCAAAGACAGTCCATCACGGATTTTATCGTTATCTTCAACTATTGCAACATTTATATTCATATTAACAAATTACTTTTGAATCTCGCTTTAATCAATACTTAGAATTAAGTAAAAAAACATTATACTATGAAATTGACAGTTATAGTTATGCTGGTTCCCTGCCCCGGTTCTGATTCTAATTTAAATATCCCTCCAATATTTTCAATCCGCTT
>Ga0184631_10000321_pt1 | contig 10678 bp, 8 predicted proteins | sample PLM4_90_b1_FD_133160 | JGI IMG/M metagenome (GOLD analysis project Ga0184631, IMG submission 133160) | Groundwater sediment microbial communities from an aquifer in East River, Colorado, USA - PLM4_90_b1 | ecosystem: Environmental > Terrestrial > Soil > Riparian zone | place: USA: East River... | reverse complement strand
AGTTGTCGCTCCATTTGGAAAACCGAGATCGCCTATTTTAAGTTTTACAAAATTAGCCGTCTCGGATTTTTTTAGAATCCATTGTTCTCGCGGCGCGTCGGTATTTTCATAAAACGATTTTTCAAAATCATTATTTTTAAGCATATCTTCCACATAATCGGAGACATAAATTTTATCTTTATCGGTTTCCGTTAATTTTTTACGATCTTCCAATTCATTTAATAATTTTTCTTTCGTTTTTCCGCCTACAGTCATTTCAAATTTTGAAATTTTCCCCTCCGGAAAGGAAGAATAGATATTTTCAATATTGCTTTGAAATAACCCTACAAAAAATTCTCCGATGTAGATTTTTGTGTTTTTATTGATTTCTTCTTTTTTCAAAGCAATTTCATCGGGGTTGCATTTAATATTTTCTACAATTCTTATAATTTTGGCAACATCACTTTTTGGCATATCCGGAGTAATTTCCATTTCTCCCGTTTTCAAAACAAATACTCCGCTATCAGGATCAAAATCGCGAAATGAAACCTCCCCTTTTTCAGTGAGAACGTGATAATCTTCAACTTTAATATTTTCCAATTCGCTTGAAGAAATTTTTGAAAAATCCCTCAACTCGCCCGTGTCTGTCGGCGTAGTCCGCAATTGTTTTAATGCGTCAATCACATCGTTAAAATACGGATCGTCTTTTTTCAAATATTCGTCGCTGTGCTTTTTCATTTGTTCTATGGTATTTGCCTGCCGGTTGTATTCAATGGTCATAACCGGAATATCGCCCTCGGATTGATGGGTAATTGGGTTAATTTTAGGCGCATGTCGAAAAGAAAATATTTCAACCTCACCTCTTCTCATTTTATTGACGTAAGAATCACTCGTACCGACGCAATGATTCATATACTCGGATTCTTGTTCAAGATGCGGCATATTAAGCAGTCGCGCCATATAATAATCGCCCGACTTGGTCGTAAACAAATTTTCATACGGATTAAACGCCTCGGTACCACCCATTTCGGCGCGCTGTTTTCTAATTTCAGCAATTTTTTCCAAAGTTTTCTGCTCATGAACCTCAAAAAGCCGAAAAAGAGACCCTTTATCGGAGCTTAAAAATTTTGGTGTTTCAATGATGGCGTCAAAAATCGTATTTGAATCCACGCTATTATTTTTTTGAAAATAACGGGCAAGTTTCAGTTTGAGAACGGATTTTTGACGGTCGCCAAATTCAAAACCATCAGTGCTTGAAAGTCGGACGCTTAATGATTGAAATGTATCACTAATTTCTTTTTCTTTTTTTGACTTATTTTCTTCCGAAAAGGTCTTGAGTGTTTCCTGATATTCTCTATTTACTTTATTGAGATATTTTTGTTCAAAGGCCTTTTTTCGTTCCTCATTAACGGCTTCGGACGTTTTCTGTTCGATTAATGCCTTCTCATAAAAATCGACGGAAAATTCACCCATTGCGTCGGTGCGAAGGCGCTTAAAACCGTAACGCTCCATAATGTGATTAAGGCGTTTATTCCAACCGTGGAAATTAAGTTTGGTGTAACCCTGTTGTTTGGCATATTCCAAAAAATCCGGAATCTCCTGAAATAAATTTCTTCCAGTCTTTTTTGTCGTGCCTAAATATTTTATATACGCTTCACTCGACACAAAATCCTCACAGGCGACATATCCGTTAACATTTTTTTCCTGATCAGCAATAATTCGATTAAGCGGATGTCCGTTTTCAAGGGTAGTAATTACATCTTCAACCGCCATTGACCGAATAGCTTCATCAACTTCTTCAATCCCAAGCGTAATATTACGCACGTTATCCTTTTGCTCATTTGTGAGAATCAGATGTTCCTTTTCTTTTTCTGGAGAATATAAAGTTTTATGTGTTTCCATATAAATAAAAATTGATTACAAATTTTTTAATTGATAAATCATCAAAAATTCATTTTAAATTAAAAATTTTAAATTGAAAATTAAACTGCGACTACTTCTAAAATCCCCCTAACCCCCTTTTGTAAAGTGGGCAATACTATCTCTTGTTCAGCAGTGTTCTCTTATAAATATCCAAATGGTTTAAAATAAGCCCTGCTCCCTTGGCAACGCAAAACAACGGCTCCTCGGCAACATAAGTATTTACTCCAAGCGCTCGTTTAAAAAAATCAGTCAAATACGGAATCTGCGCACCGCCTCCGGAAACAATAATTCCCTTTTCCATAATATCCGCGACAAGCTCCGGCGGAGTCTCATTAAAAACATTCTGCACGGCCGCAACAATATCCAAAAGATACGGATTTAAAGCTTCCGCAATTTCATTTGAATTTATAATCACGTCCTTCGGCAATCCGCTTATCAAATCCCTGCCCCTCACTTCCATATTTCTTTTATCTTTTGTCGGCAAAGCAGCCCCGGTTGTTATTTTAATAGTCTCTGCTGTTTGTTCCCCGATTGAAATTGAATATTTCTTTTTTATGTAATCGGTAATTGCCTGATCAAATTTATTTCCGGCAACTCTAAGTGATGCCCATGAAACAATTCCGCCCAAAGACACAACAGCAGTTTCCACAGTCCCACCCCCAAGATTAATAATCATGTTTCCAGAATGCGCATTAATCGGAATACCTGCGCCAAGCGCCGCCAAAATCGGTTCCCTCACAATATAAGCTTCTCTCGCTCCCGCTTCTTTTGCGGCATTAACCACAGCCCTTCTCTCTGTCTGAGTGATTCCGGCTGGAACAGAAATTACAACATCCGGTTTAAAAACATTAAAAGATCCAATAGCTTTCTTTATAAAATAATTTAACATCGCCTTTGTGATATAATAGTCGGCAATGACGCCGTCTTTAAGCGGCTGATAAGCTTTTATATCGCTTGGGGTTCTGCCGATCATTTCCTTTGCTTCCCTCCCAACTGCCATAACTTTATTTTCAGGCATACTTAAAGCGACAATTGTCGGTTCATTAATAACGAACCCCTTGCCTGGGACAAAAACAATGGTATTTGCAGTTCCTAAGTCAATTCCAATTTTTCGTACAAACACGTTTCAAGTTAAAAATGCAAAAATGAAAAATCAAAATGAAAAATCAAAATTTAAATTAATTTAAATTCAAAATTTTATCATTTTACACTGTCATTTTGCACTTTGATATTTAAGCTTTAATTTATTCCGCCTCTTCATAAAGAGGCAAAAATATGCTTATATAGTATATAAATTCATTAAAAAACGCAAAATTTTCAAAATGTCCCCATTAATAAGAAAATTTCTCTTTTCCGCCTTTGTGGCGATTTTTATCCTATCTGGAGCAATAATAATATCATATTCGCTTGGATGGAAACTTGATTTTGACCCGCCGGCCGGAAAATTTGTATTTCAAAAAACTGGTGCTCTAAATGTCAGAACAAGCCCGCAAAATGTCATCATAAAAATCAACGGCAAAATTTACCCGGACCAGTCAGGAATTCTGCAAAGCGGAACTCTTATTTCCGGTCTTTTCCCAAAAACCTACAAACTTGAAATTGAAAAGCTTGGCTATAAGTCTTATTCAAAAGATGTTTCCGTAGAACCGGCACTTGTATCAAAATTTTTATCAATAATTTTATGGCCGGAAAAAATCACACCTGAAATTATCGCTCAGGTAAAAGGAACTGAAATAATTGACTCAAATAAAAACGGAGATAAATTTGTAATCAAAAATATAAAAACCTCCACTTTTTATTCCTATGATTTAAACAATTCATCCAGCACCTTTAACCTTACCCATGCCTTAAATGATGGATTAAAAAACCTGACAATAAAAAAAATATATTTTATCCCATTTAAAAATTCCCAATTTGTAGCCGAGGACAGCTCGGGATTAAAAATACTGGATACTGAAACAGGCACCACTGAATTAATAACAAAAACTCCACTATTATGGACACTTGAAAATTCAAATGTTTATTTTATCAAACAATCCCCTGTAAATGAAAAAGTGAGCTCCACAAAAACTTTTTCAATTTATTCCTATAATTTAATATTTAAAAATTCATCCCAAATAGTTCAATTGCCACAAGATATTGTGGTGTCTTCCATAACCAGCATTAAATCATCACCTTCAAATGACAAAGTCGCCTTTTTGGAAAACACCGGAAATCTTTATATTTTTGACCAGAACAAAATTGAAAAAATCAGCGACAGTGCCAGGATTTTTGAATTTTCTCCGGACGACAAAAAAATTGCCTTCATTGATAAAAATAACAGCTTGAATATTTATTTTCTGGAAAATGATAATCTTAATTCAATTAAAAGCTCCAGAGACAACGACAGAATTAACCTGGAAAACAAACAAAATGTAAGTGATATTAAATGGTATGGGGATTCAAATCATTTGATTGTCAGTTTCAAAAATGAAACAACAATAAAACTTGTTGAAATTGACCCAAGGGCAAGTATAAATGTTTATTCAGTCATTTCCGATATTGAAAATTTCTACTATAATTCAGATAACAACGTTTTTTATTTTATAAAAGACTCTGAATTAAACAAGCTTGATTTTAATAATTGAGAAAATTTACAATTTAAAATTTAAAAATTTTAATGTATCACATTGACACACCACAATTTAAGGGCCCTCTGGAAAAACTCTTGGAGTTAATCGAAGCAAAAAAAATGGAAATAACCCAATTAAATTTGAGTCTTGTTACAGATGACTTTTTGAAATATCTGGAATCCGTAAAAAAAGATCTCGGACAAAAAACCGAGGAAGAGTTGCGATTATTGGCTGATTTTATTGTTGTTGCCTCAAAACTGATACTTATAAAATCAAAGGAATTGTTACCAAGTTTGGAACTTTCATCTGAAGAAACTGAAGACATCCAGGATCTTGAAAAACGCCTTCTATTTTACAAAGAATTCAAGCCGGCAATTGTCATCATTAAAAATCTTTATGCGGGGAAAAATTTCTCGGCTTCCCGTCCCCTTTTTGCCAATCGCCCGACAATTTTTGCGCCGGCTCAAAATATTTCAATAAAAAATCTGACTGATTCCATGGAAAGAATTTTTGAGTCATCAAAACAGCTTACTCTTGAAATAAAGACTGTTGAACACACGCTCATCAAGCTTGAAGAAAAAATTGAAGAGATTATGTTTAAAATTCAGGACGGAATTAAAAACTTCGGACATCTTATAAAGGAAAAATCCAAAAAGGAAATCGTAGTAATGTTCTTGGCGCTTTTACATCTTCTCCGCGAACAAACCATTGAAGTGGAACAATCCGAAGGCTTCTCAGACATCACAATCAAAAAATCCGGTGATTAATATTTTTTTACCCTCTTTCTAAAAGAGGGCTAGGGGCGATTTTCGTCATATTATTTCCTGAGCTTGCCGCAGGGTTTGTCATTCTGCCTTGCCTCGCCAAAGTTTTAACGAAGACGGGAGCCCTGCCGAAGGGTTTGTCATTCTGAGCTCCGCGAAGAATCTCGCATTCGTCATTACGAGGAGTACCCGACGAAGCAATCTCTCATTTTATTCCCTGCCTGCCCGCCAAAGTTTTAACGAAGGCGGGAGTTCTGCGACCGCGTGTCGCCTAAACTTCAGCGAGTGGCGCAAGAATCTCATTTTAATATTTTAGAGATACTTCGTCCGCCGTGGCGGACTCAGCATGTCAAACAAGATAAATTATTAAAATTCACTTCTCGTGCTGAAACACATCCACAATCAGCCTATCATCCGCTTTAATTTCACCGGTAATAGTTTTAAAAATCACCCCCGCCACCTGTTCCGGTGTATGATGCGGTTTCTTTTCAGAAAAAAGACCATGATACATTTTTGTATCAGTTGAGCCCGGACAAACAGCCACAAAATTAATTCCCATATCTTTAAACTCGTCATTTAAAGATTGTGAAATATTAATAACTGCCGCCTTACTAGCCGAATAAACAGCCAACCCCGCCGAACCATAAATCCCCACCCCACTGCCAACATTAACAACCATCTTTTCACCTTTTTCCATTTTACTTTTTACCAATTGAACAAATTCTTGCATGCATGTAAAAACTCCTTTTATATTCACATCAAAAATAAAATCCCAATCCTTTTCTGTCGTTTCAATAAAATTTTCCCTTTTGGCAACCCCAGCGTTATTAATCAAAATATCAATTGAACCAAATTTTTTAACCGCCTTTCTCATCGCTTTTTTCACCTGATTTCTAAAACGCACATTTCCTTTTAAAATCAAAACTTTGTCGGTGGAAAAATTCTCACTAAAAATACCACTTGTATCAAGAGAAAAAATTACAACGTTCGCGCCCTCCGCCAATAACCTTTTAGTCGTCGCCAAACCAATCCCCTTCGCCCCTCCTGTTATAAAAACTGTCCTATTTTTTATATCCATAAATTTAGTTATTAAAAATTAATTTTTTCGCTTTATAGATTTTATAAACTTTCGACTTTATAACTAATCATTTTAACCCACATCTACTCTTTAAAGCTGCAATGTCATATGTAGACAAATTTTCATTCTTTCCTTGGTTAATCTCATACATAATCGCTTCAGGATTACTTAAATGATCCAACCCCAACGCATGCCCCAATTCATGCGTCAAAACACGCACCAGCTGCTTATTATCAGAAAACTCATATATATCTATCTCTTCTCCTCGAACATCACCCTTATATAATCCTTCCTGAAATTCAGCGCCATTTTGCTGCCCAACAGTGTTATATTTTGAGACATTCAAATTCAAAACATATACCAGTCTGTTTAATTCATCAGCAAGAGCATTGATATTTCCAATCAAATCATTAATTTCGTTTTGTGACTGATTTATTTTATCCGCTCTGTCCTTTAATTGATTTTTAATTTGGTCCAATTTAACATACTCATTTTCCGGAGCTCCCCCGCGACCATTCCAATAATTAACTTCACTGTCATAACTTGATTTATCAGCATTAAACTGACTAATCACAGAATCCAGTTCAATTTTTTTACCTTCATAAGATATATACAATTGTTCATATTCCGACTTAACCTTGTCATATGTACTTTTATTATTATCCAACTGAATTCCCAATTTTTTTAATTTTATTGTTGTTTCCTGTCTATTATCAAAAATAAGATTAATTTTCAAAATTCCAACCTGTAAAGAATCCGCAGAATATTCAAATAATTTTTTATTTATCGGCTTTTCCCATATCTGCACAGCCTTATCCACTGCATCTGAAAATTCTTTTTTTGTTATTCCAAATCTCTGGTCAAAAAAACCAAAACTATAAATAATTGGCTGTTGGCACGGCAAAACTTTATTTTCAATCCTCACAAATAAATTTTCAATTGGCTGCCTAAAATAAAACCCAACGCCTCCGAAAACCACCAATAAAATTATAATTTTTATAATCTTTTTCATAAATTGTACTATTCTGAAATTTGATTTAATGCGCTTCTTGTTAAGGCGCCAACAATGCCCGACGCTTTAATGCCGCTACTTTCTTGAAATTTTTTAACTGCCAATTTTGTACAACTTAAAAAATTTCCACTCACAGGACAATCGTTTTTAGAAAATCCTGGTGTCGGATAGAAGCCGGCTCGCAGCAAAACCATTTGAAATTTTAAAACCTCCTGATCGTTTTTCATTCCTTCTTCCAAAATATTATCCTTCATAATTTTTGAAGAGATAGAAGAAACATCTCCACTTATTTTCCCTGAATTAAATAAATCCTCAATCCCCAAATAAGTTTGAAAAGCCAATTCCTCAAAAATTAAAGGGCTAACTTCTGAATTTATAAATTGCGATTCATAAATATATCCATATTCAACCAGCATACTTGCAGCATTCAATGTGTTATTGGATCCAATGGCAATCAATTTTTGATCCTCAATTATTCCGGCATTTTCCTTGGGCATATTACTCACTGCAAAATATTTTGACAACCGTCCAAAAACAGATTGCGCTAAGGCAAGACTCGATTTTGAATTGGAAAATTGCTTTTCCGGAATGTAAATAGCAAAACCAGAATAATCACCGACAGAATCACCCGGTCTTCTGGCATAATCATTAAAATGGACATGTAATACAATTTTTACATTATTATCATTTACCCATTTATTTATTCCATAAAGCCTAAATACGACTCCAGGCAAAGCATTAAGATGAATAATCTGTTCAAAATCATTAACCATTCCTGTTCGAATATAATAATCAGTCAAATTCTTATTTTCCGCAATAAATTTATTTATATCATTTTCATTTTTACTCAGATAATCCAAAAGCTCGGAATTATATCCATTTTCGTCACGGCTCATTACAACCTCAAAATGATTGTCAGATTTAATAAAGTCCGCCAAATATTTTGCCAACTTCAAGTTCAAATCCGCCTCTCTTATTTCATTAAATTCGGTACCCCAATAATCATTGTCATGCCCCGGGACAATTAGAACTTTAATTTTAGTCTTGGCAATATTATTAAATTCCTCCCCTATTTTACTGTCATCATTTTTATTGCCTGTCACCGACAAATAATCATTTTTCAAAGAGTCCATAGTGAAGCTTTCAACAAAAAATATCCCCGCTAAAAAATTTTTTGCATTATCTATGGAGATGAAATTACGTTTAATGATAAAAAAACTTCCAATCCCCACAATCACCAAAAAAAATAAAACTGACTTAAAAAATCTATCCATACTTTAATTCATTATTAAGAATATATTTCATTCTACCAAAAAAGAGGCGTTTCCGCCTCTTTTCTTCCGCGTCCTTCCGCGGGTACTTTTTCCGCGTTTATTCCGCGATTTTACTTTTCAAGTTCAATTCCCATGCTTCTTGCAGTTCCCATAATAATTTTTTCTGCCGCTTCAATGTCATTTGCATTCAAATCAATCATTTTCTTTTCCGCGATCTGTCTCAATTGTTCTTTGGTGATTTTTCCAACCTTATCCTTTAACGGATTGCCGGCGCCTTTTGCCACACCTGCAGCTTTTCTCAATAAGTCTGAAGCTGGAGGAGTCTTAAGTTTGAATTCAAAAGTCCTGTCTTCATAAATTGTGATTTCAGCCGGAACAATGTCAGTTCCCATGTCTTTTGTTGCTGCGTTGAATTGCTGACAAAACTGAGCGATATTAACGCCGTGTTGTCCTAATGCAGGTCCAATCGGAGGCGCCGGATTAGCAGCTCCCGCTTGAATCTGTAATTTTAAAATTGTTTTAACTTTTGCCACGTTTCAAATGTAAAATGTAAATATCAAAATGGAAAATGACAGATTAAAATGTAAAAATTATTTATATATAAAATTATTTTTTAATTTAATTCACTTTATAAATTTACATTGTCATTTTGATTTTTGATTTTTTAATTTTCAATTATTTATTATACTTTCTGTATTTGTAATGAATCAATTTCAACTTCAGTTTCTCTCCCAAAAATTGGAACCAATACCTTAACCTTTCCTTGTTCTTCATCAACATTGCTTATCTTACCCTCATAGCCTTTAAATGGTCCATCATTAATTTGAACCAGTTCATTAACTTTGAAATCAATGGTAAATTTCTTTTCTTCCTCTTCCCCTTGCATCTTTGAAAGCAAGAAATCAACTTCTTCCTTTGAAAGTGGTGTTGGCTCTGTTGTGTCAGCTCCCACAAATCCGGTGACTCTTGGAGTGTTTCTTACCACATACCATGAATCTTCGCTCATCAACATATCAACCAACACATATCCAGGATAAATTTTTTCTTCAACTTCCTTTCTTTTCCCGTTTTTGATTTTGATTTTCTTTTCTCTTGGAACAAGAATATTAAAAATCTTGTCATGCATTTCCAAGGAATCAACACGCTGATTTAAATACCTCGCAACCGCGTCTTCGTAACCGGAATAAGTATGCACCGCATACCAATGCCTCTCTCCTTTCTTTGTTATTTTCTGTTCAGACTTTGTCGCAGTTTTTGTTCCTTCTTTTTTTATTTCTTTTTCCATTGCTGATTCATTAGCGACTCTAATACACTAATTCACCCGAATGACCCAAATAAAATCCGTAAATTCGTGTGTTATTTGTAATTAGTGTCGCTTTTTAAATAATAAAATTCACCAAAATATAATTGAATAAAATGTCCAAAACTCCTAAAAATGCGGAAAGTATTAATGCAAAACCAATAACCACCAAAGTTAATTTGACGGTTTCTTGTCTTGTCGGCCAATTGACGCGACTAAATTCCAATTTTGACTCCAAAATGTAAGATTTTAATTTGCTAAACATGCCATTTTTATTTGTGAACAAGGTGAACAACTATAAAATTGAGCACCCCGCCTCCAAAATTTATGAATATAACAAAAATAATTCTACCCTAAACCGTTTAAAAAATCAAATTTTATTAAAATAAACCGGCGGGGTATAGGTTTATTATAAAGATTTTTACTTGTTTAAATAAAGCAAGCAAAAATCTTTAAATAATTCCTATATGTCAAGATTTTTAACCATTGTCGCTTTTGACTGAATAAATTGCTTTCTCGGCTCCACTTGATCACCCATTAAAACATCAAACAGTCTGTCAGCCTCAGCAGCATCATCTATAGACACGCGTTTTAATGATCTAAATTCCGGATCCATTGTTGTCTCCCATAATTGATCCGCATTCATTTCTCCCAAACCTTTATATCGTTGAATATTTATGCCTTTTACTTCTCCATCTTGACCAGCCTCTGTTTCTGATTTATCAGAAACATCTTT
>Ga0184631_10000320_pt1 | contig 10695 bp, 9 predicted proteins | sample PLM4_90_b1_FD_133160 | JGI IMG/M metagenome (GOLD analysis project Ga0184631, IMG submission 133160) | Groundwater sediment microbial communities from an aquifer in East River, Colorado, USA - PLM4_90_b1 | ecosystem: Environmental > Terrestrial > Soil > Riparian zone | place: USA: East River... | reverse complement strand
TTCATCCCAGAATCTTAAGTTAGCTCCTAAGGGATGGATAAGGACGAGTGTTGGGCCAGGGCTCTGCCCCTTTAACTCAAAATGGAGCTGGCAGGGCGTTTGCCGCGTCCCTCTAAGGGTTCAGGATGACCTTTAACCCTTTCCGGTGAATCAGCGTCTCGAAACCCTCCTTGGTTTTCTCCTTTACTTTTTACCTTTTTCTTCCTCCACAATCCTCATGAGAGCGCGGATTCCGCTGTCAAAGGCGGGGCCTCCCCCTGGGATGATGGTTGTTTCGATGGCCTCCAGGAGTTCCTGTTTGGTGGCTCCATGCCTTAAGGCCCTTTTCATATGTTCATATACACCGTTATCGCATTGCCGGAAGGCAAGAACCGCGATGGCGACGAATTCTCTTACTTTCAAGGGGAGGGCCTTCCCCGCCGATAGGCCGTTTTTGTAAAGATTGTTATAAGCCTCCATGAAATCAGGATCTATGGTGGCCACGTAGTTTTTCGCCAGGGATACGTACCCCCTGTCTTTCTCCATCTCGGCCAGAAGCTTTTTCACCCTCTTCCCTTTATTTTCCCGGGGCATTCTCAACCCTCCTTTCTTGAGTTTATTTACCCCATGCGATGGGGTTCGATGTTCTTTTCATTTCGCTAACCTTCCAACCTCAAAAGCTTTCTCGGGTTATCCACCAGCATGATCCGAAGGGTGCAAAATAAACCCCCTGGAAGTCCTCGGCTCATAGCCTATCATTCATCCCTCGGCAATTCAGCGGCCAGGCGCGTCTTGCGCCCGGCTACCCACCGGATGGCTGGGAGAGCCAGCAAGATGATCGCGGTAACAATAAAGCCTGCGGAGATGGGTCGGTTCAAAAAAATCAAGAAACTCCCCCCTGACATGATGAGAGATTGCCTGAGGGCATCTTCCATCATCAAGCCCAAGACCATTCCCAAGAGCAATGGAGCTCCTTCGAAACGCACCTTCTTCATGAGGTAACCGATTACTCCAAAGATAACCATGATTAGAACATCAAACTTGTTATTGTTGATACTGTAAGCACCAATCAAGCAAAAAAGAAGAATGAGTGGAAACAGAATGGGATAAGGGACTCGCAGCACGCGAACCCACAGGCCAATCAGGGGAAGGTTCAGGATTAATAACATGATGTTGCCGATGTACATGCTCACGATTACGCCCCAGAAGAGATCCGGGTTTCGGATCATCAATAGAGGTCCAGGCTGCAGCCCATAGATCAGCAGAGCTCCCAACATCAAGGCCATCACCGGATTGCCAGGAATACCCAAAGTCAAAAGAGGAATGAATTGTCCTCCGGCACCTGCATTATTAGCCGATTCTGGCCCGGCTACCCCTTCGATGGCCCCTTGGCCAAACTGCTCGGGATGCTTGGAAAAACGCTTCTCCATTGCATAAGAAGCAAAAGAAGAGAGCACGCCCCCTCCCCCTGGAAGAACTCCCAGGAAAAATCCGAAGAGCGACCCTCGAATAATCGGCATGGCCGAATCTTTCCATTCTTTCAAGTTGGGAAGGAGGTGGGAAATTTTAGCCTGTAAGATATCCCGCTTTCCCATGGATTCTTCGATATTGTACAGAACCTCCCCAATCCCGAAAATACCCATGGCCACGGGAACAAATCCGATACCATCCTCCAGGGTGGCAATCCCATACGTGAAGCGTTCATAGCCAGAGATGTTGTCCAGGCCGACAAAGCTGAGAAGCAGCCCCAGGCAGGCCATCATCAAAGCCTTGAGCATCGAGCCATGGGCCAGATAAATTACCAGGGTCAAACCGAGGACCATAAGGGAAAAATATTCCGGAGGCCCAAACTGGAGGGCCACCGCTGCCAGAGGAGGGGCTAAGAAGGTCAAGGCTACCACAGCGAAAGTACCGGCAATGAATGAGCCGAATGCCGAAATCCCCAAAGCTGGGCCGGCTCTGCCCTGGCGAGCCATCTGATAGCCATCCAGACAGGTTATCACCGAGGATGCTTCTCCAGGAATATTGACCAGGATAGAAGTAGTAGATCCCCCATACATGGCCCCGTAATAAATTCCGGCCAACATGATGGTGGCCCCCACGGGAGACATTTTGAAAGTTGCCGGAAGGAGCATCGAAATCGTGGCCACCGGTCCAATCCCCGGGAGAACTCCGATCAGGGTTCCCACAAAGACCCCTACGAAGCAATAAAAAAGATTGATAGGCTGCAGGCATATCGAAAACCCGTAGAGAATACTAGCGAGATAGCCCATTCCATTGTCCTTCTATAGCCTAAAAAGGCCTCCGGGGAGCTGAACCTTCAGGCCCACCTTAAAAATCAGATGGGTCAACAGCGTCACCAAGATAGTCTCAGTTAACACTAGGCCCCATTTCTGATTCCCGACAAACCGGAATAGGAAGAATAAAAGTAACAACGTGCAGATGATGAACCCCAAAAATTCCATCAACAAGGCGTAGGCTAAGAGGGAGCCCACGGTCAAAAGCACGCTTGGCCATCGTCCTTCCCCAATTAAAAATTGAACCTGGACCAGAGCGGACTTGCGCAGCCCTGCCTCTATCCATAAAAAAGCAGAAAGCAGGGCCAGGATGAGGCCTACCCCCAGGGGAAGGAATCCCGGCCCTGGTTTCCCCAAGCGGCCTATCGGCATCAGCAAAGATTGCCAGATGACGATGAGGGCCAAAACAAGAAAGAGAATGCTGCAGATTCTGTTATAATGCTTCATAGAAAATCCCTGACAGAAAGGGAGGAAATCATCCGGACCATTCTCTCTTGGATTTCACTTTTCCTGTTCCTTAATTCCAGTCGCGCGGATAAATTCCCCCCAGATTTTATAATTCTCTTCAATATTTTTATCGGTCTCCTTGCCACCGGCGAATGTAGCCGGAAATTGGATGTTATCAAGGAACTTGAGGTAGGCGGGTTCTTTCATAGCTTTGAGATAGGCGACTTCCAGTTTCTTTTGAATCGGATCGGGAAGGCCTCTTGGGGCAATAATGGCCAAATATCTTCCCCGGGGAAATCCTTTGTAACCCAATTCCTCCAGGGTGGGTACATCGGGAGCAGCCTTCATCCTCGTTTTGTTATAGCTGACCAATAACCGCATCGCTCCATCCTTGACAAATTGAACGTGAGTTCCGGCCGCAGACCAGGCTTTAATATGGCCGCCGAGCAAGGAAGTGGCCAGTTTAGCCCCTCCCGGAATGGGCACGTGTTTCCAGTCAACCCCTCCTTTTTTAAAGGCCAGGTATTCCATGATGATGTGGCCCCCCGTCCCGTATCCATCGCTGCCGTAAATGAGCTTTCCAGGATTTTTCTTGCCATAATCCAAGAATTCTTCCAGGTTTTTCCAGGGGGCGTCCGCCTTAACCACCAAGCCACAGGTATACTCGGTATAGGTGGCAATCCAGGTAAAGTCTTTTTTGACATCGTAGGGAACTTTTCGCAAATGGGGAACCTCGGCGAAGGCCGTGGCCGACAGGCCACCGAGGGTATACCCATCTGGTTTTGCATTCGCCACCAAGTTGGCACATACCGTGTGGGAGGCCCCCGCTTTGTTGACCACCACGATTGGTTGCCCAAATTCCTTACTGACCATATCGGAGAGAATTCGAATTCCGAGATCCGTGGTTCCCCCGGCTGAGGAGCCACAGTAGACCGTGATTTCCCTATCGGGGTAATCAGCCTGAGCCAGGATTGGAGCCAGGAGAAATAAGCAAACCCACCCCATCAGAAAAACCTTCATCTTTTTCATGATAAACCTCCTTGGATTGATAACTGACTACAAGATCCTACTTCCCGGCCCACGTTCTCGGGCCCAGGGAGATTTCGTTGAACCTAACGTGCTGGAAAACGCTTTTCTCTTTAACGTTTCAAAATGATGACAGTGGAAGCTCCGGTATCTTGGGCTACAAACCCTCCAGAACAGTGGGCCAGGCCGACTTTCGCCCCTTGGACCTGCCTTTCCCCAGCCTCCCCTCTCAGTTGCCAGACTAACTCGGCAACCTGAGCAACCCCTGTGGCCCCTATGGGGTGACCCTTGCAGAGGAGTCCGCCGCTGGGATTGATGGGGAATTTTCCTCCCAATTGCGTTATTCCCTCTTCCGCCATGCGCCCCCCTTCTCCTTCCTTACAAAATCCCAAATTTTCAATCCGGACAATCTCGGCGATAGTGAAGCAGTCATGGACTTCAGCAAAATCCAAATCCTGGGGGCCAATTCCCGCCTTCTCATAGGCCTCTTCGGCCGCCCGCTGCTCGATCTCATTCACGGCGATATTCCGCTGGCTCTCATAGGTTCCCGACTTGAGGGCCGCAGCGGCTACATAGATGAGTTTGGTGGTATATCTTTTGGCCACTTCCTCGCTGCAAAGAATGGCCGCCGCCGCCCCATCGGTAGTCGGACAGGAATCGAGCAAGGTTAAGGGATAACAAATCATCGGGGATTTTCTCACTTCTTCAACAGTGGTTTCTTTGGGATAATGAGCGCGGGAGTTTAATTTCCCATGCTTCCGATTTTTCACGGCTACTTTGGCCAGCTGTTCCAGGGTGGTGCCATACTGGGCCATATGCCTCTGGGCTCGCATAGCCCACATCCCCGGCGGGGAGAACCCGGCAATCCCTTCGAGGGTATCCCCAATGCGACTCAGAGGAGCTGGCCCCCGGCCGTTTAATTTTTCCACTCCCACCGCCAGGGCGATGTCATAGAGCCCCGAACCCACAGCCATCCACGCTTCTCGAAAGGCCGTAGACCCGCTGGCGCAGGCATTCTCCACACGCGTCACCGGGATTCCCCGAATCCCCACACCCCTGAGAATTTCCTGGGCTACGCAGCTGATAAATCCGGTTTCCCTTCTTTCGGTGAGATTTCCTAAATAAGCAACCTGGATATCTTTCGGACTCATGCCGGCATCCTTCATGGCTTCCCAGGCCGCTTCTCTTCCCAGTTGCTCCACGGGTATTTCCGGGAACTTGCCAAACTTGGTCATCCCGACGCCAATAACGACTACGGTTTTCATACCCTTCCTCCTTTTTCTTTGACACCCTCAAACAAGCCGAAAGCGAAAACCCATGACTTTTTCCCCGGATGGATCCTCACGAATTGCCTCCAGCACGAGCTCAACGGGTGCACCCAGCTTCAAGATTTCAGGTTTCCAATCGACGATTTTAGCGAGAGCTCTTACCCCCTCGGGCAGGTCTACATAGCCGTAGGCATAGGGGACGGTGAAACCCTTCGGGGCAAGGGATTCCCGTTCCACGATGGTGAAGGAATAGAGCGTCCCCCGATTGCTGAGGGGATGCTCCTTCAAGGATCCTGCGGTAAAGCATTGCGTGCAGAGTGCTTGCTGGGGGAAAAAAAACGCTCCACAGGCACTGCAGCGGCTTCCCAGAAGATGGGGCTGCCCATCTTCTGGTGAACCCAAAGTCAATATCAACGGGTTAAAAGAAACCATGGTCACCTCCGTCGTTGCGGCGTACCTGTAAGTACACCTCACTCCTCAGTCCCGCCTGGAGCGGGATTGCGCGCCTTGCATCTGATGTAGGGGCACGGTGACCGTGCCCCTACTTTGCCATCCAAATTTTGACTTTTTACGAGCCCATCAAGATTGAAATCGGCTAAGTTTATCGGTCTCCATTTGAAAATGATTTGAAATGGCTCGAAAAATTACATCAAAAGAAATCTCCACTCCGTAACGACATGGTTCACAAGTTTCAAGGTTGCAAGAAAATTTATGCCCAAAAAAAAGAGGATGTCAAGAAAAATATTAAATATTAAATACCCCATATGATGTAAAATCTGGACAAAAATGACAAAAAAGATAGCCCCTTAACCAACGCCCCATTATGATTTGCGAAGAACTCTTTCCTGTGGGTCTGGCAACCGACTCGAATAAAATTTTTTTCATTTTAAATATCCATAAAAAGGTGGAGAGGTTTTTAAATCCTCTTGACCGTCGCCGAGGCCATGGCCTAAGATAGAATAAAAAATATGAGAGAAATGTTCATGGACTCTGTTATCTTACGTTTTGCTCCCAGCCCAACCGGGCACCTGCACATCGGGGGAGCGCGGACGGCCCTCTTTAACTGGTTGTATGCCCGCAACCAGCGAGGAAAATTTATTCTGCGCATCGAAGACACCGACCAGGTACGCTCTACCAAAGAATCCATCGATGCCATCCTGGAGAGCATGACCTGGCTCGGCTTGGACTGGGACGAAGGTCCCATCTACCAGACGGATCGGTTATCTCTCTACCGCGAGCATGTCCATAGGCTCCTGCAAGCAGGCAAGGCCTATCCCTGCTATTGCTCACCGGAAGAATTAGAGGAGAAACGCCAGAAGGCCTTCAAGGAAAAACGGAAACCCAAGTACGATGGCCGCTGCCGGAACCTGCAGGCACCCCTTCCAGACCGTACGCCGGCCATCCGCTTCAAGGCTCCGCAGCAGGGAGTGACCATTTTGCGTGACCTGATCAAGGGGGCGATTGAGTTCGAGAACGCGGAGCTCGACGACCTGATCATCCAGCGCCGCGACGGATGGCCTACTTACAACTTCAGCGCCGTGGTGGACGATGCTACCATGTCTATCACCCACGTCATCCGTGGTGACGACCATGTCAACAACACTCCCCGGCAGATCCTTCTCTACGAGGCTTTTGGCTATCCCCTACCCCAGTTTGCGCATGTCCCCATGATTCTGGGGGCAGATAAAACCCGTCTTTCCAAGCGCCACGGGGCAACCTCGGTTATGGCTTATAAAGAAATGGGATACTTGCCTCAAGCGCTGGTGAACTATCTGGTGCGTTTGGGCTGGTCCTATGGCGACCAGGAGGTTTTCAGCCAGCAGGAATTGGTGGAGAAATTCTCTTTGGAGAACGTCGGAAAATCTGCAGCCGTCTTCAATACCGAAAAGCTCCTTTGGCTGAACGGGCTCTACATTCGCCAGGAAAAGCCCGAGACCCTGGCTGAGCTCCTCCTGCCTTTCCTGGAATCAAGAGGGCTGAAGCCGCGTTCCATGGCCTGGCTTGGAGAGGTGGTCAAGACCCTCCAGGAGCGCTCCAAGACCCTGGTGGAGATGACCGACCAGGCCGAGTTCTACTTCCGGGACGATTTCCCAACGGATGAAAAAGCGGCGGCGAAGCACCTAACCCCCAACATCAAAGAGCCTCTGGAGACGCTGAGCGCCAAAATAAATTTATCTCCCGAGCTTGACGAGAAAGGCCTGGAAGTGATTTTCAAAGAGATTGTTACCCAAAAAGGGTTGAAGTTGGGGGCGATTGCCCAGGCGGTTCGGGTGGCCCTCACTGGCAAAGCCGCCAGCCCGGGGATTTACGAAGTGATGAAGATTTTGGGAAGAGAAGAGGTGCTGAAAAGGCTTTCCCGGGCGGTGAATAAGCTTTAACAGTCTATCAAATTCGGAATGCCGAATGGGGATTGCGGAATAGCGGACAAAAGGATAAAATTCCGCATTTCGCAATCCCAATTCCGCATTTCAGTCAAGGTTGATTTTCTTTCCTCTCTCTCCCATAAAAATCTGACTCTCCCCCGCCAATTCTTCTTGCAGGAACTCCATTCCTTCTTTCTCCCCATGAACCAGGATGATGATGCGCGGATGAAGCTTCCTAACTAACTCCAAAAGTTCGTAACGGTCAGCATGGGAAGAGAGATAGAAACGCTTGATATTAGGGTTCCTGATGGTCACGGGGTCACGATCCGGAGAAAAAATCAGATCTTCTCCCCGTTGAGCATGGAATACTCGATACCCCAGGGTATCAGGGTCAATGTAGCCGCAGAAAAAGATGCCGTGCCGCTCTTCCTGGACCAGGCAACGGGCGATGCGCGCCGAAGGAGTATTCTCTACCATCATTCCATTGGTCGCCACGATCACGCAAGGTTTCCTGAGGAGGGTTTCGACCGCATGATCATCCAGCAATCCGAGGACGGAGAAAAGTTCAAAGTCCAAGATGGAGGTTTGCGGACGCAAATAACGCCGGTGGTCCTGATAGATCTCGGTGATGCTTTTCCCCAAGCCGGATATGTATAAGGGGACGGAAGGGATCTGGCCGCGGCGCATCAAAGAATGGATGATCGACAAAAGCTCCTGCGTTTTACCCAAGGCAAAAGCGGGAATCAAAATGCAGCCTCCGGCCGATAGGATGAACGCCGCCTCGCGGGCAAAGTTTTCGATCTCCTGGGGTCGGTTCCGGGAATAATAACCTGGATCATTGGCGTACGTGCATTCTAAGATCATGGTATCGATCTTCTCTTCTGGAATTTCCGCCCCCGGGATGAGGGCCTGGTCTTTTAAAGAGATGTCTCCGGTATAATAAAGCTGGCGTCGACCCTGCTGAATCAAGAGCCCCGCCGCTCCCAGAACATGCCCGCTGGGAATGTAACGGGCTTTAATGTTGTTACGAAGCCGCAACCGTTCTCCATGTCTTCGCCTTCCGGTTGGGCTGGAGAGGGTCGGCGGGCTGAATTCCAGTCCGATGATTTCTCCCTCCAGGGACCATAAGTCTTCATGTTCGAAGAAAGGATATTCCCGGTATCCTTTTTCTTCTCGGAAAATATTCATGACGGTGACTGTGTTGTGAAGCATGCGCAACGCGATCTCTTTGGTGGGAATGGTGGCGAAGATAGAAGCTTGCGGCTGTTGCCGGTTGATCAACGGCAAAGAACCCACGTGATCTAAATGGGCGTGGGAGATGAAGATGGCCTCCAATTCTCCGGATATCCATCCGTAATCGGGGAGACTCTCCTGGCCGTACTTTTTCGGATGAAGGCCGGCATCCAGGAGAAGAGAAACACCGTTAATCTCCAGAAGATAAGAATTGGCCCCTATTTCTTGCCCACCGCCGAGGACCGTAAAGGACCAGGCCATTCTATCCCTCTCCCACTGGACAGCCCGCTCAAGGGAGAAGGAGGCTGATGAAGCCGGTGATAAACCACTCGAAAAAAGAGATCAACGGGTTGAGGATGCCTAAGTAGAGCAGGCCGATGATGATAAAAAATCCGTACGGTTCCAGGCGGGCTAAAGAATACTGGAATTGAGCGGAGGAAAAACCCATGAGGATCTTGGAACCATCCAAAGGAGGGATGGGAATGAGGTTAAAAGCGGCCAGCATGATGTTGATTTGGGCCATGTAGATCAGGAAGGTGGCCATGGCCCCAAAAGGGGCGGGATTGATCAGTTGCAGGAGAAAAAGAGAGATGAAAGCCAGCAGAGTATTGGTCACAATCCCCGCAGCCGACACCAAAATCATTCCTTTGCGTTGGTCATGAAGGTTGTTAAAATTCACCGGAACCGGTTTGGCCCAGCCGAACCCAAAAATGAAGAGCATGAGAGTTCCAATAGGATCAAGATGCTTTAAGGGGTTCAGGCTCAGTCGCCCCAGCCACCGGGCGGTCGAATCTCCCATTTTATCGGCCACCCAGCCGTGGGCGAGCTCATGGAGAACGATCGAGTAAAGAAGGGGAATGACCAAGAGAATAAAAGCGCCGGGGTTTTTGAAAAGCAGGCTGATAAGACCCATATCCCAACCTCGCTTGTTTTCAGTTAGTATCGCACAGTCGGAGGTTAATTTCAACTATAAGTTGCCAGCGGGGCGCGCAATGAGGAATTTCTCTTCCCTGTGGAGCGGCCCTGAAAAGGAAAATTCTAGACTTTGGCTCTCCTATAGAGGCCAAGACTTCTCTTCTTATGCTCCAGAAGCCTTCCCTTCGAGCTGGACATCCATTAGCACTTTACAACAAACATAACATCTGCTATATTCATTCTCAATTAACATATGCGGTCCATTTTTAATCTTAAAAGATCCAAATGATAAAACGAATTTCACTTGACCACCGGCCCGGCGATGACTACCCAGAAAAGATCAAAAAGATCCGGGCTGAACTTGGCCAGCACTCTTGGCGAAGTCCAAAGGATCCATTTTGATACCCTTACGTTCAATAGTAGAGAGCGCACAGGAGGGCAATCAATGAATAGCAGGCCGCTTTTTGACAGCCCTATCCCTTGGGATCTTGAACAGGACTTGCGCAGCCTGAATCCCCAGTGGGAAAACAAACCCGGGATTCCTTTGCCTCCTTTTCGGCGTGCCCTCTTCCCCAGGATTAAACGTCTGCTGATAGCCGGTCTGACCCCGGCTGTGGTATTAAGGGGGCCGAGAAGGGTCGGCAAGACCGTTATCATGAGGCAAATTATCGAGGACCTTTTAGCGGAGGGCGTCAATCCCTGCCATATTCTTTACGTGCCTTTTGACGAAATAACCAACCTTCAAAAAATATCCGACCCGGTCCTGGCCATTGCTCGGTGGTTCGAGCACTTCATCATCAAACGGACTTTCAATGAAATTACGCATAGCGGCTCAATGGTCTATATATTTTTTGATGAAGTTCAAAACCTCGAAGCCTGGGCGCCGCAAGTCAAACATCTGGTTGACAACCATAGCATTCGAATTATGGTCACAGGGAGCTCGTCGCTGCGAATCGAATCCGGTCGCGATAGCCTGGCTGGACGGATCACCACCTTGGACCTTGGCCCATTGCTCTTGCGCGAAATTGCCGAACTTCGGTTCTCGCCACCTCAAAGTCCGCTCTGGGGGGAAAACGCTTTAGACAAACTTCTGTCATTGGAATTCTGGAAAGATGCGGTAAGCCTTGCCAAAAAGGAACGCGATCTTAAACTCAAAGCTTTTGCCGC
>Ga0184631_10000319_pt1 | contig 10711 bp, 9 predicted proteins | sample PLM4_90_b1_FD_133160 | JGI IMG/M metagenome (GOLD analysis project Ga0184631, IMG submission 133160) | Groundwater sediment microbial communities from an aquifer in East River, Colorado, USA - PLM4_90_b1 | ecosystem: Environmental > Terrestrial > Soil > Riparian zone | place: USA: East River... | reverse complement strand
GACCTATTACCACTTCCGCGATGTGGACAACGACCGTTACACGATCAACGGCAAATACCTGCAGGTCATGCTGTCCCCGCGCGAGCTCTCCTACGCCGATCTGCCGAACAAGTCCTGGATCAATGAGCGGCTTGTCTTCACCCATGGTTTCGGCCTTGCCATGGGACCGGTGAGCGGCATTACCAAGGAAGGCCTGCCGGAGTTTTATATCAAGGACATCCCGCCCCTGACGAGCGCGGGGACGACGGTGACCCGTCCCGAGATCTACTACGGCGAGAGCCCGAACGACTATGTGATCGTGAATACGAAGACGAAGGAGTTCAGCTATCCCACGACAAAGGAGAACGTCTATACGGTCTACTCAGGGAGCGGCGGTGTCCGGCTCACCTCGATCCTGCAGAGGCTCCTCTATGCCGCAGACTTCGGGCACTTCAATATTGTCCTTTCCAGCGATGTGACGAATGAAAGCCGGATCCTTTATAACCGTAACATTATGAAACGCGTGGCCGCTATTGCGCCGTTTCTCTCCCTTGATCCCGATCCCTACATGGTCGTGGGCGACGACGGCAAACTGTCCTGGATCATCGATGCATACACGCAGAGCGCCAACCTACCTTATGCAAAACCGCTTGCAGGCGGGACCAACTATATCCGCAATTCCGTGAAGGTGGTCGTCAGCGCCTATGACGGCAGCGTCGTGTTCTACGTTGTGGACCAGACGGACATCATGGCAAAGACGTACGCCGCGATCTTCCCGACGCTGTTCAAGCCGATCGCCGCGATGCCGCAGGACTTGAGGAAACACATCCGTTATCCCCGCGCGCTGCTCCAGATCCAGGCGCGGCTGTTCTCCACCTTTCATATGACCGATCCCGCGGTGTTCTACAACAAGGAAGACCTCTGGGAGATCCCGTCGTACCGCGAAAAAACCATGGACCCCTATTACCTCATTACGAAGCTTCCCAAGGGCACGGCAGAAGAGTTCATTCTCCTTCTGCCCTTTACGCCGTCGAAACGGGACAACCTGGCGGCCTGGATGGCGGCGCGATGCGACGGCGAGAACTACGGCAAGATCATCGTGTACACCTTCCCGCGGGACCGGCTGGTCTTCGGGCCGCGCCAGATCGACGCCCGCATCGACCAGGATTCGTATATCTCACAGCAACTCACCCTCTGGGGCCAGCACGGCTCCGACGTGATCCGGGGGAGCCTCCTGATCATTCCCATCGAGGACTCGCTCATCTATGTGCAGCCGCTCTTTCTGGTGGCTACCGACAAAGGCGGATTGCCTGAACTCCGCAGGGTCATTGTTGCCTATGGGAACGATGTGGTGATGGAAGAAACGCTCGAGGCCGCGATACAGCGCCTGTTCTCCGGCCGGTTGCCGAGCATGGTGATGGCGGAAAAAGGCGCGGCTGCCGTCACGCTTAAGCCGAAAGAGCTTGGTTCCCGGGCTTTGGAGCAGTTTCGTAAGGCGAAGGAGTCCCTCCGGAAAGAGGATTGGACCGGGTACGGGAAATACTTGAAGGAGCTTGAAGAGACCCTTCGGGAGATGGCGAAGTAAGCTCCTGTCCCGGGTTAATGAAAGTGGGGGGACAGTGTAATTCCAGCCAGGAACCAACATGACTGTTTTTGTAGTGGCGGCCTTCAGTGGCCGCCCTTGGTGTCTTAAAAAGCGCTATTCGTATACCCGATATTATTTAGTAAATTCACCAATTCTGCAGTACGTCAGCTAACGCTACCGTCGTCAGGGCATACAATGCTATTTTCAAACTGCCATACTGTTGTCAGTGACAGGGGTTATCCTTGAAGCAGTCGAAACGATGTAGCGTAGCCAGGAACTTGACGTAGATCGCAACGTGCGGGATGCGTCATTTCCTACGCTGAAATATCATACCGTCGGGTTTCGCTTCGCTCTACCCGACCTTTCTATCAGCTACCAACTGAACATAAGGTACGCGGATCAGCGCGTCATCTCCTCAAAAGCCGAGAAATTTCTTGATTGTTTCCTCCATCGGGGTATAATAAAATTCATGGTGCTATGCCGTGAAGTTAAGGACAGAAAGACGGCCTCGGCAGGAGGGTATCAAAATGACTCAATCAATTACGCGCGATAAGGTTATGGAGGAAATTCAGCTCATCCCCGAGCATAAACTGGAAGAGGTGTATGATTTTGTCCATTATTTCAGAATAGGTTTGAGGGAGGCTGTGCGCGGAAATAGGGAGGAAATCATGAAATTCGCCGGTTCCTGGAACGAGCTGCCCGAGGAAGAGTTCCAGGAATTTGCTCGGGAAATCAGCGCACGGCGGGTGCAGGCGTTTTCCCGGAGACGGAGCGCATGAATGCCGCGCTTCTCGATACGGATATCCTGTCATTGTATTTCCGAAACAACCCCAAAGTCGTTTTTCAATTTCAGGAATACCTTACTCAATACGATAAGATCCAATTCAGCATCGTTACCTATTATGAAATCCTGAGCGGCTTGAAGCATCGCGATGCTTTCAAACAACTCACCTCTTTCCTGGAATTTTCCAAACGAAGTATTCTTCTGCCCTTGACTGAACACTCGGTCGCCCTATCGTCGGATCTGTACGCCTCTTCCCGAAAAGCCGGGAGGCCCATCGACGACATTGATCTCCTTATCGCGGGAATCGCCTTATCCAACGGCTTTGACCTTGTGACTCATAACGTTGACCATTTCGCGTGGATTAAGGAGTTGCATGTCATGGACTGGAGCATGACGTAGTTGGTGGTTGGGTGGAACAACGCTGATTCCGGTCTGCCAGCTAATATCGGTGATTGATCTTGCCATGAATATGTCGTAAAATTATTACACAAGTGTTGATACTGTTGCAGTCAGGAGGAAACGGATTATGAAGTTCGTGATTACCATTTCTCAAGATGAGGACGGTATTTATATTGCCGAATGCCCGTCAATACCCGGTTGTGTCAGTCAGGGGGCCACGGAACAGGAGGCCGAAAGAAACATTCAGGACGCTATTAAAGAGTGCCTTGCGGTGCGGGCGGAGAAGGGGATGCCGTTGACCGTAGCAACCCGCCAGATTGAGGTCCTCGTGTAATGCCGCCAATCCCGGTCCTGCGGCCGCATGACGTTGTGAAAACCTTCGAAAAGCTCGGTTGGGAAGTGTCTCGTCAGCGCGGCAGTCACATAATCCTCACGAAGCCGGGACATATCGCAACACTCTCCGTTCCAAACCATCCTACCGTAGCACGCGGAGCTTATGCCAGCTTAATGATCAGTTTCTTACCGCAGGCGATTGCGTACTTGCGCAGCGTTGCCAGGCTGGGTGAATGCCTGCGGCTTCCGAGCGATGCTTCAATGCGCGCCAGCGACGAAGGCTTTATCCCCATGCGCACAGCAACTTCCGACTGGGTAAGTCCCGCCTTCATGCGCGCTTTTAGAAGCGAATCCAGCGCTGAGTATTCGTCCTCCAGCGCATCGTATGCGGCTTTTGTCTTGGGATTCGACAGCAGACGAGCGTTATCCGCGGCGGTATGCGGCACGGGTTTATATTTTCCCGAGATTTGTTTGGCTAAGCGCGTCTTATCCATGATGTACCTCCTTAAAGCGTTTTCGGGCGATTTTCAATTCAGCGGCGGGTGTTTTCGGCGTCTTTTTGACAAAAGAATGCAGTATCACAATGGTCTTTCCGACCGTGGTGCAATAAAATATCCGGGCGATGCCTTCCCTCCCCTTGGGGCGTAATTCGAATAAACCGCTGCCCATTGCGCGCGAATGCGGCAAGCGGAGGTCGGCCCCGTATTTTTCCATCAACTCCCGCAGTCGCAGATAATCAGCCAGAATATCCGGCGGCAGCGAAAAGACCTCGTTTTTGATCCGTTCATTAAAGTACGTGATCGACCAGTTCATGAGAGGAATATTAACATGCATGTTAATTATTGTCAAGACACAAAAGTGACTTGCCCTCTGTCACGTTCATGCCTGTGCGGAAACTTAGGGAGTCGATTCCTACAGTGCACAACGTAATTGAATGAGCCGTCAAGTCACGCGAAGCGTGCAGTATGTTCGCGAATTTGATAAAAGAGGGAAGCAACGATGCATGTCGTCGCGATTCACAGTCTGGCAACGGACAAGGAAAAACTGGCCTCCGAGCTCGCCGCAGTCCTGGGGGTGACGGTCTTCGAGGCGCTTTCGCGCCTGCGCGCTCCTGGCAGCGGGCCTCTTGTTGTCGGTGTATTCGGGGAGAGGGACCAGGCGGACAAACTCTCGGCGAAGCTTGAATCGGGCGGATTCCGAAGCCTGATCTTGAGTGCTGACGAGATCGAGGCCGGGGCGCATGAGCTCTTCGTGAGGCGTTTCATGTTCGGCGACCAGGACCTTCAGGTGGAAACCCAGGACGGGGAAAGCGTCATTGTCCCGTACCGAGATATCGACCTAATCCTGCGCGGCACCGGGATCTCGACGAGCAGCTCGACGGAAACGACGACGCAGCGTAAATTCGACCTGGGGGCCGCGGTGATTTCCGGAGGTCTGAAGATGACGAAGATGACGAAGACGGTCAGAGAAGTGACGACTGAGGAACGGGAGGGATTGTTGCGGCTTTTTGCCGGAAACGGCGTAACGCTTTTGTTTAGCGAGAACGGCATCGTCTACGACGGCCTCGGATCTTTGCGCGGGTTGTCCCGTTCGGGCAACTTCATCAATACCATTGCGGAACTGCGTCGTCGCTGCACAACGGCCCTTTACGATGAGCGTCTGCTGAACAGGGCTGGTTTGGCCGCTCTGCTCGGCCCCCGATTGAACCCCGAAGAGTATTCCGGGGTTGCCTTCGCGCTGCTGGCCAAGGCGCTGAGAAGGAACGCTCAGACCTGAGGGTGGTTGTTTAAAGTACGAATGGTGATGCAGGTATCAGGCGTACAAGCACTAAGCACCAAATGACAAGCATCAAATCCCAAATAAGCTCCAATAAACAATCATCAAATTTCAAATGGTTTGGAAATTGGAATTTTTAATTTGGATATTATTCGGGATTTGAAATTTGGGATTCGTACAGCTATTTTCAGAAAGGACTTCCCATGGGAAAGAATATCTCTTTTCTTGCTTTTGCCGCAGCAATACTGCTCATACTTTTCTTTCTCTCCGTAAACAAAAAGGCGCCTTTCATCCCGGCTGACGATTTTCACAAGAACAGTACGACAAATGCCGCATGCGGGGAATGCCATGCCCCGGGCAAACAGTCGCCCTTAAAGGGGTCCCATCCTCCCAAAGAGCAGTGCCTTATCTGCCATAAGCACGGAACTCAGAAAAGCAGTGAAGTTCGTGTAAGACACGATGGAAATATAGTGCTTTCGGCTGTACGTAATACTTTAGGATACGTAATACTTTAGGATATTGACTTACCTCGCGCATTGTGGGATACTTTGTCATGGCAGGGAGGTGTAACTATGCAAAGCGTTGCAACCATCAAGGGACAAATCGTTATCCCGGCGGAACTGCGGAAAAAGTACGGGATCAAGGCGGGGACGAAGATACAGATTATGGAAGAGAACAATCACATCGTCCTGCAACCCATCACCAGTGAATATATCCACAGCTTGCGGGGCAAATTCCGCGGTAAGGGACTCATGAAGGCGCTGGCGGAAGAAAAGAAGACGGAAAAGGAGCGCTAGTATGCCGCACAAGCCAAGCGCAATCGTGCTCGATTCCTGGTCGGTAATCGCCTACCTTGAAGATGAGTCTTCCGCGGAGCGCGTGGAGGATATCCTTACGAATGCCCATGAGCGCAAAATTCCCCTTATTACTACCGTCGTGAATGCGGGGGAGATCTGGTACATTCTCGCGCGAAAAACATCGATAGCGGAAGCCGATCAGAGTCTCGTGGAACTGCGGCGAATGGGCATCGAATTTGTCGAAGCAGACTGGAAACTGGCCCGCGCGGCCGCTGGATTCAAAGCCAGATATAAAATGTCCTATGCCGACTGCTTTGCCGCCGCCCTGGCGCAAGAACGGAAGGCGGAAGTGGTCACGGGAGACCCAGAGTTCAAGCAGGTTGAGCGCGAGGTGAAGGTGCGCTGGATATAACGCAGGCCGTTTTGAAGGCTATGAAGGCAGTCAAGTTCGGGTAGAAACAAACAAGCATAATGCCCATCGACGGGGAACTTCAGACATTCTTTGCTAAGAGAAACACCGAAGGGATTAAGACCGCACTCGCAGAGTTGCCGCCCTCCCGAAAGGGTTGCGTCTTCGAGAATGTGCTGGCCGAACTCTACCGGGGAAACGGCTGGATCGTTACAGTCGAAGGCGGTCGCGGTGACGACGGTGCCGACATCCTCCTTTCCCATCCCAAAACGCCACACACCGTCTCGCTCATTGTCCAGACCAAGAACCACAATAAGCCTCTCACCCTCGATCAGACGCGTAGCGAGTTGATCAAGTTCGAACAGCAGGCCGCGCCTCGCTATAAGTGTCAGCAGTTCAGGCTTGTCTCTGTAAATGGTTTCGTCGGCGCTGCAGAAAAGCTCCGAGCTTTTAATCTCCTGCTCGACTCCTGGGAGCATGTTGAGAAGCTCATGCAGCATTACAATCCAAAGAAGAATGTCCTTCCAAATGTTGAGCTATTTTCACACAACCAACAGACCTACAATGAACTTCAAAAGCTCTGGCGGGAGAACAATCACGTAGCAGTTGTGCAGGCCACCGGCACGGGAAAGAGCTTTCTGATTGCCAAGGTCATGTCCGATTTTCACGGTAAGCATAAGATCGTGCTTGCACCGTCTCACTACATTCTGGACCAGCAGAAATCAAAGGCCCCTTGGCTGAACGATAAAACGATTTACTGGACATATGCTGGCCTGGTACGCAAATCAGTAAAGGATATCAAGGCGCTTAATACTAGCCTTATCGTGCTCGATGAATTTCACCGCTGCGGCGCGGACGAGTGGGGCAAAGGTGTTCAGAAGTTGCTCGATACGCATACCAACGCAAAGGTCCTCGGCACCAGCGCAACGCCCATCCGATATCTCGACGAGAGCCGAGACATGACCGAGGAATTGTTTGATGGCGTCGTGGCAGCAGATATTTCTCTCGCCGAAGCAATTGTTATACGTATTCTCCCTACCCCCACCTATATCAGCACACTTTATTCATTGGAAGAAGAGATTAAAACACTTCTCGAAGATGTTGACTTGAGTAAGCGGACGGATGATGAGAAGAAAAACATCCGCGAGGAGATCAAAGTTGTTCAATTAGATTGGGAAAAGACCTCCGGCGTTCCCGAGATCCTGAAGCGCTACTTGCCGAAGGACATCAACAAGCTGATCGTTTTTTGCAAAGACCAGGAGCACCTTGACCAGATGGAGGTCGAGGTCCAAAAATGGTTCCAGAAGGCCGGTACCCATAAATTCCGAGAGAAGTACCGCATTCTAAGCGCTGATCCGCAGAGCAAAAAAAGCCTTCGACGATTCATAGAAGCGGACAATAAAGACACCGTCCACCTCCTCTTTGCTATCGATATGTTGAACGAAGGCCTGCATATTCCCAAGGTCGACGCGGTCATTCTCCTGCGCCCAACCGAAAGCCCCACGATATTCTATCAACAAATCGGACGGTGTATCGAGGTTGGGAAAGGCCGATCGCCAATCATCATCGACTTAGTAAATAACTTCCAGAATGTCCGGGCGATGGACTTTTTGAACGACCTGAAAGAGGCAACTGTTGAGGAGAGCAAACGACGTACGGAACTTGGACTGTCCAGCTATACGCCATCTATGCATGTGCAGGAGTTAACTCTCAATATTGAGGAAGTCTTCGATTCAATCCGCGAGAGATTAGTCTCATGGGAGATTCAATATGAGGCACTTTGTTCCTTCAAGGAAAAGCATGGACATTGCAATGTGCCTAACAAGTATCCCGACAATGCATCTCTTGGGAAGTGGGTCGGAAATCAGAGAACAGCTGGGAAGAATAATAAAATACTGTCAACGCGCATGCAACGTCTGGAAGCGATAGGATTTGTTTGGGATATCGATGCTGTAGCGTGGGAAAAGATGTTCGAGAATCTCAGAACCTTCAAGGAGAAACATGGACACTCCAACGTTCCGGAAGGCTATAGCGACAACCCTTCACTTGCGATCTGGGTGAGTCATCAGAGAAGCACTTGGAAATCAAACGCTTTGTCAAAAGAGCACATTCGCAGCCTGGCGGAGCTGGGTTTTGTCTGGAAACCTCACCTTACCGCCTGGGAAAAGATGTTGGAAACCCTTCGCAGCTACAATGAAAAACATGGACATTGCAATGTTCCAAATAGATTTTCCGACAATCCCGCACTCGGACATTGGTGCCAAATTCAGAGACAAGCTCGGAAGAATGGGAAATTATCGAACGAACGTATCCGGCGTCTTGAGGAATTGGAGTTTATCTGGGATAGCATAACCGCTGCCTGGGATGAGATGTTCAAGGATTTATGCGCCTTCAAAGATAAATTTAGACATTGTAACGTGCCTCAGCGTTATCCTGATAATCCATCACTTGGCGGCTGGGTCGGTACCCAAAGAAGAGACTGGAGCAAGGGTAGATTGCAAAAGGATCGCATCCGACGACTGGAGGAGTTGGGATTTGTCATGGATCCCATTTCTGCCGCATGGGACGAGATGCATGAAGCACTTTGTGGGTTCAATAAAATATATGGACATTGTAATGTGCCACAGGATTATACCGACAATCCTATACTCGGGCCATGGGTAAATCGCCAAAGATTGGCACGGAGGAAGGGAAATTTGCCGAAGGATCGAATCCAACGTTTGGACGCGTTGGGATTTGCATGGGATCCTCTGCCTGCTGTCTGGGAGGAAATGTTTGAGGCCCTTTGCGCTTTCAAGCAGAAGAACGGCCATTGCAATGTTTCTCAAAGATATACTGATAACCCTTCTCTCGGCATGTGGGCGTGGAGTCAAAGAAAAGCTTGGAAGAAGGGCAAAATGTCTCAGAGCGTACCCGGCGTCTGGAGGAGTTGGGATTTATTTGGGATCCCATTGTTAGCTGGGAATACATGTTCGAGGCGCTCTGCGATTTTAAAGAAATGCACGGACATTGTAACGTACCATATAGATACCCTGACAATACCTATCTTGGAAGTTGGGTCAGCAGACAAAGACGAGCTATGCGGAAGGGTGAGTTATCAGTGGAACGAATCCGACGATTGAAAAAACTGGGCTTTGTCTGGTCACTTGCGTAGACTTCCCATTGACGAGCATTTAAGGAGAAGACCCATGCTCAGAGAAGCGACAAAACACTGAAAACGACACAGACGCCTCTTAAACCGAAAAAGAGCGTTGCAAACGGTTTATTGGGAAAATACACCGGCATCATTCCTCTGGGATCGACTTCCTATGAAATCGTTCGGGAAGCGAGGCTGTCCCGTTCCGACAAGAGGAAAAAAAATATTTGGAGTCGGCCAGAGTCCTCCTCGATACGGGTATCAACGTCAACTGACTTGTCCGAGAGACCTCGACGGTAACAGGGCAGGTCGAGATCGAACGTCTATCCTGATTTAAATTATTTTGAAACAACGGGGGACTTCGCATGGCGAAGGTTGAAGCTAGCAAACTTTTACGCACAATGTGGCGGCGGGGCGCTTATTCCGGACTTTTGCGCAGGGCATTCGCCGCCCAACACCGGCTCAGGACCTGTTGAAATGTGAAATATCCGGACCACTTCACTCCTTATCGTTCACGATAGCCGCATTTAAAGCGGTGTTTTAAAATATCAACTTTCTGCAACCTCATTTCGTCCTGCTTTCATGCCTCTTTGACGACCCTCATCACTTAAAACAACAGCAATATTTGACTATATATGGTATAAAAATCACCTTGACAACACAAGATGTTGTGCTATACTGCATAACAGTTAAGCGTCTGTAGAATCTTTTCCTGTTGGTTTTTTCTTCTTCCAGATTCGCGTCTGCAATAGGCTTTACTCAAGAAAAACACATCACGGACAGGGCCATAATGAACATCTCGTTAAACTGTTTTAATAATCTGGCAGGTCAATCGGACAAGATGTAATATACTTACCGGGGCGGTCATTAGGCTGCCCCGGCTTTGATTTTTACTAATACTATTTACGTAACATTATCCTGGGAGGGGCTTTTATGAAGAGTGCGGCTACTAGTTCGAAAACAGCGTCCGGTAGAGGGCTCAATCTTTCCGAGAACTGCCTCAAAGTTCTTGAAAAACGGTATCTCAAGCGGGATGAAGACGGGACTGTTATCGAAACAGCGGTTGATATGTTCACGCGCGTGGCACGGACCATTGCCGAGGGCGACAAGGCCTACGGCAAGTCCGACGCCGACGTGGAGAGCATTGCGACGGAGTTCTACCGCCTCATGACCTCCCTCGAGTTCCTGCCGAACAGCCCCACGCTCATGAATGCGGGGCGCGAGCTCGGCCAGCTTTCGGCCTGTTTTGTGCTGCCCGTGGGCGATTCCATGGAAGAGATCTTCGATTCCGTGAAGAACGCTGCGCTGATCCACAAATCCGGCGGCGGCACCGGTTTCTCGTTCTCCCGCATCCGGCCGAAGAACGACGTGGTTAAATCCACCAAGGGCGTTTCGTCCGGTCCCATCTCGTTCATGACCGTGTTCGACGCTGCCACCGAGACGGTGAAGCAGGGCGGCACGCGGCGCGGGGCGAACATGGGCATTCTTTCCGTGGACAACCCGGCCATCCTCG
>Ga0184631_10000317_pt1 | contig 10741 bp, 9 predicted proteins | sample PLM4_90_b1_FD_133160 | JGI IMG/M metagenome (GOLD analysis project Ga0184631, IMG submission 133160) | Groundwater sediment microbial communities from an aquifer in East River, Colorado, USA - PLM4_90_b1 | ecosystem: Environmental > Terrestrial > Soil > Riparian zone | place: USA: East River... | reverse complement strand
GATCAGATGAGCTATCACCTCCGTGTCCGTTTCTGAATGAAAGACGCTCCCCTGCGCCGCAAGCTCCTTTTTGAGCGCCATATAGTTCTCGATGATACCGTTGTGGACCACTACGATGCGGCCGGCGCGGTGCGGGTGCGCGTTCTCTTCAGACGGCCTCCCGTGCGTGGCCCAGCGCACATGGCCTATACCGATCCTGCCGGTCAGCGTTTCGCTTCGGAGCAGGGTCTCCAGGTTGTGTAGTTTGCCCACAGCCCTGCGCACCGCGATCCTGCCATCCTGAAATACGGCGATACCGGATGAGTCATACCCACGGTACTCAAGTTTCTTGAGCCCATCGATCAGGATAGGGACTGCCGGTTCTTTTCCGATATACCCGATGATACCGCACATAAATCGCCATACCTCCTATTCAACAAATTAACATTACAAATCACAAATAATACCCAAATACAAGGCTCCCCGTAACAAGACGTTTGTAGTTTGGTGGTTGATTCTCGAAGCTTATTTGGAGTTGGTGCTCATTATTTGGTATTTTTATCGCTCTTCTGTTTGATTCTTTTTCTTCGGCTCGCAAACCCTTCCCGTATTTCCTGCGGCACACGGCTGATGGCAAGGGCGTCGGCCGGGACATCACCGGTGATCGTCGACCCGGCGGCAACAAGCGCGCCGCGCCCGATCTTGACCGGCGCCACGAGTTGAGAATCACTGCCCACGAATACGTTGTCCTCGATAACCGTGGGATGTTTGTCATATCCATCGTAATTGCAGATGATGACACCAGCCCCGATGTTCACATCCCGTCCCACGGTCGCATCACCGATATACGTGAGGTGGCTCGCCTTGCTCCCTTCACCGATCGTGGATTTTTTCACTTCGACAAAGTTCCCGATCCTGGCCCGCGATCCGATCACAGAACCGGGCCGCAAATGTGCGAAGGGTCCTATGATGGCGAGGGAAGCGATTTCGCTTTCCTCGATCACCGAACAATCCTTCACAATGACCTTCTCCGCGATCACGCTGTTGACGATCCTGGTCCCGGGATAGATAACACAGCCATTGCCGACCGTGGTCCCGCCCTCGATCATTACGTCGGGGTAAATCACGACATCACGCCCCAGCCGGACGTCGTTTCCGACAAAGACCGTATCCGGGTCGACCATGGTGACGCCTTCGAGCATCCATTGGCGATTTATCCGGCGACGCAGAATCGCTTCGGCCTGGCTGAGATCGAATCGGGAATTAACGCCCATCACCTCATGCGAATCCCGGCAGAGAAACGCCGAAACACGATGTTTTTTCTTTTTTGCGAATTCTATGGTGTCAGGGAGATAGTACTCTCCCTGTGCATTGTTCCTGCCGAGAACCTTGAGAGATGAAAGCAGGAACTTACGGTCAAAGCAGTAGATCCCCGCGTTCACTTCCTGAATTTTCTTCTGCGCCGCGGTGGCGTCTTTTTCCTCCACCACACGCATGACCCCTGACCTGCCGCGCACCACCCTGCCGTAGCCAAAGGGATTGTCCACCTTCGCGGTAACGAGCGTAATTGTTGCACGTGATTTCTGGTGAAGATCGACGACGTCCCGGAGAGTTTTGCTCGTGATCAGCGGTGTATCGGCGCACAGGACCAAAACGGGACCCGCCCCCGTGGAAAAAGCTTCCGTTGCCTGTTGTACCGCGTGGCCGGTGCCGAGTTGCTCTGCCTGCAGCACGATCTCCGGCCGGTACTCGCCCACCGCGCTCCTCACCTTGTCGGCCTGGTGACCGAGCACAAGGATGATCTTTTCCGGCTCGACGCCGGCGGCGGCGTTCAGAACATGCTGAATGAGCGGACGACCTGCCAGCTCATGGAGCGCCTTGGCATGGTCCGACCTCATGCGCGTGCCAAGTCCCGCGGCAAGGATGACCACCGTTGGATTCATGATCTTGATTCCTTCAGTCCTGCGTGATTCAGCTTATTGGCCTGGATCTCGCTTAGCGAGACAAGGCCGATTGATACGATGAACTTCATGCCCTGCTCAACGGTCATATCGAGGCGACTAACCTCCGCTTCGGGAAGGATGAGAAGAAACCCAGCAGTAGGGTTCGGGGTGGTGGGCACAAAGACCGTTATGAACCTGCCTTCAAATCCCATGCACTCCCCCCTTACCTCGCCGGTCATGAACCCTACGCTATAGCAACCCTTGCGCGGGTACTCGATGAGTGCAACGCCGTGAAAATTTTGTTTCATAGAGAAGGTATCCATGATCTTTTTCATCGTGGAATAGACCCCGCGCACGAGCGGGACCCGTTGCATGAGGGTATCGCTGTACCGAACTACATTTTTTCCGATATAGTTGGCGGACAGCAGTCCAACGAGGAGCACAAAGAGAACCAGGGTGATGATCCCCAGACCGGGGAACTTCAAGCCCAAAAAATATCCCGGCAGATCACCAAGCAAGTTGTCTATCACGCCGAGCAGTCCTGACAGCACATAGTATGTCGCCCAGATCGGTATGATCACCAGCAGGCCGGTGATAAAATATTTTTTAAAGGAATCTCTGAGTTTTTTCACGTCGTTATATTACTGATTTTACTGAGCTGTTGCAAGCTTTTTTTAGAAGGGGCTGCAAGACGGGATAATAAATAAAGAGAATGAGATATATGCATGAGCGGCCAAGAAACCACCGCGTCTCGGACGCATGACTGCGTTACCAGATATTATAGGCAGTGCCGTCCAACGCGACAAGCGGGCTGGCGCTGTGCACATCAAATATGCCGGTTTCTCCGCCACCTTCCCCGCTGCCCTCCGGCGCGACGGTGATCCAATCCTCGGCATTGGTAAAGGGATCTTTGGGAATGGCGCGCAGGTAGCTTTTGGCCTTTTCCTGTGTGTTGATAAGGTCATTGAGCGCTGCCGGATACTTTCCGCTGTCAGCATAATACTGGTCAATGGCCTCTCGCATCTGGAACAGGTCTTCCCTGAGCACCGCCTCCCGCGCCCTCACAATGGAATGTTTGAGGTTCGGCGCCGCAATGGTGATAAGGATCCCCATGATCGCCATCACGATCATGAGTTCGATGAGCGTGAAACCCCTCGAATCGTTCTGACCGTTTCCCGCAGTTGTCTGTCCCCGGACATGCGTCATCTGTCTTCTCAATCAATTACCACGTATTGAACTTCGAGCCGTCGAGAGAGATCACCTCGCTCTTTGAATATACATCATACACATTCCCCCCGCCCCACTGGGTGGATTCCGATGAGTCGCCGTATGATCGCAGTCCCCAGTTGTTCGGCTTGTCAGGTGATTCGAGGGCGGTCATGGGGTCCCGGGGGATCCTGCGAAGATATTTCCTGGTTTTGTCCACTGCGCCTGCCAACTTCAGCGGCTCTGTCAACTGCTCAAGGGTCTCCGGATAGTTGTATTGTTCGGACTTGCAGTAGCCTTCAACCGTCGAAAGCTTTTTCTCATCACAATCCTTTTTGAATTCGTCGATCGCCGTGCGGAGAACCCTGAGATTCGTCCGGAGTTCAATCTCCTTTGCCCGCCTGACTGTCATGCGCGACAACGGCATGGCCGCCGTGGCCAGAATCCCAACGATCGCGATGACCACGAGGAGCTCAATCAGAGTGATGCCATCCCGCCGGCAATTCCGCATTCCGCCAAGACCCATCTCCTCCCTTTTTCCTCCCCTTGAAGGAGTGAGGAAGGAGTGTGGATGCATTTGTCTTTCCTCATTCCGCATTGTTTTGACTATTTCACGCTCATTTTTGCGCCTTTGAGCTCTGTCTTGATCGGCTCACGGTTGAAATTCGTCAGTTTCACGCTCTTCATGGACACTTCGCTCGTACCCCCTGATTTGGCCTGGAACACGAGCGTGCACAAACTTCCGCTGCCGACCACACCACCCACATCACCGATCCGGGTCATGTAGATGTCGACTGTCCCCGCCTTGATATTATTTGAGAACAGGAACGAGGTCTGCTGGTTATCTTTCTTGAGGAGCGTACCTTCGCTCGCTATCTTGAACTCAATGACCTTGGGGTCGTAATTGAGCGTAACGATAGCCCCATACAGGTCTTTCATGCTTCCTGCGATCAAGTCGAACCGTACCTCCTGGCCCACGCTGATAGATGCCTCCGTGGGCTTGATCTCTACAACAGAGATTTGCGCTGCAAGAGGCTGAGCCGTTGTGGACGCTGCTGACACCGGCTGGGCCGGCTCACCTGATGCAGGGGGAGCAACCGCTTCGCGCTTTGCCAGAGATTCAAGGACCGCGGCCTTGTTGACCGACTTGTCTGATGGTTTAGAGCTCTTGCCGCTCGTTGTAAAAAGCGGATTCGTATCGTAGGCCTCTTCCGTTCCCGACCAGAATACCTGCGAATCCTTGTCCGGAAGTTCCATGGTGCGGACGATGTTCGGCGTGATCGACATGAGAATGTCTGTCTTGATCGTACCGTTGTCCGAATGGGAGAAGAGCCTGCCCAGAACCGGAATGTCTCCGAGGATCGGTATCTTTATCTTGCTCTTCCGTTCCTCATCCTTGATGAGCCCTCCGATGATCACGGTTTCTCCATCACGGAGGTTTATGAACGTGTCCGTTGACCTGGTGCCGAACTTGTACGCCTGCTGACCGCTTCCGAACGAGATGGCGTCCTCAAGATTGCTGACCTCCATCCCCAGCTTGATCGTCACGGTGTTATTGAGGTGGATCGTCGGCTCGATCTTCAGCTTGATGCCTACTTCCTTATACTCGAAATTGGACGTGACCTGACCCACCGTGGTGGATTGAATGGTCGATGTCTGGACCGGTATCTTTTCACCGATGAGGAATGTGGCCTGTTTGTTGTTCAGCACGCGAACCCTCGGGTTTGCCAGGGTCTGCGCATCGGAATCCTGTTTGATCAGGTCCACCACCACACCCGGAAGTGTAACAAATATATTTTTATTCGACAAGCCCCTGAGATCGCTCAGCGCGATGCCACTGTTTGTTGTACTTGTTGAATCGGTTGTTGACCCGATCGAAGCGCTGACGGACAGGCCGCCTGGCGTGAAGTTCCATCCATATTTCAGCGCGTTGCTACGGGAGATCTCGAGGATCTCGACATCAAGAATGACCTCCCCTTCTTTGAGGTCGTTCGCCGCGATCACTTTTTCCACAAGCTTCATCTTATCCGGGGTTTCCCGCACCGTGATCGAGTTCAGTACCTCGTTCACATACACTTTTTTGACGTCAAGCATGGACTTGAGAAGGTTGACAATATCCTTCGACTTTGCAATGTTGATGTAGAAGGTCTTGACCAGCAGGTCCTGATATTGATCGGTCTTTGCTTTGCTCTTGGGGATGATAATGATGGTGTCAGCGCTGACTTTTTTCATAAAGAGTTTGTTCGTCGAGAGCAGCAGTTTCAGGGCGTACTGAAACGACACATCCTTGACGAAAATCGTCACCGGCTGGGCCTTCACTTCTTCGTCGAACAGGATATTGACGCCCGATAGTTTGGACAGGAACTCGAATACATCCTTGATATTGGTATTTTTAAAATTGATCGTGATAGGTTTATCCGAGGCAAGAGTAAGGGCATCATCGGGTTCGACCTCGGTCCTCTCTTTTTTGAGCTTTTCAAGGGAATCACGGTATTTCACGTTATCAGGATCGAGTTCCACCGACTGGTTCAGTTCACTGATGGCCTCCCCAAACCGTCCCAGCTCCATAAAGGTGAGCGCTGCGCGGTAGTGCTCTTCCGCCTGTTTCATATCGAGGACTGACTTCAGCGCGCTCTGAACGGCGGCATTGGTCGGGTTCAGGTAGATGGCCTGTTGAAGCTCGGTGATCGCCTGGTCAAGCTTGCGCTCTTTCAAAAAATTGCGCGCCTTATTGTAGTGCAGGTTCGCCGCTGTCTCTTCTGCCCGAATCACTGCGGCACGGTACTCAATATCGTGCGGGTCCCGACGGTTTGCATCCCGATACTCTTTCACGGCCAGATCCCACTCGCCGCGCTGAGCGTACCGCTCACCGCGCTGGTACGCCTGAGAACCCGCGCAGCCCGAGAGCGCAGCGATCAAAAAACTGATCATGAGCCACAGTTCAACCCTTTTCATTATCCTCCTCCTCACGTCTGCCGTTTTGTCCCGAACAGGACGAACCGGAACCGACACATCACGTATTGTTATTATAGAGAACCAGAATACATAAAAAATCCATGGGTTGCTGGAAGAAGAATAGCGGATGAATGATGATCAACAACGAACCAACATCCCTCCTCACCCATCCTTCATTTCTTATGTCTTTTTGCGCCGGTGAAGATGTTTACCGTACCCTTCGTGCTTCAGTGAACCATTTTCTGTCATTGTTCTGTTCTTGTTTCAGGTTATTGTCACCGTACTGGCGTTGGTGCCGGCAGCGGTCTCATTTGCTGCGGCAACGTCTGTGTCGGCGGTTGCTGCCGCGGCGACTGTTGCTGTGGCTGTTGCGTCGCCAGGTCGGCGCCGGAAAGCTCCAGCTGCACCTCGACGCCAGTAACGGTATCGAGCAGGACAACATAATTTTTGCTCACTTCCTTGACCTTGTAGCTCTTGAGAATTGTGTCTCCTCTCTTCACGATGAAGAGCTCTCCCTCTTTGGACAGGAACAGCGTGTTGTCCTTTTCTGTCAGATACCCCAGATATTTAAACTTATTCAGATCCGCCCGTGCCGCATCAGCAACCGCCTGAACTGCCTGAGCAGCAGCCTGTGCCGCATCAGCAGCAATCTCCTCGGGTGTTTTTACGTGCACCGGAGCGGTCGCCGTTATGTGAGACACCACCAGTTTCGGCTTGGGGACCGGGTTCTCCATCCGGAAAATATCGCGGCGCACGCCCGGGTATTTTTCACCACGCCGCTCCAGGAAGGCGTTCAGCGGGTCCACGCCTGCCCTCCGGGTCGACAGACCCTGCCGCACCGGCGAGCTGGCGATCGCACCACGCTGATACGTGAGCGGCGCGGTCCTCGGTTTCTCATCGGTTATAATTCGGTAGCCGATGAGAAGCACAAGGACCACGACCAGCACGATGAGGACAGACGTTTGCCGGGCCTGCGTTAATTTCATCGGCGCTCTTAGTTCCCTCTCACATAGATCATCAGTTTCATCTGCAGCGTTACCCTGCCCTTGTCCGACTCGAGGTTCACGTCCTGTATCACGATATGCCGGTCGGATGTCTCCACCTCATAGATGAAGCGTTTGATATCAGCATATCTGCCCTCTACGGGAAACGAAAATGACAGCATGGCGAGTTCCCCGCTTTCCCGCCGGGGGATGTCGTAGTTGATCGCGGCCACTGCCAGGTTCAGCCTCCGCGCCATCTGCACCAACTCTTTCACAAGCAGCGGCATGTCTTTCTGCGCCGGGATCCCTGACAGGAGCCTTGCGAAGAGCGGTTTCTGCTCTTTGAACAGCACTGTCTCTGCATGCCGTTGCCTGAGTTCGGCAGACCTTGCTTCGCCCGTATTCATACCGTTGACAGAGGGAGCAATGAGAAAAAAGTACAGCGCCAGGTTGATACAGACGAGAACCGCGAATGGGATCGCAGCCGTCCGCAACTGTTTACTGTTTTCTCTGAGCCACAACAGGACGGTTATCTTCCCGATAGACGGCAACCACATTAAATGAAATACTCCCCTTTTCCAGAGACTGATGTTTGAGAGACGGTGATTTGAATGGAACGGCCTTTTCCATCGCCACAACCAGATTACGAAGCGACTCCGGAGAACGCGCCATGCCGTTCAGTGTCAGCGTGGAGTCCTTAGGATTGAATTCCACATGCTTAAGCGCTACACCCACTGGTACGACGGCCTCAATGCTCGTTAAAAGCCTTGTCCATGACATTTTTCGCGATTCGGTGAGTCCCGACATGGCGGTCAGGTCTTTCACAAGCTGTTCACGCTCCAAAATATCCGGCCGGGCCAGTGCGTCAGCCGCCTCAAGCTCCTGAATTTTCCGATCAATGACGGAAATATTCGCTCGGAGTGACATGGTGGTCCAGAGCATTCCCGCCGTAATGGCAACGAGGATGATGTTCCCCGCTATCAGTGCGGACTGGATCCTTCCGATCAGCCGGTAATTCCTGCTGGCAAAGTTTATTTTGATCATAGAGAACTCCCGGCCCCCAAAGCCGCGGCCATCTCGGGTCCGATGCCCTCGGCGGACAGGGCCGCGACCGCGGGCGAAAGCACCTCAACGTTGAGTGACGTCATGGTCCTCAGTCCTTCGGCCAGTTCTGCGGATACGATGGACTCCCCGGTGAGATAGAGGTCCTGGATCTCGGGCTGCTGCAAATGGTCCATATGAGCATAGAAATGAAGCGAATCGTCAATCTCGCGCATGAGTCTGCTGCGGATGTCCTCCGAACTTCCCCGCTTCACATCCTTGTAACGGTAGAACTTTACTCCGCTCGCATCCATAATGATGGTCGCAAAAGTATCCTCGGAGAGGTGGGCCAGCGCGGGAAGCGCGGATTTTTTCGTGAGGTAAGATGAATAAAAGTTCAGAGCATGAAAAGACGACGGACCTACGGTCCAGGGATTGAGTCCCAGCCCGTCGAGGAGCGACTCATACTGAGCGATCACTGCCCGCTTGGCAACACAGGTGAGCACGGTAAACCCTTTGTCGCGTCGTGCGAGTACCTGATACCGGAGAACAGTTTCGACAGTATCGAAGGCGGCCCCCTTCTCGAGCCGCCAGCGGATCAGACGTTCCCGGTCCTCGGCCTTGCCGGGAAGTTCGTCGAACTCGATCGTCTGAACGCGGAACACGCCATCGGGCAGGCTTAAGGCCGCCCGGCGGATGCCTGAAGGGGCATCGGCCAGACACTCCCGCAATACAGCGTTCAAATGGTAAATATCTTCAATGTTCGGCGATGCGTAGGCCTCGCTCACCATACCGGCAGGCAAATCAGTGGCCTTTGTAAAAAGCGCGGAAAAGTTATCACCGCTACCCGATACCACCGCAACCCTCACTGACTTATCAGTTATCTCGATCCCCAGATGGGGTTTTCTCCCAATTAATCGTAGCATTTTCGGTATATTAGCAAGGTGTCATTGGGAAGTCAACCGTTAATACGGATTACCATGAAGATGGATTGAATCTTTGACGGGTCATTGCGAAATAGGAGCATAACCTACAAAGTGCGGCTATGTTTATTTGAGATATCATTTGTAACACGACGACATAAAGAACCAAGGCCTGCGCGTAGGCTGTTCCGATGCGATTGCCTATGCACTACACCTGCCACATCATGGCCTCGAAGTCATCGGTCGGGACCTTGAACCGGATATACCCGCGGTTGGGCCACTTTTCCACCTCGGAGCCGGCATGCTCAACAGTGACAACGAGATGTACCTCATCGCTCGGCATTACGCCGAGCAGGTTGAAGGGTACGGCGAGTTCGATGATATCGTTCGCGGCAACGGTGTGGATCGCGGCAATCTGCTTCCGGGTTCCGTTCCCGCTGCGGGAGAGTATGGCGCTTACCCGTCGCTCCTGCGGCGCTATCCGCACTTCCACATCAAGGCCTTTGGGACTCAGGAAGTTAATGAAGAACGCGAGTTCGGCAACCTTCTCATCCCTGAGGCTTCCGCTCGGGTCGAGGCGCACGAACATGTTTGTGAGGTCGAAACCATAATAGATATGCGTGATGATGGAGGTACCCCGATGCATGGCCACCCCGCCCTGGCCCACGTCGTAGAACCCGGCAGGCAGCCATTCAAAGTAATTCGTTACCTGGCCGTCGATAGTCGGGTTGATGAATGCCGTAAGCTCCACGGTGGGCAGCGACTGACGGTCTTCGCTCAGGATAGATATCTGGAGTTCGTCGGGCACATCGAGGCCGATAATGCGATAGACGTTCATTAAATGTGTTCTAAAGAGAATGTCAAACTCCTCGTCGTTCTCGGAAAAATGGTCGTCTCCGTACCACCAGCACCAGTCGCTCCCTTCGGCAATATAGATCTCCTCCCATGCCTTCACTATCTTGTCAGCATCCCCGTCCACCCGGGATGCGTAATCGGTAAGAGCCTGCCGGGTCAGTGACAGGAGGTCCCAGGCCCTATTGTCCTCATCGTGTCCGATCCAGACGCGATAGTTTGCATTGATCCACGAGCCTGCGTGGAGATGCTCAATGCTCGTCTGCGCTGGATTCTCCTTGAGGAATTCTCCAACGGTCACACACCTGAGTCCCGGCTCACCGCTAAGCCTCTCATAGAGATAGAGAAAGAAGTCTCTGCCGTCGTTCTGGTAATATTCCCACGCATTCTCGCCGTCAAGGATGATCGAGACCAGGTGCGGACCGTCCGTCAGTCCGCGGCGCACCCGATGAAGGCGTTCGATCAGATCATGCGCCGCATTTTTGTAATCCCATTTGGAATACACAAAACCGATAAGGTCGGAAAGGGTATGGTCGCGGAACACGATGGAAATGCGTTTATCTCCCTTGCCCGCAAGGTAGGGTTTGTACAGCACCTCGGGATTCTTCATGACCCCGGCGAAATCGCGATCGATGTGGATTCCGAGAGAACGGGCAAGCACTCCCTCATCCGTCCCGATCCACTGTATCCCGGCATCAGCTATCATCGGGAGAATATCCTCGGCCACCGATCCCTCGGCAGGCCACATGCCCGCGGCCCGTGAACCGAAGAGCTTCTCGTGGTACGCCATCGCCCTCTCGATCTGGACCTTGGCGTCCCGGGGGTGTGCAAAGCGGTTCACGGGAAGATGGATATCGGG
>Ga0184631_10000316_pt1 | contig 10750 bp, 8 predicted proteins | sample PLM4_90_b1_FD_133160 | JGI IMG/M metagenome (GOLD analysis project Ga0184631, IMG submission 133160) | Groundwater sediment microbial communities from an aquifer in East River, Colorado, USA - PLM4_90_b1 | ecosystem: Environmental > Terrestrial > Soil > Riparian zone | place: USA: East River... | reverse complement strand
TTTCAACCCTCGGAATTCGCCAAGTTGGGCTTAGTCATCTTTTTGGCCTACTTCTTGACCAAGAAAGAGGAAAAGATTCGGAGTTTCTCTTTTGGATTTCTTCCCACTGTCCTCCTCTCCGGGTTTGTGATCGCTCTGGTGGCAAAGGAGCCCGATTTTGGAGCTGCCCTCTTTCTATCGGCAATGGTCTTTCTCCTTCTCTTCGTCAGCGGTGCCAGGGTGATCTATATGGTGAGCGCTTTTCTGCTGGCTGTGCCTGCGGTCTATTACTTCCTCGTGAATGTGGGATATCGTTATAAGAGGCTGATCAGTTTCATCCGACCTTGGGAGGATCCCACTGGCAACAGTTTCCAGATCATCCAATCCTTCCTCTCCTTTGGCTCTGGAGGCCTCTTCGGATTGGGACTGGGAGAGGGGAGACAGAAACTCTTCTTCCTTCCCGCTCCTCATACGGATTTTATCTTTTCACTCATCGGGGAGGAATTGGGATTGGTCGGTGCGGTGGTGTTGGTCCTTCTCTTCTTCATTTTCACCCTGAGAGGGATTCATATTGGGCTCTCTCTCGGAGACCGGTTTGGGTCCTATTTGGCTCTGGGGGTCACCTTGATGATCTCTCTCCAGGCCGTGATCAATATGGGAGTGGTTTTGGGACTCCTTCCAACAAAAGGGTTGACCCTTCCTCTGGTGAGTTATGGAGGGACGTCCCTGGTCACCAATTTAGTCGGGGTGGGGATTCTTCTTCACCTTTCGACTCATATGGAACGAAGGGTGTGAAGGATCATTGGAGAATGTGAATTGCCTGCCAGCCGGCAGGCAAAATGAAAAATATAGATTATTTGTCTTAAGAATTTTGCATTTTTCAATTCAAACTTTGCACTTTGCATTGAGGCATTACATGCGTTGCGTCATCGCTGGCGGTGGGACAGGAGGTCATCTCTTCCCTGGCATGGCCGTTGCTGAAGCATTCGTTGAACGGGAGATAGGGAACGGGGTCTTGTTTATCGGAACGGAGAGGGGAATTGAGGCAAGAGTATTGGCCGGAGGAAAATTTCCATTGAGAACGATAGAGGCCAGACCCATCAAAGGAAGATCCTTACTGGAAAAGTTGAAAGCCATCTGGAGCATTCCCATGGCCGTCTCAGAGGCCCTCTCCATCTTGAAGGATTTTCAGCCCCAGATTGTATTGGGGGTAGGGGGATATACCTCCGGACCTGCTCTCGTGGCTGCATCCCTTCTCAGAATCAAAAGGGCCATCCACGAGCAGAATGTAGTGCCCGGGATGACCAATCGCATCCTGAGATGGTTCAGCCATCGGATCTTTGTCTCCTTCGAAGAGACGAAAAAATACTTTCCTGTGAAGAAGACCTTTGTCACAGGAAATCCTATCCGGAAGGAGATTCTTACCTGCCTACCCTGCACCAGCACGGTACAGGGCCTACAGGCAAGCAGGGAGGGAAGGGAAAGGAAGAAGGAGGAGCGGTTTACCCTTCTCATCTTTGGAGGGAGCGCAGGGGCCCATCGAATCAATGAGACGGTGCTGGAAGCATTAGATTCCCTTAAGGAAGTGAAGTCTTCTCTGAGGATCATCCATCAGACAGGAAAAGATGACCTCGATTTCGTTTCAAAGGGTTATCAGGAGGGGGGATTTGATGCGCTGGTCAGGCCTTTCTTTGACGATATGGCGACCCACTACCAGGTGGCTGATCTGATCATCTGCCGATCTGGAGCAAGCACCGTCGCTGAACTTGCAGTTTGCGGAAAGGCGGCCATACTCATTCCCTATCCCTTTGCAGCTCATCATCACCAGTCCATCAATGCACAGAGATTGGTGGATAGAGGGGCAGCGCGGATGATTGAGGATAGAGCATTGAGCGGACCCGTGCTGGCCGAGACCATTCTTCATCTGTATTCCCATCCAGAGGAACGGGAAAGGATGGAAGAGAGGATTCAACAGGTGGGCCGACCCAGAGCAGCAGAAGAGATCGTAGATCATTGCTACGCAATGGTCCATTGAGTTTGTTGGGTTAAAGACAATAACTCAAGAAACTCAATGAACTCAAGAAACTCAAGAAACCTGAGAAGTTGAGATGTATCGAAAGAGGAAGATTCAACATATCCATTTTGTAGGTATCGGCGGGATTGGCATGAGCGGCATTGCTGAGGTTTTGCTCAACCTCGGTTACCATATCAGCGGTTCGGATGTTAAGGAGACTGAAGTAACCCGGAGGCTCCAAGCCCTGGGATGTGAGGTTTTCTACGGTCACCGGAAGGAGAATGTGAGGGAGGCGGATGTCGTGGTCATCTCATCTGCAATCCGTCAAGGTAATCCTGAGATCGAAGTGGCTGAGCAGAGGCTCATCCCCGTCATCCCCCGGGCGGAGATGTTGGCTGAATTGATGCGAATGAAGATCGGAATCGCCATTGCAGGAACCCATGGAAAGACCACGACCACCTCCCTCATTGCAACTGTCCTCGCCGCCGGTGGTCTCGACCCAACCGTCGTGATCGGAGGAAGGCTGAACAGCATTGGAAGCAATGCAAGGCTCGGCCAAGGAGATTTCTTGGTGGCAGAAGCGGATGAGAGCGATGGCTCTTTTCTCAAACTGATGCCCACCATTGCTGTCGTGACCAATATCGATCCAGAACATCTGGATTACTATCACGGAATCGAGGAGATCAAAGAGGCTTTTCTCAGCTTTTTAAATAAGATTCCTTTTTACGGGCTGGCGGTTCTCTGTCTCGATCACCCGAACATCCAGAGTCTCATTCCCAGGCTGAAGAAGCGGTTCACAACCTATGGATTGACGACTCAGGCTGACTTTCAAGCAAAAGAGATCGTGTTTGAAGGACTTTCGGCCACCTTTGATGCCCTCCACCACCAAAAGGAGATCGGCAGGCTGAAGCTTCAGATGCCAGGACTGCACAATGTCTATAATGCTCTGGCCACTCTGGCCACCGCCTTTGAACTGGATATCCCCTTCGAAGTGGTTCAGGAGACACTCCAGGACTTCAGTGGGATTCAGAGACGGTTCCAGATCAAAGGAGAGAAGAATGGGGTTCTTATCGTGGACGACTATGGTCATCATCCCGTAGAGATCGTGGCTACGCTCAGAGCGGCACGGACAGGTTGGGGAAGGAGGATCGTGGCAGTCTTTCAGCCCCATCGATATACCCGGACCCAGGCCCTGTTTCAGGATTTTATGACTGCTTTTAATGATGCGAATGTTCTCATCCTCACCGATATCTACCCGGCGGGAGAGGATCGGATCGAAGGAGTGGAGGCGAAAGCCCTCTATGAAGGGATCCGGGATTACGGTCATAAAGATGTGACCTATATCGCCGATAAGAAGGAGATCGTTAACCATCTCCTCCGAATCATCACCCCGGGGGACGTGGTGATCACTATGGGAGCTGGAGATATCTGGCAGGTTTCAGAGGAGTTGGTGAAACAACTGGAATAAATTAAGAGGGTTCTAGGGGTCTAGGGTCCGAGGGGTCTAGGGGAAAAGATTATCAAAAATTTACCAAATAGCTTGAACCCATGAACCCTTGAATCCTTGAACCCTTTTGAAAGGGATTAGATCGAGAGTAAGAAAATAAGGAACGAAATTAGTTGGAGAAAGACTATAAGAAAGGGGCGATGGGTTTGATTAAGGGAAGGGTCCTTGTCGAAGCGCCCATGAGGCAATTTACCTCGATCAAAGTGGGCGGGCCTGCAGACAGTCTCTTCTTTCCCAAAGATGTAGACGAGTTGAGGAAGTTGGTTCAATACGCCAGAAGAAAAAGCATCCCTTTCTTCATTTTAGGAAAGGGTACAAATCTGGTTGTGAGAGATAAAGGGGTTCGTGGATGGGTGATCAGCCTGACCCAGGGGATGAAAAAGATCCAGCTAAACGGTGAAGTGGTAGAAGCAGAGGGTGGCCTTCCCCTTCAACGACTCGTCCAATTCACCATTCAGAAGGGACTCACAGGATTCGAACCCTTCTTCGGCATTCCAGGGACAGTGGGAGGTGGGTTGGCGATGAATGCAGGAGCGTGGGGTGCTGAATTGAAGGACGTGCTCCGCTCCATCACCTTGATGAAGGATGACGGGGAAGTCGTGGAGAGGTCTCGGCCGAGGCTGAAATTCTCCTATCGAAGACTGGACCTTCCATCTTCCTGGATCATCCTCAAAGGCCGGTTCCAATTGAAGAAAGGGAAGAAAGAGGAGATCCTCGAGCGAGTGAAGTCCTATTCGGAGATGAGGAAGAGAACCCAACCGTTGGATTCTCCCAGTGCCGGCTCCATTTTTAAAAATCCAAAAGAGGGTCCTGCAGGAAAATGGATTGAAGAGGCGGGACTGAAGGGATTTCGGATGGGACAGGCGATGATTTCAGACCGGCATGCTAATTTCATCATCAATCTGGGGAAAGCCACGGCGGGAGAGGTGATTGACTTAATGGAGCTGGTGGAGAGGAAGATCTATGAAAAGAAGGGCATCTCCCTTGAGAGGGAGGTAAAGGTGGTGGGTGAGTGAAGGAACAATCATTTAAGAGAAAGAAGATCGGTGTAATGATGGGAGGCCTCTCCCGGGAGAGGGAAATCTCTTTGAAGACTGGGAAGGCCATTCTGAGAGCCCTTACGGAGAAGGGATATAATGCCTCACCGGTCGATGTAGGCCCGGACATCGCTGAAACATTGATCAAGGAAAAGATCGAGATTGCCTTCATTGCCCTCCACGGAAGATTTGGAGAGGATGGAACGGTCCAGGGGATGTTGGAGTTGATGAGGATTCCGTATACCGGGTCAGGAGTTCTGGCAAGTGCGTTGGCTCTCCATAAGATCATGGCCAAGAAGTTCTTCCTTTGCGAAAATATCCCGACTCCTACCTATGAGGTCTTCCTGCGGGAAGAGATTGAGAAGAACCCGCCCCAAAACACTTCCCTCCCCTTACCGCTTGTGGTCAAACCGGCAAGGGAAGGGTCCACCATTGGAGTCTCCATCGTCAGGGAGGAAAACGAATTGATCCCTGCCCTAAAGGAGGCAGGGAAATATGATGACCAGATCTTGGTAGAAGAGTTTATGCAGGGCAGGGAGATCACCGTTGGCATTCTCGAAGACATCCCCTTGCCCATCATTGAGATCGTTCCGAAGAGTGGTTTTTATGATTACCATTCCAAATATACAAAAGGAGAGACCGAATACATCATCCCTGCTCGAATCCCAAGGGAAAAGTATCTCTATGCCCAAGATATCAGCCTGAAGGCTTTTCAAGTATTAGATTGCGCGGGTTGTGCCAGAGTGGATCTGATGACCGATGAGGATGGAAATCCCTTTGTCATCGATGTGAACACCATGCCAGGGATGACGGAGACAAGTCTATTACCTAAGGCTGCCAGTTATGCAGGGATTCCTTTTGAAGAATTGGTCGAAAGGATTCTGCTGGGGGCTTCGTTAAAGGTGCGATAATCCCCCCTCTCCCCCTTTTAGTAAAGGAGGGTTGGGGGGGATTTAAAAGTACGGAAAGATGGGAGAGATGCTTAAACAAGGAGAGTTTTTTCGGCCAAAGGAAAGAAGAGAAGGGAAAGGAGTGGGGAAGTTTCAAGGGATCTTGAAAAAAGCCCTCCGGATCGCTTTTCACCTTCTCCTCGTCTCTTTCTTTCTCTTTGTTGGCCATTGGGTTTATGTTCATCTCTTGGGAGATCCGTTTTTTCGAGTCAGGGAAGTGGAGGTAGAAGGATATCGGAAGGTCTCAAAAGAAACCCTTCTCTCCCTCATCACGATTGAAGGGATGCCGAATCTCTTCACGGTTAGGCTGAGGGAGGTGGCCAAGCGATTGGAGTCCCATCCCTGGATTGATCACGTGAAGGTGAGGAAGGTTTTCCCCAATAAGATCTTGATTCAGGTCGAGGAGAGAAAACCCATTGCCATCCTTCAGTTGGAAGAGCTTTACTATATCGATCACAAAGGGGAGATCTTTTCACCGGTAGGGGATAGAGACGATTACAATTATCCTTTTCTCACCGGTTTGACGCGCAAGGTTTTAGAAAAGGATCCAGCAGAGGCAAACCATCTCATCACGAAGGCTCTCGAACTTCTGAGCATTGCCGGTAAGGAAAAGGTCTCGCCCCTGGAGGAAATTTCCGAGGTCCATATGGAGAAGGCTTTTGGAGTCCAATGTTTTACACAGACTGAAGGGTTGGAAGTGAGAATGGGATGGGACCAATTTGGAGAAAAGTTGAACCGATTGTCTCTCATCTGGTCCGATCTTCAGAAGAGGGGGTGGTCGGCAACTTCGATCGACTGCAGTGACCTAAAAAGAATGGTGGCGAAAAGGGTAACGAAACGGGAGAAATAGAAAGGGGGTGATCACAAGGTGAGCAAGAAGGATCCATTAGTGGTGGGATTGGACATCGGGACCACAAAGATCTGTACGGTGGTCGGAGAAGTGGCCGATGGGCAGGTCAACATCATTGGTCTCGGAACCCATCCCTCCAAGGGATTGCGAAAGGGTGTGGTGATCAATATTGAGAGCACTGTCCAATCGATCAAAAAGGCAGTCGAAGAGGCGGAGTTGATGTCAGGGGTCCACCTCACTTCTGTCTACGCAGGGATCTCAGGCGGCCATATCAAAGGGATCAACAGCCACGGTGTGATCGCAGTGAAGAATAAAGAGATTGCGCCGAACGATGTGAAACGGGTGATCGATGCAGCGAGCGCGGTGGCCATTCCCATGGATCGGGAGGTGATTCACATCATCCCCCAGGAATTCATTGTGGACGATCAGGATGGGATCAGGGATCCGGTGGGGATGTCAGGGGTGAGGCTGGAGGGAAGGGTTCACATCGTCACGGGTGCCATTACCTCAGCCCAGAACATCATTAAATGTGCCAACCGAGCTGGGCTCGATGTGGATGACATTGTCTTGGAACAGTTGGGTTCGAGCGAGGCGGTCCTGACACCCGAAGAGAGAGAGTTGGGAGCAGCCATTATCGACATGGGAGGTGGGACAACAGATCTCGTCATCTTTTCCAGCGGTTCGATCAAGCATACGGCCGTCTTTTCCTTGGCCGGGAGCCACATTACGAACGATCTCTCCATGGGACTTCGGACACCGGTAGAGGAGGCGGAGAAGATCAAGATACGGTATGGTTGTGCACTCACTGCGTTGGTCCATAGAGATGAAACCATCGAGGTTCCCAGCGTCGGGGGAAGGAAGCCCCGTGTCCTCTCTCGACAAACCCTGGCAGAGATCATCGAGCCAAGAGTGGAAGAGATCCTGACCTTAGTTCACAATGAAGTGATCCGGACAGGTTATGGGAACCTGATCGCGTCCGGTATTGTCCTCACAGGCGGGAGCGCTCTTTTAGAAGGAATCCCTGAATTGGCGGAACAGGTTTTTAATATGCCTGTTCGAAGGGGGATCCCTATCGGTATTGGAGGTTTAGTCGATCTGGTTCACAGCCCGATGTATGCAACCGGGGTAGGACTGGTCCTCTACGGAAGTAAGAATAAGGCACAGAGTAGATTTAAAGTGGGGGACGGGAATGTTTTCAGCAAAGTCACCCACCGGATGAGGGAGTGGATTGGAGAATTCTTTTGAAAATGGAATGGTGGAATGTTGGAATGGTGGAATCATGCGTGAAATGATTGTCGCTATGAGAGAATTAAAACCCAACATTCCAATCTTCCATTCTTCCATTATTCCAATTGTTTGAAAAAGGAGGGAGATATGATCGAATTTGACGAGAATAAAAACTTAGCCGCCAAGGTCAGGGTCATCGGGATTGGAGGAGGAGGAAACAATGCTCTCAATACCATGATCTCCTATAATCTCACGGGTGTCGAGTTCATCGCAGCCAATACGGATGCTCAGGCATTGGTGGCAAACCTGGCTCCCATGAAGTTGCAATTGGGAGCGAGTCTGACAAAAGGCTTGGGAGCAGGGGCCAATCCAGAGACAGGGAGAAAGGCAGCTCTGGAGGATGTGGAGAAGATCCGCGAGGTTCTGAAAGGCGCAGACATGGTCTTCATCACCGCTGGATTGGGTGGCGGAACAGGGACAGGCGGAGCGCCGGTGATCGCTGAGGTGGCTCGTGAGATAGGAGCCCTCACCGTGGCCATTGTGACGAAACCCTTTCACTTCGAAGGGAAGAAGAGGATGAAACAGGCTGAGGAAGGGCTGGCCAATCTGAAAATGATCGCAGATGCCCTGATTACCATTCCGAATCAACGACTTCTCAGCATCAGCGGGAAGAGCATGACCCTGCTCGAGGCCTTTAAAAAGGCAGATGAGATTCTCTATCACGCTGCCAAAGGCATCTCGGATATCATTGTCGGCCAAGGAATCATCAATCTCGACTTCGCCGATGTCCGAACCATCATGTCTGAGACTGGAATGGCAATGATGGGGACGGGGATTGCCACCGGAGAGAATCGCTCGATTGAGGCAGCCCAGAGAGCCATCTCCAGCCCCCTCCTGGAAGACATCTCCATCGAGGGAGCCAAGGGACTTCTCATCAACATCACCGGAGGCCCGAATATGACCCTCAGCGAGATCAATGAAGCCACCACCCTCGTTCAGAAGGAAGCCCATGAGGATGCGAACATCATCTGGGGGATGGTGATTGATGAGAGGATGAAAGAGGAACTCCGTGTGACGGTCATTGCCACCGGCTTCGGAAGGGCGGAGGAGAAAAGGTTGTCCCAATTCAAAAGGGTTGCTCCGATTTCCATCAGTGTCAGAGACAATAGAGATTTTCCTGCCTTCATGCGCAAGGCGAAAGTCAACGAACGGTTCGATGAGGTGAAGCTGGTTGAACGGCCAGATTTTTCTCTGGAGGATGAAGATCGATTTGATATCCCTACTTTTTTAAGAAAACAGGCTGACTGATTCGGTGATGGGTGAAGGGTGAATTGTGATTCTTTTTTTGTGTGGTGAGCCATTGTTCTTCATGCTAAGATATTTTTACGAATCACCGGCACGAATCACGAATCACTAAATCATGACATCCTGGAAACTTATTCAGAAGGCCAAACAGATTCTTGAAAAAGAGAAAGGGACTGTCCGGAAACCATGGGGCGGGAAATATTCCATTTGTCTCATTTATCCCAATTCCTACCACGTGGGAATGTCCAACCTTGGATTTCAAACCCTCTATCATCATCTCAACAACGAAGAAGATATCGTCTGTGAGAGGGCCTTCCTTCCCGATCCGGAAGACCTTCCAGAGTATTACCAGACCCAAACGCCTCTCTTCTCCTTAGAATCTCAGAAACCCCTTTCCGATTTCGATATCTTAGCTTTCTCGATCTCCTTTGAGAACGATTTTATTAATGTTCTCTCCATCTTTGACTTAGCCCACCTTCCAGCGGAGAGCCGTCACCGTGAGAATGGATATCCCCTGGTGATTGCGGGAGGAGTATCCGTCTTTCTCAACCCAGAACCTCTCAGTGAATTTCTTGATCTCTTTATTCTTGGCGAAGCAGAGGAAGCCATCATAGAATTTTTAGAAGTCTACCGCGACACCTCTTCAAAAAAGGGGAATAAAGAAAAGGATTATTTCTTAAGAAAACTGGGGGGGGTGGAGGGAGTTTATGTTCCAAAATTTTATCATGTGAGCTATGCAGAGGATGGAAAGATTGAAGCGATGAATCCTGAGCCAGGATTCCCCCGGCAGGTCAAAAGGAGATGGGTCCGAGAGATCGATCGATTCCGAACCCGGTCCAGTCTCTTTACCCCGGATACCGAGTTTAAAGAGATGGCTCTGGTGGAGGTGAACCGAGGGTGTCCAAGAGGGTGCCGATTCTGTGCAGCTTGTTTTGTCTATCATCCTTTTCGAAGCCGAAGCCTTCCCACCCTTGAATCTTTAGCCAAAGAGGGGCTTGCTGAAGAGCACCGGATTGGCCTCGCAGGAACGGCGGTCTCTGACTACCCTCATCTTCTTCCCTTGTGCCAGAATATTCTCTCTCAGCAAGGAAGAATCTCGCTGGCTTCCTTAAGAATAGATGCCATCAGCGATTCACTGGTCCAGTGTCTGAAGGAGGGTAAGGTTCAGACCGTCGCCGTTGCACCGGAGGCGGGTTCAGAGAGGCTTCGAAAGTTATTGAGGAAAGGTTACAAAGAGGAAGAGATCTTAAAGGCCATCGATATCTTGGTTGAGAATGGTATTTCCCAGGTTAAATGCTATTTTCTAATCGGTCTCCCCTCCGAGACGGATGAGGATGTGAAGGCGATCCCCGACTTGGCCAAACAAATTCGTCATCGGATTCTTTCACACCGAAAGGGTCAGAAGGGGCAGTGGAAAGTTGTGCTGAGTGTCAATCCGTTCGTCCCCAAACCCGCCACTCCTTTCCAGTGGGTTCCATTGGAGGAAGTGGGTGAATTGAAGAGGAAATTGAAGATTATCCAGAGAGGAATAAAAGGGGAAAAGGGTATGGAGATGATCCATGACCTTCCCAAGTGGGCTTATGTCCAGGCATTGCTCTCAAAAGGGGACCGGCACGTGGGGAAGATACTGATGGCTGCTCACCAATACGAAGGGGATTGGGGTAAGGCCCTTCGGGAGACGAGCATCAATCCAGATTTTTATGTCTGTCGAAGGAGAGAGTTGGATGAGATCTTCCCTTGGGATTTCATTGACCATGGCATTCCCAAAGAAAGATTGAAGGAAGAGTATCTCAAAGCAATGGAAGAAGCAGGAATCGACCTAAAACATTAAGTTATTGAGTTATTCGTTATTAAGTTATTAGGTAAACGACTCGATAACCC